>Ga0208758_100372_pt1 | contig 15833 bp, 11 predicted proteins | sample LakWasM116_HOW13_2_FD_183930 | JGI IMG/M metagenome (GOLD analysis project Ga0208758, IMG submission 183930) | Freshwater sediment methanotrophic microbial communities from Lake Washington under simulated oxygen tension - Sediment Metagenome... | ecosystem: Environmental > Aquatic > Freshwater >...
CCATATTGCGTTATAGTGAACGCATACGGTTCTTAATTCTTTATCTTGGATTGAGATAATAGGGAATGCGGTGCGTGGCTTTTATCGTTAAAGCCGCAATGCCGCAGCTGCCCCCGCAACTGTAATCAGCGAGTAGTTTGCCATATCCGCCACTGCATCTTTTGATGTGGGAAGGCTGGCAAAGTGCATCGACCTGAGAGCCAGGAGACCTGCCGTAGACATTTTTTACATGGTTTGAATATGTAAAAGTAATTTTTATAACGTTTGAGGCGGGGTGTCCTCGGCAGATGGAATGGTTGCCTGCGCGCATTCATTCCGCCATGCTGGTTTTTATTTGATAGATCGATCGTCAGTTGATTGCTGATGATACGCTATGGATAAAAAGTGTCCTGCCCTTTGAGAAAAGGGAAATCAAAATGGATGATGCAGTATCACATCATATCAGTACGTCTAATACCAATGGCCTGAACGCCGCGTCATTGCAGCCTTTACCTACATTGCAGGTGATTCGCCGTAATGGTGATGTCGTCGCCTACCACCTGGATAAAATATCGATTGCAATCACTAAAGCATTCCTGGCCGTAGAAGGCAATCACAGCGCGGCTTCACAGCGTGTGCGCGACCAGGTGGCGATCCTGAGCCAGCTGGTGAATAACGCGCTGGTACGCCGTTTGCCTGCCGGCGGTGCCATTCACATTGAAGATATTCAGGATCAGGTTGAGCTGGCGCTCATGCGTAACGGCAATCATGACGTAGCACGCGCTTATGTACTGTACAGGGAAAAGCGGAATGCGGAACGCGCTGCGGCTAAGTCCAGCCAGGTAGCACCGGAGCCTGTGCATGCGCTGAATGTGAATGTAAATGGCAAGCTGGCGCCGCTGGATATCGGGGTGCTGACCGCCATGGTGGAAGAAGCATGCCAGGGCCTGGGTGAAGCCGTGCGTCCAGACCTCGTTGTCGGACAGGCCGTGCGCGACCTGTATGACGGCATCCCGTTTGATGAGGTACGCAAGGCTTTGATCCTGTCTGCACGCAGCCTGATAGAAACCGAGCCGGCGTACAACTACGTGACCGCTCGCCTGCAGCTCGACCTCGTGCGCGCCGAAGTGCTGGGCGAAAGCGTGAGTCAGGCCGCAATGAAAATGCACTATATCGAGTATTTCCCGCGCTACGTCAGAATGGGGATAGAGGCCGGGCTGCTGGACGCCAGGCTCGCCCAGTTCGATCTTGAGAAACTAAGCGCGGCATTGGCTGCGGAGCGTGATTTCCAGTTTGGATATTTAGGTTTGCAGACGCTGTATGACCGTTATTTCCTGCATATCGAAGAGCGCCGTATCGAGCTGCCGCAAATATTCTTTATGCGGGTGGCAATGGGGTTGGCCATCAACGAGATTGACCGCGAAGACCGAGCCATCGAATTCTATCATGTGCTGTCCAGTTTTGATTTCATGAGCTCGACGCCTACGCTGTTCAATAGCGGCACGCTGCATTCACAGCTTTCATCCTGCTATCTGACCACCGTGACCGATGACCTGGACGGCATTTACCAGGGCATTAAGGAAAACGCGATGCTGCAGAAGTACGCCGGCGGCCTGGGCAACGACTGGACCCCGGTGCGATCGCTGGGCGCCCGCATTAAAGGCACCAATGGTAAAAGCCAGGGCGTGATTCCATTCCTCAAGGTGGTGAACGACACCGCGGTTGCGGTGAACCAGGGCGGCAAGCGTAAAGGGGCGGTGTGTGCGTACCTGGAAACCTGGCACCTGGATATTGAAGAATTTTTAGATCTGCGCAAAAACACGGGCGACGACCGCCGCCGTACGCATGACATGAACACTGCGCACTGGATCCCTGACCTGTTCATGCGCCGTGTGACTGAAAACGGGGAGTGGACTTTATTCTCGCCTTCAGACGTGCCTGACCTGCATGACAAATATGGCAAGGCATTTGAGCAGGCTTATGTCGAATATGAGCGCCGCGCGGAACATGGCGAGATCAAGCTGTTCAAACGCATCCCGGCATTGCAGATGTGGCGCAAGATGCTCTCCATGCTGTTCGAAACCGGCCACCCATGGATTACATTCAAAGACCCGTGCAATATCCGCTCGCCGCAGCAGCATGTAGGGGTGGTGCATAGCTCCAATCTTTGTACGGAAATCACGCTGAACACTTCCGATACCGAGATTGCAGTGTGCAACCTGGGTTCCGTGAACCTTCTGCAGCACCTGAAAGAAGTCAACGGGCAGCTGGTGCTGGATAACGACAAGCTGCGGGCGACCATTAAAGTGGGGATGCGCATGCTTGATAACGTCGTGGATATTAATTTTTACGCAGTGGGCAAGGCCAGGAACTCCAATTACCGCCACCGCCCGGTGGGTATGGGCATCATGGGTTTCCAGAACTGCCTGCATGCGATGCGTATTCCGTATGCAAGCAATGAAGCGGTTGAGTTTGCCGACCGCGCCATGGAGATGGTGTGTTACAACGCTTATTGGGCTTCAACCCTGCTGGCGGAAGAGCGCGGTGCGTATTCAAGCTTTAAAGGCAGTCTGTGGGGTCAGGGCATTCTCCCGCTTGATACGCTGGATCTGTTATTGAGTGAGCGCGGCGGCAATGTGGAAGTGGACAGGAGTGCCACCCTGGATTGGGATGCCTTGCGCAAGCGCATACAGGCAGTGGGCATGCGTAACTCCAACTGCGTAGCGATTGCCCCGACTGCGACGATTTCAAATATTGTCGGCGTTTCTGCAAGTATTGAACCGGAATACCAGAACCTTTACGTCAAATCCAACCTTTCCGGTGAATTTACCATCGTGAACGAGCAATTAGTGGCAGACCTTAAAAACCGTGGTTTGTGGGATGCGGTGATGGTGTCCGACCTCAAGTATTTTGACGGATCACTGGCACCTATCGACCGTGTGCCTGCGGATCTCAAGCAGCTTTATGCGACAGCGTTTGATGTGGATCCGATCTGGCTGATTGAAGCGGCGGCACGCCGGCAGAAATGGATAGACCAGGCGCAGTCGCTTAACCTGTATTTCGCTGTGCCATCAGGCAAAAAGCTCAATGATACCTACATGCTGGCCTGGCAGCGTGGATTAAAAACTACCTACTATCTGCGTTCCATGGGCGCTACAGCAGCTGAGAAATCTACCGGTTCCGGCGGTGAATTGAATGCCGTCGCAGCTGCCGTGCCCGATGTGAATGAGCCAGTACCAAAAATGTGCTCGATTGACAACCCTGAGTGTGAGTCTTGCCAATAAGCAGGCGAGCCAGTGGAAAATAAGGAAAAATAAACATGCTTACATTTGAAGATGAAACATACACGGAGTCATCCGACTCCAGGCTGACGGCAGCACCCGCCGTGGAAACCCGCACGGCCTCAGCGTTTGCGACAGGCCAGGCTGCAATGCCGGGGCGCGTGAATGCCTCGGATAAGCGCATGATCAATGGTAAAACGGATGTCAACCAACTCGTGCCGTTCAAATACCATTGGGCCTGGGATAAATACCTGGCGGGTTGTGCCAATCACTGGATGCCGCAGGAAGTCAGCATGAGCCGTGATATTGCGCAGTGGAAAGACAGCACGGCACTCACCGAGGATGAACGCCTGATCGTCAAGCGTAACCTGGGCTTCTTCACTACGGCGGATTCGCTGGCTGCCAACAATATCGTGCTGGGCACCTATCGGCACATCACCGCGCCGGAGTGCCGCCAGTATCTACTGCGCCAGGGGTTCGAAGAGGCGATCCATACGCATGCATACCAGTATATCGTCGAAAGCCTGGGCCTGGATGAAGCGGAGGTTTTCAATGCCTATCAGGAGGTGCCCAGCATCAAGGCAAAGGATGACTTTCTGATCCCGTTCATCAATACGCTGACCGACCCGGAATTCAAAACCGGTACGCCGGAGGCCGACCAGCAACTGCTTCGTTCGCTTATTGTATTTGCCTGCATCATGGAAGGCCTGTTTTTCTATGTGGGCTTTGTGCAGATACTGGCACTCGGCCGCCAGAATAAAATGCAGGGTGCCGCCGAGCAGTACCAGTACATCCTGCGCGACGAGTCCATGCACTGCAACTTCGGTATTGATGTGATCAATACCATCAAGCTTGAAAACCCGCATTTATGGACGTCCGAATTCAGGGATGAAATCAAGGCTTTGATGCAGCACGGTGTCGAGCTTGAGTATCAGTATGCAGAGGCGACCATGCCGCGCGGTGTACTGGGCTTGAATGCAACCATGTTCAAAGAGTACCTGCGCTTTATTGCCAATCGCCGCTGCCAGCAGATTGGCCTGGAGGCGCTCTATCCCGGGGCAAACAATCCATTTCCCTGGATGAGTGAAATGATGGACCTTAAGAAAGAAAAGAACTTTTTTGAGACGCGGGTGACGGAGTACCAAACCGGCGGTGCGTTAAGCTGGGATTAACCATAAACCGGGATTGGATGTAAAAAAAAACAGCCTTCAGATGAAGGCTGTTTTTTTATTGGCGCATGAGCAGCAACCTTATCAATGGAGAATTCTGCTCATATCCGTTTTAAATACATTAAACTACAGGCATGGCTAATGATATTTTAAAGATAAGGATTGCGTGCGGTGACAAAGTCGCAATGGGGCCGGGCAAAGCAGATTTGCTTGAAGCCATTGATGACTGCGGATCTATATCTTCTGCCGCTAAGCGCATGCAGATGTCATACCGCAGGGCCTGGGAGCTTGTGGATGTCATGAACAAATGCTTTGACCAGCCCCTGGTCACCAGCTCACCGGGCGGGCATCACGGAGGCGGGGCAGAACTGACCGAGCTCGGCCGCAGCATGCTTAAAAACTATCGTGATGCGGTAGCGAAAGCGCATCTGTCAGCCCAGGCAGAGCTTGACCAGATCCTGTCACATCTCATCACCGCCGATTAATCTACGCTGAAGCAGTCAACCGGGAAGCAATGATGCGTTTCTGATCATCATGCCCCTGATGATTAGCTTTTTATCGCTATTCCCATTTGAATATAACGGTAGTCGTGAGAGAATGGCAATAGAGGCGGCAAGCCGTCATTTCATCATATTGTCATAAGGGGAAGTTATGCATATCAGTCACCATTTTTTACGGTCTATCATTGCACTGTCGGTCACGGCAGCCTATCCAGCCACGGTGCTGGCGCTGGATGATGCCGAGTCACGCATCAGGGAGCTGGAAAACAAAGTGCAACAGCTGATCCAGCAGCGCGCGGAGCAGGACCAGCAGCTTGATATCCTGACTAAAGAACTGGTGGGGCTGGGCAACCAGGTCAGCCAGTCCAAGATCGTTAAATCAGAAGAAAAAGGCAGCAGCAAAGGCAGCCCCATCTATGGCGGGTTCAAAGACGGCCTGATATTTGAAGATGGCACCGGGGACTGGAAACTGCAGTTAAACGGGCGGGTGCAGGCTGATTACCGTAATTACCGGCCGGACGACTGGGCAAACGATACCTTCAGCATCCGCCGCGCCCGCTTTGGCGGCACATTCTCATTCCTGAAAGACTTCGCCGTGCGGGTTGAAGGTGAGTATGCAAATGACAATGCCGGCAGCAAGGGGACAACCGCCCTGACCTATGGCTACCTTGATTTTACGCGCTGGTCTGCCGCCAAGATACGCGTTGGCCAGTTTAAACCGCTGTTTGGCCTGGAGCGTGCGCAAAGCACGAACTTTACCGATTTTACGGAAATATCCTTGGCAACAAGCAATGGCACGGTGTTTAACTCTACCTATGACCGCGGTGTGATGATACATGGGGATCTGCTGCCATGGGTCAATTACAATGTGTATGCAGTGAACGGCACCGGCCAGAACAATGATGACGCTAAAGACAGCAAGGATATCGGAGCCAGGCTGAATGCAAACCTGGCGAAGCTGACTGACAGCAAGAGCCTGGTATTGCATGTAGGCACGTCTGTGAGCAAAGGCAGCATTGATTTCACCACCCCGACGACCAAAGCGATCAAGCAGAAAACGGAAGGTAACGGTGTCGAGTTCTTCAGTGTAGGCAATATCATCAATACGGAAAAAACAGATAGAAACCGTTTCGGCCTTGAAACCGCTTTTGCTTATGGTCCGGTAAAACTGCAATCCGAATATATACAGGCGAATTTTGAAGGTAGGCAGGGTGCGGCCGCTCCCGGGGTGGCATTCGATAACGATATCAAAACCTGGTATGCGGATATCAACTGGATGCTTACCGGAGAACAGTATGCCGATGCATACAAGAGCGGCGTATTCGGCCGTATCAAGCCGAACAATAATTTTGACGATAAGGCCGGTTGGGGTGCGTTCGAGCTGGGGCTGCGCTACAGCAAGTTCGACGCTTCGGATTTTGAATCAATCAAGGTCGCAAACACTGCAACCAAGGCAGATGCCTGGACCGCCGGTGCGAAATGGATATTCAACCCGAATGCACGCCTGGTGCTGAATTATGTACGCACCAGTTTTGACAGCGGTATTATTGTGAACGGCAAGCGTGAAGACAAAGAGCAGGCGATCAATCTGCGCGCCCAGTATGACTTCTAGCACTGGGTCAACTTCAACCGATAATGAATACATCAGGAAAAAACATGTTAAAGAACAAATTACTTTTATGCCTTGCCATCTGCGCGGTAAGTGTTTCCATGGCTGCGCAGGCCGAGCAGAAAATCACAGTATTCGCTGCCGCCAGCCTGACGAATGCAATTCAGGAAATTGCCGCTGCATACGAGAAAGAAAAGGCGGTCGGCATCCAAACGTCATTTGCGGCATCCTCTACGCTTGCCAAGCAGATCGAGCAAGGCGCGCCTGCCGATATTTTCATGTCGGCAGATACTAAATGGATGGGCTACCTGCAGGAGAGGAGCTTGATTGATTCCGGCAGCAGAACCAATCTATTGGGTAACCAGTTGGTATTGATCGCCCCCAAAGGCAAAGCTTTCAAGGTCGAGATGGACAGGAAATTCAATTTCGGCGCTGCATTCAGCGGCAGGCTCTGTACGGGAGAAACCGAATCGGTACCGATCGGGATCTATGCGAAGCAGGCATTAAAAAACCTGGCCTGGTGGGATGCGATTAAAATGCGGCTGGTCGGAACGCAGGATGTACGCGCCGCGCTGGTTTTTGTGGAGCGCGGCGAATGTGCGGCAGGTATCGTCTATGAAACCGACGCCAGGGTTTCGGCAAAAGTTGAAACCGTCGCCACGTTTCCAGAGGCAAGCCATGACCCTGTCATTTATCCTTTGGCATTGGTCAAAGGTGCCAGCCCGCAGGCCGCAGCGTTTTATCAGTATATGAAAGGCGATAAGGCAAAAGCCGTTTTCACCAGGTATGGCTTCAACCGGATCTAATGGCTTCAACCGGTTTTGTTGAGCCGGGTTTAAAGTACGGCTGACTGGCTGTCCGATGGCTGGCTGTTAAGCAACCCTGCAACGCAAACCCGGTTTCTGCCGGTATGCTTGGCTTGGTAAAGGGCTTTATCTGCCTTGTTGATCAGGTCATCAATATTATCCTCTTTGGATGACAGAGAGGATAAGCCTATCGAAACAGTCAGCTGCAAAGAGGATTCGCCAGATGGCAGCGGCACTTTTGTATTCTGGATGAACAGCCTGATGCGTTCTGCGACCTCAAGCGCTTTATCCTGGTTTGTCTGCGGCAGCAGGATCATGAACTCTTCTCCGCCCATGCGGGCACACATATCGAAGTCACGCAGGATCTTCTGCATGAACTGGGCAACGCTTTTCAGGGCGATGTCGCCGGCCTGGTGGCCGTAAGTGTCATTCACAAGCTTAAAGAAGTCGATATCCAGCATCAGCAGCGATAGCGGGGTGTTGAAGCGGCTGGCACGATGCAGCTCTATGGTTGCCTGCTCCATGAACCATGCGCGGCTGCGCAGACCGGTCAGGAAGTCATGGTCAATCTGGTGCTTGAGTTCTTCCTCCAGCGCTTTCAGTTTCGAAATATCGTTCACCAGCCATAAGGATAAACCGGAGTCATAGGGGATTGCAGCGCCGCTGATTTCTATCCATACCTTATGTCCATCGACTTTTTTCATCTCGAACTGGGTACGGTAAGGAGCGCCGCTCTTGAGCGGATAGGCATTCCTGCCCACGGTCTCGTACATGGCTTCATCCGCAAACAGCATCTTGGTCGAAGAGCCTAACAACTCGGACTGCGTATAACCCAGGATCGTGCTCATGGCTTTATTGCACCAGATGATTTTTCTATCCCTGAGCATCATGCTGCCGATCATTTCATTATTAAGGATGACATTGGTTTCCTCGATATAACGGTGCAGCCTGGAAATGAAAAATCCGATCAGGGTCGATGTAATCGAGAAAAAAATGATGGCATTCGAAATGTGGATGTGCCCGGAGAATTGGTTGTAAGGCGGTATAAAGTAATATGAGCCGGCAAGCCCGGATAGCACCGCGACCATGGCGCCCGGGAATGTGCCGCAGAAATAGAAACTCAATATGATTGCCGGGTAAAAAGTCACGAAAGGTCCGCCGGTTGCATGCGTCAAAAACGTAAAGCGGGAAATCAGTGCAAGCGCGAAGAAGATAAGCGCCACACTGAAGCGGTAAATGGGCTGGAGTTTGTAATGGGTGTAATTAAAATTGACCATGTATGATTATGTTTAAATTTATTGGTTGTGATAATCAGTATGTTTGATTCTACTATCAATCAATACATTCCGTTCAATAGCATCATGCTGCGTCACTCCTGGCTTTAAGACCCCCGTTGTCTATCTGAGTTCACGTTGCTCGCGTGCATGCATTGTGAACGGCATATTGCACCAATATTAACCATACTTTGTTCATCATGGAACCATGACGGCAGCAGCACTCCACAATTTCTGTGGATAACGCTGTGGGGTGCATGGGGATATGGAGCCTAAGCCACTGGTGTGCCTGGAAAAGTCCGGATAGGGGAAACTTTAGGCATGAACCGGACAGTTAGAAGCTAAAGCCCTATCCAAAGGTTTCGCTGTGTCAATAAACCCCTGCGCGCACTGGGAAGGCACGGCCGGCGCAATTGGATCATGCGTTGCAGCGGTTTGCTCCTTTATGGATGATTTTTTTAGTGCTGCTGCACGTCTATGGTGCACCGCTTATTGGCAATGCATGCGCTGAAAATCCATAAAATATTATTTCCCATTACTTTTCAATGCATTAGCCTATGTTTTTTCAACTGGCATGCAAGTTGCTTTTATGTTGCTAAATGCTTTGTTCAGGTTATGCATGCTTTCTGTAATGTTGGTTGATGATGATTTGGTGAGAACTGCGCCGCTAAGGCAGTCTTTAACAGATGCCGGTTATCAGGTGATTGCCCATTTGTCCAGCACTGCGAACCTTGATGATGCAGTGCGTGAGCTGCAGCCCGATATTGTCATCATCGATACGGATTCACCAAGCCGCGATACTTTGGAAAATCTCTGTGTCATGAATGAAACCGTGCCTAAACCGATTGTCATGTTTACGCATGACGGCGACATTCAGAAGATGCGAGAAGCGACCAGGGCGGGTGTCTCGGCTTATGTGGTCGGCAGTTTGCCAAGCGAGAGCCTGATGCCGGTGATCAATGCCGCGGTTGTCAGGTTTGAAGAAGTCAAATCCTTAAGGGATGAATTGGGCGAGGCAAAGCTCAAGCTGGCGGAGCGCAAGGTGCTTGAAAAAGCAAAAGGGCTTTTGATGAAAGAGCACAATTTTGATGAAGATCATGCTTATGCAATGTTGCGAAGCATGGCGATGCGGCAAAACAAACGTATTGCAGTCCTGGCAAAAGAAGTCATTGAAGCGGCAACGAAGCAGCTTTAGTGGTTGGGGGCGGTGATGCGGTACCGGGTGGATCATGACCGGTACCAGGCAGTAAACGGATTATGGCAGTGGGTACTGCCGCGGACAAAGGCGTCCTTGCAATGGTTATTTTAACCGGATGCAGGACGCCTTTTTTGTTTTCAGGATTCTGGTTTTTATATTAGGTGATTGATATGGTTTTAGAGAGATCAGGAAAGTCGGAGCTTGTGCCAGAGCTGTCAGAAGTGCAGGTCGGGTTTATCCCACTGACCGATTGCGCGCCTATTGTCGTGGCATCGAAAATGGGTTTCGACAAAAAATATGGCATCAATATCAAGCTGCACAAAGAGGCTTCCTGGGCAGTTATCCGCGACAAGCTGATCAGTGGCGACCTGCATGCGGCACATGCGCTTTATGGCATGGTGTATGGCGTTGAACTCGGCATAGGCGGCCAGCAGAAAGACATGGCGGTGCTGATGACGCTTAACCATAACGGACAGGGGATCACCTTATCCAACCAGTTAAAGGTTCAGGGCGTTAATAGCGGCAGCGATTTAAGCAGCTTCTTAAAGCAACAGGCTTCCAAATTAACCTTTGCGCAGACTTTCCCCACCGGCACGCATGCCATGTGGCTTTACTACTGGTTAGCCAGCCATGGTATCGATCCGCTGCGCGACGTTAAGACCGTGGTCGTTCCGCCGCCGCAGATGGTAGCCAATATCAGCAGCTGCAATGTGGCCGGCTATTGCGCCGGCGAGCCCTGGAATGCGCGTGCCGTTTATGACCAGGTCGGCTTCACGGTGGCGACCAGCCAGGATATCTGGGTGGATCATCCCGAGAAGGTGCTGGGCGTCACTGCCGAGTTCGCGGATCAGTACCCGCAGACCTGCCGTGCCATGATCATGGCGATACTCGAAGCCTGCCGCTATCTGGATGTGATGGAAAACCGCGCGCAGGTCACGGATCTGATCGCTGGTCCGGATTACGTCAATGCCCCCAGGCAGGTCATCCATGATCGCTTTGTAGGCGATTACGACGATGGTAACGGCAAGCTATGGCACGACGCCAATGCCGTCAAATTCTTTGACGGCGGAAAAGTGAATTTCCCTTACCTCTCTGACGCGATGTGGTTCATGACCCAGTTCAGGCGCTGGGGTCTGCTGAAGACCGCACCGGATTATCTTGCGCTGGCCAGCAAGGTGAACCGTATCGATATGTATACGCAGACTGCGCATGCCATGGAAATCAATACCCCGCAGCAACCGATGCGGACAAGCCGCCTGATGGATGGCGTGGTTTGGGATGGAACCGACCCGGATGCCTATGTCAATCAATTCGACATCAGGTCTTAGGGCGCACGACTTTACTCAACAAAGTTGGCAGGCAAACGAAAACATTTAAGTGATTAAAAGGCTGAATCAGACATGACAGGTAAAGTTTTTTTAGTAGGCGCAGGCCCGGGTGACCCTGAGCTGCTGACGTTAAAAGCCGTAAAGGCGCTGGCGGTTGCTGATGTGGTGCTGGTGGATGATCTTGTGAATGCGGTAGTGCTGGAGCATTGCCCGCAGGCGCGCGTGGTGAATGTCGGGAAAAGAGGTGGCTGCCAGTCCACGCCGCAGAACTTTATCAACCGCATGCTGATCGCGCTGGCGGAGCAGGGGCAGACCGTGGTGCGCCTGAAGGGCGGCGACCCGTTTCTGTTTGGCCGCGGCGGCGAGGAAATGCTGGCTTTGCGCAATGCGGGCATCGATCTGGAAGTGATTTCGGGTGTGACCAGCGGTATTGCAGTGCCGGCAAGCATGGGTATTCCGCTCACGCACAGGGAGTATACGCATGGCGTCACGATGCTGACCGGGCACACGCAGGATGGTGAGCCCCTGGATTGGCATGCACTGGTGGCGAGCAAAACAACGCTGGTCATTTACATGGGGATCAAGAGAGTTTCGGAAATCGTCAGGAACCTGCTGGCCGCCGGCATGGAGCATGACATGCCGACGATTGCTATCCAGCATGGCACTCTGGAGACGGAGCGGCATGTCAGTGCGCCTTTGGCCATGCTGCCGCTGGCTGTGCATCAGGAAAAGCTGCAAAGCCCGGCGATTATCGTGATCGGCAATGTCGTGCGCATGGCCAGCAATAATAAATTATTAGCTACTTTAGAAGTAGCAGCGTAGAAGGAGAAAGTGGTATGAAAAAAATGAAACTGGTAGTTGTCGGCAACGGTATGGCAGGCATGCGGACTGTAGAGGAGCTATTGAAAATAGCGCCCGATATTTATGACATCACGGTATTCGGTGATGAGCCTTACCCCAATTACAACCGTATTATGCTGTCTCCGGTTCTGGCTAACGAGCAGACCATCGATGACATTATCCTGAATAGCCGTGAATGGTATGCAGAAAACAATATCGCGCTCTACACCAATGCGCGCATCAATAAAATAGACCGTAAAAACAGGGTGGTTTATGCAGAAGACGGCACCAGCGCCGAGTATGACCGTCTGCTGATCGCAACGGGTTCCAAGCCGTTCATGCTGCCGATCCCTGGCCGTGAACTGAAAGGTGTGCTTGGTTATCGCGACATCAAAGACACCAACGACATGATAGAAACGGCTAAAACGCATAAGCATGCCGTGGTGATCGGTGGCGGCCTGCTGGGGCTGGAAGCCGCCAACGGCCTGAAAATCCAGGGCATGGATGTTACTGTGGTGCACAGAAACGAATGGCTGCTGGATAGGCAGTTGGACAAAACAGCCGGTTTGATGCTCAAGAAAAACCTTGAGTCCAAAGGGCTTAAGTTCCTGCTGGAAACCAATACAGAACAGCTGATTGGCAATGAAGAAGGCCGTGTTAAAGCGGTGAGGTTCACTAACGGCATGGAATTGCCGGCCGATCTGGTGGTGATGGCAGTAGGCATACGCCCTAATTTTGAACTGGCAAAATCTGCCGGCATTCATTGTGACCGCGGCATTGTCGTGAATGACACGATGCAGACCTTTGACCCGCGTATTTATGCAGTGGGTGAGTGCGTCAGCCATCGCGGTATTTCCTATGGGCTGGTTGCGCCGTTGTTTGAAATGGCAAAAGTGTGTGCGACGCACCTGGCTAATTTCGGCATTGGTTTGTACAAAGGTTCGGTCACCTCCACAAAATTAAAAGTGACAGGTATCGATTTGTTCAGCGCCGGTGAATTTGAAGGCGGTGAAGATACGGAAGAGATTGTTTTACACGATGCAGTTGGCGGGGTTTACAAAAAGCTCGTCATCAAAAATGACAAAATCATTGGCAGCGTGCTGTATGGGGATACCGCGGATGGTTCGTGGTATTTTCAGATGCTCAGGGATAGTAAACCTATCCACGAGATTCGTGATTACCTGATGTTCGGGCAGGACTCATTGGGTAATACTGGACACCAGGGCCAGGACAAAGCGGCAGCCATGACCAACGAGATGGAAGTGTGCGGCTGTAACGGTGTGTGCAAGGGCACGATCGTCAAGGCGATCCAGGATAAAGGCCTGTTCACACTCGACGATGTGAAAAAACAGACCAAGGCCGGTTCAAGCTGCGGTTCATGCGTGGGCCTGGTGGAACAGATCCTGGCCAGCACCCTGGGCGGTGGCTATGCACCGCCTTCCACCAGCAAAGCGATCTGCGGATGTTCTGATAAAAATCATGAAGAAGTGCGTGCGGAAATCCGCACCCACAAATACCTCAACATCCCGGATGCGATCAAAGGCATGCAATGGCGTACGCCAAATGGCTGCGCGACATGCCGCCCTGCGCTCAACTATTACCTGATTTCCACCTGGCCGCATGAGGCGGTTGATGACCCGCAGTCACGCTTCATCAATGAACGTGTGCATGCCAACATCCAGAAAGACGGTACTTACTCTGTGGTGCCGCGTATGTACGGCGGCGTGACCACGCCAGACCAGCTGCGCAAGATTGCCGATGTGGCCGATAAGTATGCGGTGCCGATGGTGAAAGTGACCGGCGGTCAGCGTATCGACTTGCTGGGCGTGAAAAAAGAAGACCTGGTGGATATGTGGAAAGACCTGGACATGCCATCCGGCTACGCTTATTCCAAAGGTATCCGAACCGTGAAGACCTGCGTAGGTTCCGAGTTCTGCCGTTTCGGCACGCAGAATTCTACACAGATGGGCATTGATATCGAGAAAGCATTTGACCACATGTGGGCACCGCACAAGGTCAAGTTCGCCGTATCCGGCTGCCCGCGTAACTGTGCTGAGTCCGGCATCAAGGATGTGGGCATCATCGGCGTGGATTCCGGCTGGGAAATCTATGTCGGCGGTAACGGCGGTATCAAGACGGAAGTGGCGCAATTCCTGTGCAAGGTGAAAACCCATGAGGAAGTGCTGGAATACTCAGGTGCATTTATCCAGATCTACCGTGAAGAAGCCCGTTACCTGGACCGTACCGTGCACTGGCTGGAGCGGGTAGGGCTGGACTATGTGAAACAGCGCGTGGTTGACGATGCCGAAGGCAGGAAAGCGGCTTACGAGCGCTTGCTTTATGCGTTGCAAGGGGCAGTGAATCCTTGGGCGGAGCGTGTCGAGAAGCGCGACCAGTACAAAGAGTTTGAAACGGTTTCGGTTTGATTTTTATTGGATTTAGAGGAATATCATGAAAAGTAGCTTCTGGAAAGTTGGGCATAAGCCAACACTGTTTTCCGCGTTTTTATATTTTGACCTGAGCTTTATGGTGTGGGTGCTGCTGGGGCCTCTGGCGGTACAGATGGCAACGGATCTGCAACTGTCGCCTTCACAAAAAGGCCTGATGGTCGCCACACCGGTGCTGGCTGGTGCATTGTTGCGTATCGTCATGGGGGTGCTTGTAGACCAGATCAAACCGAAAATGGCCGGCCTGGTTGGACAGGTCGTGGTGATTCTTAGCCTGCTGCTGGCATGGCTGCATGGCATTCATACCTTTCAGCAGGCTTTGCTGCTGGGCTTGGGTCTGGGTTTTGCCGGTGCGGCTTTTGCGGTGGCGCTGCCGCTGGCTTCGCGCTGGTATCCGCCTGAGCATCAGGGTACGGCACTGGGTATTGCCGGTGCCGGCAATTCAGGCACCGTGTTTGCAGCGCTGTTTGCGCCGGGCTTGGCGGTTGCCTATGGCTGGAACAACGTGTTTGGCCTGGCATTGATCCCGCTGGTGATCGTTTTCGTGGTGTACAGCACCTTTGCCAAAGACAGCCCTGATGCTCCGCCGGCTAAATCACTCAGCCAGTACCTGTCTATCCTGAAAGACAAGGATGCCTGGTGGTTCATGTTCTTCTATAGCGTGACGTTTGGCGGTTTTGTTGGCCTGGCATCTTCACTGACGATCTATTTCAATGACCTGTACAACCTGGGTCCTGTGGTTTCCGGCTACTGCACGGCCGCCTGTGTGTTTGCGGGTTCGCTGGTGCGTCCTTTAGGCGGCACAATTGCCGACAGGATCGGCGGTGTCAGGACCTTGCTGGTAATGTATGCTGCAGCTGCGGTGCTGCTGATGATCATGAGTTTCGGCCAGCCTACGTATCAATGGGCTTTAGCGATCATCCTGCCTGTGATGGCGGTGTTGGGCATGGGTAATGGCGCGGTATTCCAGCTGGTGCCGCAGCGGTTCCGTAAAGAGATCGGCGTGATGACCGGCCTGGTCGGCATGGCTGGCGGTATCGGCGGCTTCTATCTTGCTGCCAGCCTGGGTTATTTCAAACAGAACTTCGGCAGCTACCAGATCGGCCTGATGATTTTCTCAGCCCTGGCAGTATTGGCCATGTTGGGTCTGACCGGTGTGAAAACGCGCTGGAGAACGACCTGGGGCACTACAACCAGTGCTAAAGTCTAATTGCGAAAGCCACTGATATGTCATTGAAATTCAGCACCGGACAATCCAGCCTGACCGGCCCCAGGCAGCGTAATGAAGATTACGTGGGGCTGGTGACGCCTGCGCGTGAGCAGCTGAATGTCAAGGGCGCGATCATTGCGGTTGCCGATGGTGTGAGCGGTAACGCCGGCGGTGGCGAAGCCGCAGAGATGA
>Ga0208758_100373_pt1 | contig 15822 bp, 14 predicted proteins | sample LakWasM116_HOW13_2_FD_183930 | JGI IMG/M metagenome (GOLD analysis project Ga0208758, IMG submission 183930) | Freshwater sediment methanotrophic microbial communities from Lake Washington under simulated oxygen tension - Sediment Metagenome... | ecosystem: Environmental > Aquatic > Freshwater >...
TTTGCTGTTCTGCTCATTATTTTCTCCATTTCTAGAAGTTTTACTAAAAATCAATTGCTATACTGTATTGATGGTGATTGATGTTATTTCCCCTTGGGTGGATTATTGCCGCGACCAGGGCCTGATGGATTGCCTGTTTTGCTAGGTGCGTTTTTAAGATTGTTATCCATGGTATTCTCCTGTTAAATAACCTCTAATTAATTAGGCTAGTTGTTGAGGTAGACGGCTAGCCGAATCGAAGTTCTATTCGATAGGAAGCATCATCCGGATATAACCTTTAGGTCTCAATGCAAAATCTTGTACATACCCCATACAAAAACTAAAAGAATCATAGTGAGGGTATGTGTAGGATTTTTCGTGGCCAACATTCTGGCTGCGTGCAACAATCAAAGCGACATCAACAACAAAGCATAAAAACATGGCTTATATTCCATCACTTGAGGAAACCCTTTCGCAAATACGCCAAAGTATTGGTTTGGAACGTCATCCACAGGAAAAACGGTTTTCTGATTTTGAGTTAAATCTTCGAAACCACATTAAAGAGGCTCAATCAATTTTGAATGAGATATTTGATGCGCTAAATATGGATGAGCAAGACCGTAGGGATTCTCTTGGTAACCTTATGGAATGGGCAGGCTTTCACAAAGCTTTAGAATTGAGAGTATGGACAGGTAATGCCAGTCAGCAACAGGTTTTATGGCACATGCTAGCTTACTCTTATGCTCCAGCCTTGGCACGGCGATTGGCTTTTTGGTCAATAGCCAATATCCAACATGATTTACCACCAATAGATGCAGGAATGCCAGGCGGTAAATTCTGGTTTCTGCCACAGCCAGACAAAAATAATGCAAACCTTGAAATGCCTGTTAGACAGGTTATTAATTGGTTGCTCGATTTGTTGGGTGATAAATCTGTTAATAGGCTGGAAGATTACGTTGAGAACATTAATCTCAATAATGAAAAGCTTACCAATAGTGACAAGACTAAATTAACTATCCGAACCCTTCACTATTGGCGTAAAAATGGATTACCTAAAAGTGCTAAAAAAATTGATGATTTTTTTCCTGATGCTGCTGCTTTGACTTTTGAGGGCTCTTTCTCACCAAAAGACACTCCAGAATTAAACGAAAGTTTTGATGCAGCGCTAAATTTCGTTAAGACAAAAAATCTAACAAATTCTGAAAAACTGCATGATGAAATCCCTATGGCAGTAGCCAGACTTGAAGCCATATTTAATGGCAGTGCACCAGACGATGAAAAAGAAACTTTTGTTAAAAACATCGCTATGCGCTATTCAATCCCTGAGATGCATATCATCCGTCAACGCCTTAAAATTGCTCGCATGATGCAAGATGGATATGAGCGCTTGTTAAAGTTTTTATGCCCAGATGTTGCAGTCGATTGTGCCGATCCTGCCAAAAACAAATTGCTTCAAATTGTTAGGCTGTTTGAAACAGTCTACAACTTAACCATACAGGCTTATCAAAATGCTGATTCCGCTGAAGACCAAGATGCTTGGTTTGAATCACATTTGGCACCTTGGGATAAGTCAGATTTATTGCTCTCCATTACACCATCCCTACAGGAATCAGGTTATGCATTGCTGTCAGAGCGATTAACTAGAAAGTTTATGAGCCTTGAGCCAGATGATCCATTAGAGGATTTAATCCCTTGGGATTTAGAGAGTGCTGGTCCAATTATTCAACGTCGCATTTCGCTCATTAAACAACAGCAGGATGAAGAAGTACGATTAGCAAGGCTGCGCGATCGTATGCGTGCTGCATCACCTTGGCGAGCATTGCTTGAGGAAGATAATTTCTGGGTACTTAGCCAATTAGCGCATCAGGATGATTTGTCTCAGAAACTTCAAGAGTTGGTGCTTAAACGCATGCGTGAATTAGCGGGAACTGAAGGGCGAAAGGTATGTTGCAATCTTATCGAGTTGGGCACTCTTTTAAACAGTAATTCTAAAAACCGTCCAAAAAACATTAAACAACGGATTAAGCAACTGTTTGATGAGTCTGAGCACAGTTCTGGATTCGATGAATGGAAAGCACCATTATTGTGCCTTCGAGCGAAACACAATTTATTCCAAAATGATTTTGAGGATGCAATTAAAGATTTTAGGGCGGCATTAGACGCCTGTTCAGAGCGTGCATTTGGTGGGCTGCGTGGTGAAATTGCTAGAGACGGCTTTGCATCTGAATTGGCCAAAAATGGCTTTATACCGCAAAATCAAGAAGTCTATTATCGCAATATAGTGGCTTATATGGAGTTTCCTGATGGTGCGCCGTCTTTTGAAGATGCTGCAGTTGAATGCGAGAATTTCTTCTGGAGTACGCTTTATCAACCATATTCAGATGTTGAGCGTTTGGTAGGTAGGCCCAGAACTCAACATGAGGCCCTTCTTAAAGATACTGTTGGCCTAATTGCACATGCTGATTGGAATGGCTTACGTGTATGGTTGCAAAAAAATGCTAAAAATTTTCACTTTAAAAATATAAAAGAAGCTCGTCGTAACAGTGTTTTGCTTTCATGGATAAAATTTCTTAATCACTTTGAGAAAACACTACCTCATTTTAGAGCCATAACACCAATTGAGTTGCAACGAGAAGTGAGAAAAGTAGAACAACACATGAAAAATTGGCGCACGGCTATTGCTATCTTGCTTGAAGCCTGGCCAGAACAAGCTAAAATTTCGGACTTTAAGGGGCAAACTCCATTAATGCTTGTTGCAGATAATGGAGATGTAGAACTTACCAAACTATTGACACCTCTTTCTGATGTTAATGCTCAGGACTATAAAGGCAGGACTGCGCTACATGCAGCAGTCACTGGTCGCTCATCAGAATGTGTTTCAATGATTTTATTAAACGATCATCTTGATGTATTGAAAGTCACATCCGAGGGGAATACGGCCTTGCATATGGCCGTCCGTTTTGGATTTCCAGAAATTGTTAATTTAATCCATGAAGAGTTTCCAGCTCTTGCTAATAAAGTTAATAAGGCAAATCAAACGTCTAAAACTATGGCGCAAGATATTCTGGACAATCTAACTTCTTGGAAAGAGTTTATGCTTAAACAAAATCGTAAAATTGGTTCAAGAGAGGATTTTACAAAAATCTTTAATCTATTCAGTAACTCTTAATCTGTATTCATTTAGATAAATTAGAGGTAATAGATTATTGATGTAATTTCAGCCAGGGAGAATTATCTGCCGAACTCAAAAAACTTTCGATAGTCAGGCCATTTTGAATGTCGTATTTATATGTTGAATCGGAATTCCCATGATTCAGCAACCATGGATCTTTGCCATACAATCAAATTGGGTGGTTCAATAAAGAGTGTCCATGATTGCTGGTTGTTGCGATATGGCTCTGGCTCATTCTTAAATGGACTGGGGTTCATCAATGCCAGGCAATGTCCATCAGGATGGCGTACAGATTGATATCGAATAACTTCGATATCTGCTTTTCTTGCATTCTCGGCTAATTGTTGCGTCTCTGTATAATCATCTGGCCGAGTCCAGAGGTCACGATATTCCACCAACGGCGGTAATGTAAGATCAATCAAGCGCTCACTGGCACCGTGAAATTCGAACAGTGTAAGCGGTACAGATTTTTGTTTACCGGAAAGTCCTTCGCTGTCCATCCACATCTGTAACCGCCAGTATCCGCTTTCTGCACATGCGGTTTGTCTATCTTCAGCACCATAGAAGATACCGGGATCATTCCTGGTTCGAAAGCGTGAGCCTCCAGGCAGAGGGTAGTAGCGGAATGGCGTAAAGAGCAGCCAATGTAGTCCTAATGCTTCCTCGGGTATAGGTGGCTTAACCTCTTCCAGTATGTCTTCGAGTAGTTCCTGATCAGCGCGTGAACCATGTACAAGGCTCATGGTGGATATTTTGTGCTGCGCTTCGACTGCGCGCCAGCCACATCCTCGCCAGGAGCGAGTCTCAGATGCGAGCGCGGTAGGCGTCCAGATATTCGCAGGCACGAGCCAAGCCCTCTATACGTTTGATCTCTTCTGCAGGATTTCTGCCACCAAAAGCACGATTGGGGCTATGCATCCATGTGCGTGCCAGTTCATCGTCACCTCCCATCATGGAAGAGAGGGATCGATAAATTCTCACGAGCATTGCGGACAGTTCCCATGATTTGCTGCCATCTGGAATTTCGTAATGACCGTTAAGTAAACGTGAAGCGGTAGACTGGCTAACACCAATAATATCTTTCAGTTCTGTAGATCCTAAATCAAATCGTCTGGCAACTTCCTGTACCGCATTGGTAAGTACTCTTGAACGATTGTGAGCGGATTGTGTGGCATGTCTGTCCATTTTTTACCTCCATTTATTCCAATGAATAAATTTAACATAAATTATTCTAATGAATAAAAAAGTAGCAGTCAATTACATTGGAAAAAATTCCTTTAGCAATTTCATATCTCGTGAGATTTTTTTTAAATTTAAAATGAAAAATCTAATAATTCTTCTTCATTTTTTTCGAAGGAATTTAAATAAGTGTCTTTTTTTCCGCCAGCGTCATATTTTTGTTGGATTTCAAAACGATATGGTTCTTCAGAGAGCATTAAACGGTGGAGCTCAGGAAAGTCATTTTCATCGAAATACGCTTCAACAATCTTCGAGATTGCCAGCTTCAGATAAACTGTTCTGCTGTGCCTAACAAGCCCATCGACAATCCCGACGTGAGTTTCAGAAGGATCGTTCTGGATTTGCTCTCGGTTAGGAGTTTGTCCAAACTTTCCTTCCATTCTGATTACCGAGTTGCCGGAGCTGACTTCCAAAGGGTGCCTGATGTGTTTGTTACCATTTTTTGTCAGAAAAATGATAGCCTCCTTGCGAATAACTTCATCATAGGAGTTTTGGGGCTGACTGAATAATTCCCCGCTGAGTTTGTCTTTTTTGCTGATTTCGTTCAAGAAGTTTGTAACGAGTAATTGAATTTCTTCGATATTGATGTTCTCAGCATCAAAAAATGCAGTAATTCTCATGCCAATGCGTGCGGTGTTTTTTTCCTGGATCGAAATGTATGGAACAGTCTCAGACTTGCAGCCTATATTTAAAATGATGTTGCAAAGTGCAAAAGCAATTTTTTCAAGCTCAGCCCATATTACCTTGTTTAAATCTCCTTCGACCCGGCTGTCGATCAATTCAACATGCACATTATCGGATCTATAAATTAATATATCCATATTTTTCAGATTGTTCATAAAGTATCCTCTCAAGGGGGATATTCAACCATATCTGACCAGCTTCCGTGATTGACAATACACTGCATTTATTGGTGTTATATTTGATCGCTTGGTTCTGATTTGCTGATGCTGGCTTTATAGGAATACGAATTAAACAGTTGTTGTTTTTCATTTAGATTAGAAAAGGAAATTACATGGAGCATGGGAATCTTAACTGATGCATTAATATGAAGTTTTTATTGTGTTGATGACCTTGCCATATAAAATCAGTAATATTAAGCAGACTGATGCAATTAAACAGAGGAACAAATGAATAAATCCATAATTCGTATCATTGCGGCATTGTCAGTGTTGTTGTTGCTCTATGTTTCTGTCGTATTAGTGGGAAATATTATACAGATCGCAGATGCCGCTGATCGCATTCACCTCGGTGCTGGGCAGCCTGTTTTTTGGATACTGATAACAATATTTCTAATCACGGCTCTATCGCCTTTCTACCTTTACTTTAAGCTACCTAAAGCACTTGTTCCGCCTTCAGAAAGTTCTGGGCCGGAATTTGAGAAGTATCTGGTCCAGCTGCGTCAGCGATTATCAATCAACCCTCGCTTAATCGGAATCTCGCTGGAATCGAAAGAGGATATTCAGTCTGCTATTGAAATGCTCTCGAAAGAATCGGACAAGGTGATTCGAGAAACCGCGACGGCGATTTTTGTCAGTACATCCATCATGCAGAATGGACGTCTTGATGGCCTCATCACTCTTTTTACACAAGCGAGAATGGTATGGCGGGTGGCTTGTGTTTATCAGCAGCGCCCTTCACCAAGGCAGATGCTTTACCTGTATTCAAATGTTGGTGCAAATGTGCTGCTTGCAGAATCCATTGAAGCAATCGATCTGTCGGAAGTCGTAGCACCTTTATTTGCATCCAGTGTGACTTCATCCATACCCGGAATGTCGTTGATCATGAATAGTATTGCCAGTGGCACCGCCAATGCGTTTTTAACGCTACGTGTAGGATCAATCACCAGGCAGTATTGTGAAGCGCTCAGCACTCCGTCCAAAAGTCATGTCCGCAGAAGTGCAACACTCTCCGCGATTGTTATCGTTAAAGACATTGTGAAAGAAAATGGCGCGCGGATTCTAACCGGGTCATGGGGAATGTTTAGAGGTGCTGTGGATTCAACCGTGCAGGGGGCAAAAAACGTGGCCAATAAAGTTGGCGATACATCTATCAGTAGTGCCAAGGCGGTTGGAAACACGATCAGTTCAACCATCAATGGGGTCAAAAATATTGCCGGGAAAATAACATCTAAATAGGATTTCCTTGGGTTATTGAACTCCATATTTAAATACGATAAAAACAAACGACATCAGGGGCGAATCCACTTTTGATGGAGGTTGAAATGAATTTTTCACGACGCCAGTTATATGATCTTGTGTGGAGCAAACCTGTTGTAAGTCTGGCCAAGGAATACGGTTTTTCTGATGTTGGTTTTGCTAAAATTTGCCGAAGACACAATATACCCTTGCCGCCCAGAGGCTACTGGGCAAAAGTCAAAGCAGGATTACAAGTCGCCAGACCGCCATTGCCTAGCCCGCATCGAGAAGGGCCGGTGTACGTTCCTCCCAGGGCATCGATAACTGATGAGGCAATGCTTGAGAAGAAAAAGATACTCGCTCAGGAAAAGTCAGAAATAGAAAAAATAGGTGTGATATACATCCCTGAGCAGATTGCCGCCCCACATAAAGTCACGCAGAATACCCGGCGGCATTTCGAAAAAATAATTAAAAAAATCGAGCAGTCCAAAAAATCCAACTCTTTACCGAGGGATTATTACTCGCTCATTCAATCCATTTATCGCGGCAGAGTCCAATGCAAGCAGGATAACTGTTTTGATGTGGCGGTTACAGAACAGCTCCTGGATCGGGCTCTGAATTTACTGGATGTGTTGGTGAAGGAACTCGAAAAAAATGGGTTCAGAATTCATCCAGCCAAAGACCAGAAATCTAAAGGTGCTGTTGTAGCGGTCAAGGAGAATGAAGTCATTTCCTTCTCTGTATCTGAGGGCTATAAGTATCAAGCCGTAGAAGACCCCAAAAGCATGACTGAATTGGAGCGGGTGCTATATTCTGAAAAAATACCCGTAGCCACAGGAAAGCTGACATTTTCGGTTTATGCCTCGGAGACGCATTTAGGAAAAAACTGGACGGATGGGAAAAGGCTGATTGAGTCAGAACTTCCAGCGATTATTCACGAATTTATAAATCTAGTGTCAAGGCAGAAACAAGCCAGAATAGATGAGCTAACGAGGCAAGAACTTCGTAATGAAGAAGCAAGAGTGTTCAGAGAACGCGAGAGGCAAAGATATCTTGAGCAATCAATTTATGACGAAGCCCTACGCGAGTCTCAAATCTTTAAAGCGCATAAGGAGCTTGATGCCTATCTGAACTATCTTGAAGTCCAATATTTGGAGCAGTATGGAGTTTTTAATGAGCAAGCGCTTGCGTGGTTTTTAACAGCTAGAAAAATTGCGAATGAAAAAAATCCAGTGAGCCAACGACTAAGGATTTTGAGTGAAGCCTAGTCAATTTTTCTCTGAGTTCCAACCAACGGTCAATTGGTGTAGAGTTTTTATCTGCACCACTAAAGTTTTGCATAGCTTCTAGTAGGTTTAAATGGCGTCAACGTTGGCTCATTCCTTAATTTGGGGGATGTTCTAACGCAAATTTCTTCTTGATTAATGCTTTTTAATTGCAGATTTTTTTGGGTGTCATCGGTTACTCAAAAAGACTGGACTGTTTTACGATGTATCCCGCGGGTTTCTTCTGCTTCTCGATTACACCCTCATCAACCAGACGCTGTAACCACACTTTTGCCTGTGCGTTAGAAACATCCAGCGCAGCGGCAATCTCTACATCCTTCATTGGAGTCTTCAATAGAAATCGAATAAGCTCTCTGACTGCTATGAATAGAGTCTCCGAAGGCATTAGTTCCATCTTGGGTATTGGGCTGTCAGACTCTTTCAGGGCGTCAGGTGCCGGAGAAATCGATGACGTAGGATTCGACAGCCTCTCCATTGGCTTAGCGCTAGGGTTATGAGGGGGGAGAGTCACAGTTTCCGTTGGAACTGCTAATCCCTGTGATATCTCTATTAATAATGATGGAGTAGGTGGTAAATTTGACGACTCTTCCCCGGAAAACAGTGAAAGGTCAGATTGCTGAGATGTTTCAAGAGTTGAGACTGCCACGTCGAATACTGCTTCAAATGAATCCACATCTTGAGGGTTTGACCAGGGGATTCCACCTTTTTTGCGCAGGGAGTCTAGGCCGGCTGATTGTTCGCCTGTTGAACGGATATATACGGGAACTAATTTAAGTTTTTCAAGTTGTTCAACTGCGCCAGCCCAAGTGCCACCTTTTTTATAGTCAGAACTTACCACCAAGGATGCATCAGCAAGTGCATAGATCAACTTATTACGCTGCATAGCGTTGCCAACATTGAAGCCAGCACTGGGGTCGTAAGGGGAAATCAGCGTTAGTTTGCCGGCGATCAAGAGATTGCGGTGTTCGCGGTTCATGATCGTTTTTTCAAGACTATCTGCAAGAACACCGCAGACCTTGCCACCCTCCTCAAGCGCACCACGCATTGCGGCCTGATCGATACCTTTTGCACCGCCTGAGACAAGGGTTCTGCCTGCACGAGCAGCCAACTGACCAACTGAAATAGTGTAGTCAATCAGCGTATCATCAACATGGCGCGATCCGATGACAGCAAAGCCACCAGATTCCAGTAAGTTCATGTCGCCACAGCCGTATAGAATAGCTGGTGCGTCCTCACGGAGTCTGGCTTTTAATCGTTTGGGATATTCAGGATCTGCACGGCTAACCACCCAGATTGCACGGGCCTGCCAGCGCTCAACAACTTGGCTAAGTAGAAAGCCCCGTCCTAACAATCGCTGCAGTCGGCTCTCGTCAATCACTGGTTTACAGGCACGTAGGATCTCGGGTGTATCAGGCGATATAAGATCTGCTGGTTGGTGTTGAATCTCTCGTAAATGTCGTGCAAGGCGTTTGTATTCGCCGGGCGAAAGCAGATCTTGAGATGAAGGGCCTCTACCAGCGATCAAAGGTGCTGTAAGTAAAAGTATCGCTTGGGTGTTGGGTGAAAGAACTGGAGTCATTAGTCTTGCCCTGTCTGAGAGAGTGCCAAAGGCCAAACCTCACCACTTCCCGCCTGACGTAGAAGCCAAGCTGAAACGGTTAGTGTCCAGCGTGAGTCCACCATGTCATCGACTAGAAGTACTGGTTCTTTTGGAACTGGTTGGCCGTTGAGTGCAAGCGAGCCATCTATATTGCGCGCTTGCTGAGTACTGTTTGCCATTGTTTTTTGTTCTGGTCTTTCGTCTGTTTTTGCAATGACCATGTGAAAAGGTAGCCCCAGGGCTGCGGCCAAGCGTTTCGCAAAGTTCGGTACGAGATCCGGGTGTCTTAAAGAGGGAACGCAAGTTACCCAAGTCGGTTTTGGATGCGGATTCCATTCATGAACCATTTTTACGCAAGCTGTTACGATGTCATCGGGAAATTTGCTGTGGTGATATTTGCCCAGCCTAACCAAGCCTCCCCAGCCGGCATCTCCCCAAATACATAGTGCTTTTCCAGGTTGAGCTTGGAGAGCTTGTGCAATGAGTCCATTGACTCCGTAGTGAGGCATGCCGCCGCCAGGCCATTTTTTTCGTGGTTCGATAAGTAGACTGGTTCTGCATAAGAACGCAATAGCTTCTTTAACCAGTTCCGCATTCACTGTAGTAGGAAAGGGAGGTAAGGCGGGTTTTGTGACAACACTCGGGTCGCCGTCGAGTGCGCTGATTAGGAAGCCCATGTGTTTTCCAAATGGCAGGCTAACGTAGTCCTGCATTTGCTGATGTTCATCCAGCCTTAGTGCGGTAAGACGTTCTGCGCGATCCCAAAATGCTTCACTCAGCTTTGCTGCAGTTAGCTGCCACTTGCTTCCTTGCTTTGCAATGGGAGCCGGTGCTTCGAGCGAAAGAAGTGCAATCGTTTTTTCGATACGCCCTTGACTAAGGTTTACTTGGCTCAGCAGTTCAGGGACAGACAATCCATGTGGTGCTTTTTCAAGGGCCTCCAGAACAGCAGCAGCCTCCTGTCGAGTCGGGAAAGCGCTGCGAATAAACCAATCCGTAATGTCCTGCTCTTCTTCGCCACTGAGCAGTATGCCATAGGCAGAATCCAAGGCGCGTCCAGCACGGCCAACCTGCTGGTAGTATGCGACGACCGATCCTGGCATCTGGTAATGGATCACGAATGCTAGATCAGGCTTGTCATAGCCCATACCTAACGCCGTTGTAGCTATTAGAGCCTTGAGCTGATTATTGAGCAGCGCCTGTTCTAACTCCTCTCGGCGGTCGCCAGATTCTCCGGTGTAAGCCTCTACATTAAACCCACGGGTCTTTAACCATTCGGCGACTTGGTTGGCATCCCGAACTGTTAGCGTATAGATAATTCCGTGGCCTTGCAGTGTGGTGAGTTGCTCAGCCAGCCATGCCAGGCGCTCTGCTTGGCTTGGTAAGCGAATGGACTGCAAAGACAACGATTCGCGGTTGAGGTCACCCCGTAATACATCGAGTTTTGGTCCAAGTACTGTGGCAAGATCTTCCATGACACGGTTGTTTGCTGTTGCTGTGGTAGCAAGGAGTCGAAGATTGGGTGGCAGTGTCTTGACGATTCTTTCTAGTAGCCGGTAATGAGGACGGAAATCATGCCCCCAATCAGATATACAGTGCGCCTCATCGATAACTAACAGCGAAATTTGTGCTGCAATTCCAGCTAGTACTTGCGTTCTAAAACGTTCGTTAGCCAGACGTTCAGGGGAAATCAGTAATATATCAATTTCACCGTGAGCAAGCTGAGCCTCTATTGAATTCCAATCTTCAATATTGTCGGAATTGATCGATGCAGCACGAACCCCCATGCGCTCTGCAGCAGTTATCTGGTTTCGCATCAGCGCCAATAGTGGCGAGATCAATAATGCTGGACCATTGCCACATTCACGTAATAACTTGGTTGCGATGAAGTAGACGAAACTCTTGCCCCAGCCGGTTTTCTGTACAACCAGCAAGCGTCCTTTGCCCTCGACGATATGGCGAATGGCTCCCTCTTGATTGTCACGGAACATGGCGTCCTTCCGTCCGGAGCCAATACGGAGTAGTTGGAGAGCACGATTTTGGTCATAGATCACTTTAATTGTCCCCACTTAATTTTATTATTGGATAATTGACGGTCGATACTCCTAACAGTGGACCTTCATAAACAATGATGGCCGTTGGAGTGGCAATTTTCCATAAAATACTTGCTTTTAAATCAATAAGTGCATTTCGCGGGGTGTCTTTTTTTCTTTTAGCCATTTTTCTAGTTTTATTGATTGTTAGACTAATCATTACTATATCAATAGATACCAAACACCAGTATAAATAAAAAAAATTTAAATTGATTAAGATGTATCAGTAACATTATGGGGTTTTTAACTAGTAAGCGCTTGCTTGGTTTTCAACGGCTAGAAAAATCATGGGAACTAACAGTCTAGTTAATCGACGGTTAAAAATCTTAACTAAGATCTAGGTTGCTATTATTAAAAAATTAATCTCAAAGGTAATGTCAAATTGCTTTCATTCAAGTGCACTAAAAAACTGCAGGACTTATTATCTCTGAAAGCCTCAGATCTTTCTGATGCCAGTTCAAATAATACGTTGCTGGGGGCATGGTATGTGAATCAAATCATTATCAATCGCAGAAAAGTACTGGTCTTTATGAACGAGAAAACACTACTGTCTTTTATTGTGATTGGGGTCAAAAAATCAAAAACGATTAAAGATGATTTTGCGGCGATATTCTTGCATCACTTTTTCAATTTCATGAAGTCTATGAAATTTCCTCTGAGCAAAATGGAGCAGATCATGAATGATTATCAAGATACTCAATTTTGTAAAACATATAGTCGCCAGGCATTAGGTAACTTGAATGACTTGGCTTTCTTGTATGAGCATATGATTTATGATCATGGCGGATTTGAATCTTGTGATATCAGTGACATTATTCTTAAATTAAACGATATGCCTCAGAAAAGCTTAGGGCATAAGTCATCAAGGCAAATCGTTTATGAATTGCTTTCTGATCCTCATTCGGTTATGTAAATGCATTTTTAAGTGACACAAAAGTCTTGTGTCAGGAAGCTAATTATGCGAGGTTTGAATGTACCACCTTTCAAACTAATGTTTTAAGTTTTTATATTTATCCCTTACCAGATGAATTGCTTTAAATTGGGCTCTGTAATCCTCATGGGCTTTTAATTCAGTCAATTTTTGCTGTTTGATAGCGTTTTGAATCTGATCTTCCTTTCTGACTTTCTGCAAAAGAAAATACATGCTGACAAAAAAGAAGGCCAGGGCCAGCATCAGTATCATACCCAGGAAAAGGTAAGGTGACTGCACGATGAAATTTGAAATAAAGTTCATTGGTTTTACTCCTCGTTTTCTTTCTTAGTGATAACCCATTTGAGTTTCTTGCCGGTTCTAAGAACCAGATCCACGAGACGATCCACTGTGAAATTGTCAGTGCGCTGGTGCACGATGTCGGATACAACTTTCATATTAACTGCAAGTTTAATCGCAATCTGTTGATGATTTAGTTCGTTTTCCTGAATCCATTGATCCAGCATGTTCAGTAAAATCTTTTTATTCTCCAGTTTCACTAAACTTTCCTCTGATAAATCCTCGACTGTTTCTGGTTCGACATTTGAGCGGTTGTTAATCCATAAAATGATGGGTGTCATGATCAGGAACACGAACAAGATTAAACCCATCACTAATAGTGCTTTATTCATTTAATTCTCCATAGTTAAAATTTCAAATTAGCATCAAAGTTGTTTTGCGCAAGTTTTCCTGTTTTTTTAAGAAGGGGTAGAGATCAACACTGCGCATCATATATTTTCATGCTTGTTTCTTAAGTGTGTTTAAGACGGTCTATTCAGCCATCAGGCTACCAAGAACGGCCTACCCCGCAGATGTTTGTGATACCGTCCAAAGCCATCATTGGATGGCATGGTTTGCGTAAACAGGTCATCCTGACCTGATAACCGATCTGCGATTGATAGCAGATGCGCTTCTGGACTTTTTGGTTCTCGAATGCCGACCCAGTCAGGTGCACCCTTGGAGGCGGTGAGTGCATGCAGAAGGCTGAGCAATTCGTTTCCTGGAATAGTGATCTGATGCTGTGCGTTTGCGGCTGCTATCCATTCCACAATGGATAGCTTATGGCCTAGCAAAACACCACGCGTAGATATTTCAAAGCAGTTGCGCTCATAGTTGAACTGATACTCGTCTGCCTTGCCTGCATCGTGTAAGAAGGCTGCCGTAGCTAACACATGCGGGCAAATGGTTTTACGCTCTTTTGCCAGCATCAATGCATTGTTAACCACCTCAATACTATGACGCAGATTGCCATGTTTATCATTGTGATGACCATTCAATGAGCTTGGCCCCACCAGGAAGCGATAAAAGCGACGATAGCCCCAGAAGATGCCGTTGATCAATTTGATGAAGTAGGGCGGCAGACTATCAATCATCTCTCTCGTCTGGCGGATGACTTCTCTATCTTTGACCCATTCATATGGCACAGTATCAAAAATATTCACATTGCCTGGTGAACTTACTGGCAATAGGCGATTAATGATGATCTGGCCTTCAGTACATACGGTTCTACTGGTCCAGCGCGGCGTGACTAAACTGCCAGCGGCTAATCGATCATCCGCTTTGCTATTGATCCATGTGACATGAATCGACGCCTTTTCATGGAATAGGCTTGCCTGAAATCGGTAGCCTCCGTTTGCCAACTTTGCCTGGTCAAGGTGCACAATCCTGAATAACCATGGCAGATCGATAATCGGCACTGCATGTTCCTGATTTACGTCTATTTGTTGAATGTTCATTTTGTATCCTTTATTCCATTAAGTTGCTGTAGCGCTGGCGGTATCGATGGGAGTGTTTTTGTTACCACCTGACTGCAGTAACAGGCGTTCAAAGGCACTGCCATCCTGCCTTGTCAGGTTGGGGACGAACCGGCTGTAGACGGTAAATAGCATTTCCGTGTTGGCATGCCCCAGTTGCCTGGCTATCCACTCTGGCGCCTCGCCTGCAGCCAACCATAGCGTTGCTGCTGTATGTCTTGTTTGATAGGGTGCACGTTTTTCCAGACCCAGATGCTGAAGCAGGGGATACCAGACACGCTTACAGAAGTTGTGCAAGTCGATGGGATTGCCGTCACGATTGCAGAACACGAATTTCGAGAATTTACCCGTTGCTGCATATTGACGCTTTAAAGCATCGTAGACCGGCTGCGACATGCGGATATCACGCTGACTGGTGTCATTCTTGGTGTAATCTTCATCGCCTGCGGTATAGGTTTCCCGCACGCAAATCAGACGCTTTTCAAAGTCGACATATTTCCATTTCAGACCATCGATTTCACCGGTACGCATTCCGGTAAAGAATCTGACGGTGAAATAGTCTTTAAAGTCAGGTCTGACTGTTTCGACAATCCGGTATACCTCATCAAGCGAGAACGGTTTGATGTCAGTCTTCTTCAGCTTGAGCGGTTTGATTCGATCGCCTGCTGTGGTAAAGTTAAATCGGTCGGCGGCTTCGTTGAGTACTTGCGTCAGCACAAGAACAATTGCATTGATTCTTCGTGGTGATAATTTAGAGTCCTTTTGACGTCCTGGTTCTTTGGCGAGAGTGGAACGAAAACTGAGGATATCCTCACGACGAATGTTGCTGACCGCTTTATCTCCGAAGGCCGGGATCAGTCGGCTGTCGATAATCTGCCGCACGGTTGAAATATATGTGCGTCGCCAGCCCACAGAAAACTCTTCAAACCATTGCTCTGCAAAATCTGAAAATAATGGCGTATCAATTGCTACTGGTGCAGTCGAAAAAGCTTGCTGCGTCGCCTGAGATATCTTGCTTCTGATTGCTTGTGGGCTATCAAACTTCTCTGCCAACTTGCTGTTAGGGAAATAGCGGCGGTACTCGAAGTTGTTCGCCTCAATATCCTCCTCAATCTTTTTAAGGATTTTTTCCATTTTTGCTCGGTTGGATTTGCTGTCTTCGGCAGCCGTATATTCTCGGCAGCGCTGACCTTTGTAGCGAAAGTCAAAGAATAACTTTCCATTAAGCTCCCGAATACTAGCCATGACAGATACCTCCGTTTGCCATAGGGATACCGAAGCCTAAATTCCTAGAGTTAAGTATTTCATTTTCAATAGTTTCCCAAATGTAGAGGATCTTTCTGCGGCCAAATGGACGCACGTAATGCACGCCTTCTATAAGCACGCTGTCCTTAAGTTGTTCGCGAATAGTACGAACATCGTATTGGATGCGCTCTGCGAGTTGAACTGTTGTCAAAAATGTTTGTGCCATATTCATTCCTTTCGGTTATCAATTAAAGTAGAATGAAAAAATATCATTTTTAATGTAGAAATTTCATCCTAAATGCAATTCTAAATGAAAAAAATTCATTTAGCAACAATTTATTTCATT
>Ga0208758_100378_pt1 | contig 15729 bp, 13 predicted proteins | sample LakWasM116_HOW13_2_FD_183930 | JGI IMG/M metagenome (GOLD analysis project Ga0208758, IMG submission 183930) | Freshwater sediment methanotrophic microbial communities from Lake Washington under simulated oxygen tension - Sediment Metagenome... | ecosystem: Environmental > Aquatic > Freshwater >...
ATTCCAGGTCAACCCCTTCCATCTTGAACAGCTTGATGTATTGTTTGGTCAGCGCATTCTTAGGTTCGGTCAGGATAGTCATCAGCGCAGCTTCATCTAATGACTCGAGCGTAGCTACAACAGGCAGACGCCCGATAAACTCAGGAATCAGGCCGAACTTGATCAGGTCTTCAGGCTCTACATCGCGCAATACCGTACCGACTTCGCGCACGTCAACCTTGCTTTTCACTTCAGCGCCAAAACCGATACCGCCTTTTTCTGAACGCAGGCGGATCACCTTCTCCAGCCCATCAAATGCACCGCCGCAGATGAACAGGATATTGGTCGTATCAAGCTGTACAAACTCCTGATTAGGGTGCTTACGGCCACCTTGCGGCGGAATCGAAGCTACGGTACCTTCAATCAGCTTCAATAGTGCCTGCTGCACGCCTTCGCCGGATACGTCACGGGTAATCGAAGGGTTGTCTGACTTGCGTGAAATCTTATCCACTTCATCAATGTAAACAATGCCGCGCTGTGCTTTCTCGATATCGTAATCGCACTTCTGCAACAGCTTCTGCATGATGTTTTCAACGTCTTCGCCCACATAACCAGCTTCGGTCAATGTAGTCGCATCCGCCATCACGAACGGCACATCCAACAACCTTGCCAGCGTCTGGGCAAGCAATGTTTTGCCGGAACCGGTCGGGCCTATCAGCAGGATATTGCTTTTTGCGATTTCAACTTCATCTTTTTGGCCGCCGTTGGACAAGTTGTTATGTCCCAGACGTTTATAGTGGTTATACACCGCAACAGCAAGATTCTTCTTGGCCTGGGTCTGGCCGATTACGTATTGATCCAGTATTTTGCAGATTTCCTGCGGTGTAGGCAGGTTGGCTTCGGCAGACTTCAGACCGTCCGAATTCTGCACTTCTTCCTTAATGATATCGTTGCATAAATCAACACACTCATTACAAATGAATACAGAAGGACCCGCGATCAGCTTTTTAACTTCGTGTTGGCTTTTGCCACAAAAAGAGCAATAAAGTAATTTATCGTCGTCGGCTTTAGTGGCCATGGATTTAGTCCTATTAAATGTATTGCGCAGGAAAACCTAGCTGAGCCAGGTTCCATGCATGTTTGATGCTACTACTATACTATTAATAAAATAGAGTGAATAGTGCAATTATGCAGCTTCGTTGCGGCTACCGATCACTTTATCAATCATGCCGTACTCAACTGACTGCTCGGCACTCATGAAATTATCGCGCTCAGTATCGCGGTCGATTTCTTCAGAAGTCCTGCCAGTATGATGCGCAAGGATGTCGTTTAGTTTTGAACGCAAGTAGAGAATTTCTTTTGCGTGGATTTCAATATCGGTAGACTGCCCCTGGAACCCGCCGGAAGGCTGGTGAATCATGATACGGGAATTAGGCAAGCTGAAACGTTTGCCTTTTGCACCGGCAGCCAACAGGAAAGCCCCCATGCTGGCCGCCTGGCCGATACATAACGTGCTTACGTCAGGTTTGATAAACTGGATGGTATCGTAAATCGACATACCGGCAGTGACGGAACCGCCGGGAGAGTTGATATACAGGTAGATATCCTTATCCGGGTTTTCGGCTTCCAGAAACAACAGCTGCGCCACCACAAGGTTTGCAGACATGTCGTTAACCGGTCCCACCAGAAATATCACACGCTCCTTAAGCAAGCGTGAGTAAATATCATAGGAACGCTCGCCGCGACCACTCTGCTCAACCACCATCGGGATATAACCCAATCCGGTCGGTGCTGAATCAAACTGAGATTGCGGTTGCGGCATTTTATTCATTAGGCAGTTCCCATTAAATCATCAAACTTAACTTTTTTATCAGTTACTTTAACTTGCGTCAGCACCCAGCTCACGGCATTTTCTTCCGTAGCCAAAGCCGCAGGCTCATCCAGGCGTTTTGGATCGGCATAGTACCAGGTCACAACATCCGCCGGACGCTCGAAACTTTGCGAGAACACATCAACCATTGCTCGCACTTGGTCAGCATTTGCATGCAAACCATTCTTGTTGATCAACTCACCAAGCAACAGGCGTAATTTACTGCTGCGTTTAGCCTGATCTTCAAACATTGACGGCTCAAGCCTGATGTTGGATATATCTGCGCCGCGCTGTTTCAGGTTCTGCTCGGTAGTCTGCATCATGCGATTGATTTCAACTTCCAGGATTGCACGTGGAATATCGAACTCTGAATTGTCAGCCAATGCCTGGAACACCTGTTCCTTCAGTTTGGCGCTCACACGCTTGGCAACCTCCTGCTTCAGGCTTTCGGCAATCTCAGCCTTCATTTTTTCTACATCGCCATCTTCGATGCCTAAGCTCTTAGCAAAGTCCGCATCAATTTCAGGATATTTAGGCTGAGACACGCTGTTGAATGTAACTTCATACCCAACGGTTTTACCTGCGATCTGGGCAGACTCATAGTCTTCAGGATAGGTAATATCGAATTTTTTGCTAACGCCAGTTTTGCTGCCGATCAGCTCATCGTCAAAAGAAGCCACACGACCGCCTTCGCCAATCACCAGATCAATGCCGTTATCACCGGTTGACTCGACTTCCTGGCCATCCAGAAATGCTTTCAAGGTTACATTAACGCGATCGCCTTTCTTGGATGCGCGCTTAACCGGCTCGAAGCTGACACGCTGTTTAACCAGCACATCCAGCGTTTTCTTAACGTCAGCATCAGAAATATCAGTCACTGGACGCTCGATTTTTACTTTAGACAGGTCACCGATAGCCACTTCAGGAAAAATTTCGAATGTAGCCGTGTATTCCAGAACCTCTGAAGCCGCGTCAAAAGGTTTATGTTCAATATTAGGGAATCCGGCAACGCGCAACTTGTTTTCTTCAACCGCATCGCCAAAGCTTTTCTCAACCGCGCCTGAGTAAACTTCATCACGCACCTGGTTGCCGTAATGCTGATTCACCAAACCGATCGGAGCCTTGCCCGGCCTGAAGCCAGCAAACTTTGCCGTACGTGAGATTTGGTTTAATCGTTGTTTGATCTGCGCCTCTAATGGCTGTAGCGGAACGCTGATAGTGATTCTACGTTCCAGATTGCCGAGGGTTTCAACATTCAGAGCCATGCTGTAATTCCTAAAATTTTTAACCGCAAGTCATGAGCAGATGCATCTAGAAAAATCATTTTCCAGATTAAAGCCATCTTGATGACATGCTATTTAAAGTAAAGTTGGTGCGAAAGGAGAGACTCGAACTCTCACGCCGCGAGGCGCTGGAACCTAAATCCAGTGCGTCTACCAATTCCGCCACTTTCGCAGGTAGTGTACGGCTTACAAAACATCAGCCGTTCAGATAATTTGCTATTGTATCCCAAGTTTTCACATTGAGAAAAGACATAAAATGAAAAAGCGATAAATTATTCGGGCCTGCGCATTATTTAATCAGCGCACCCCGCCCATACCAGACAATGCTGAAAATATAGCGGTATCAGCAATGATTGTGCGAGAATAACACCAAGACTTCCTTTAGACATCAATTGAAAATTAAAGCTGACGACCATGCCAAACACCATTAATCAAAATGAAATCAATATGCTGCGTGCAGAATTAGAGCTGCTGATGCGTGAGCGACAAGCCCTGCTCAAAATCGCCGGGGTCGCCGCAGGGCTCATCGCAGAAATGGATAGCCATGAACTTCCGATTGCAACTGTAGAAGCAGCGGACCTCCTTGCAACATCAATCAACAGCCTCAGTGAAGAAACATTGCAGGATGCATTAAGCGCCGTCAATGCCGAAATCGTTGGATAAATGCACGGTCATCAATCACCGGTAAACTTGATCAGCCACCTTGAGTAATTCTGCCTATTCATATTCTGCTGCAACACCTAAAGCCGCCCTGCTTTCACTCCTGTGCCTGGGCATGGCCGCCTGCAGCTTTCAGGAATATATTGCCAAGCCAATAGATACGTCAGCACTGAGCCAGAAAATCGCCGGCAGGCGTGCAGACAATGCACTGTTTCAACAATACCTGATCAATAATGGCTACTCCCCTGCGCGACTGCCCATCCAACAATGGGAGCTGGATGACCTGATTCACTGCGCCTTGTTTTTCAACCCGGGCCTGGATGTTGCACGTGCGCAATGGCGCAGCGCTGAAGCGGCAAAACTTACCGCAGCGGAAATGCGGCTGCCGACAATAGGCGGCCAATATTCCAAAAGCAACAATGCAAGCGAAGAGATCAGCCCGCACGCTTATGGCTTGAGCATTGAAATACCGATTGAAACCGCAAACAAACGCAATATCCGCATTGAAAGCGCCCAGCACCTGTCGGAAGCGGCCAAACTGCGGATTGCACAAGCAGCCTGGCAATTACGCAGCGATGTTGCAAAGACCTTCAACGAATACCAGGCCAATCGACAGCAGATAAAACTTCTATCAAAAGAACAGGCTTACCGGCAAGATATCGTTGCCATTTACCAGAAACGAGTCGACCTTGGGGAATCTTCCAATATCGAACTGAGTAAGGCAAAGCTGCAGTTGCAAACACTGAATACCGAACTGGAATCAAAGCAGCGCAATCACCTGGTATTGCTTTCCAGCCTGGCAAGCAGCCTGGGATTGCCACTGGCACAGCTTGAACAAATGCAGATAGTCGATGCTGCGAACACAAAAACACCGAGCATACCAGCTTCAGGCACACCAGCCCAGGCGGATTTGCAGACCCAAGCCCTGCTTAACCGCCTTGATATCCGTATCGCACTTGAGCGCTACGCTATTGCTGAAACCAAGCTGAAGCTGGAAATAGCCAGACAATACCCGGATATCGTGATCAGCCCCGGCTATGCCTATGAGTTTGGTGACAAAATCTGGTCACTGGGCTTATCCGGTCTCATGACCATCCTGACTAAAAATAAATTGGCCATTGCAGAAGCAACGCAGTTGCGCGAAGCCGAAGCCAAACAATTTGAGGCATTGCAGACCAACGTAATCTCTGAAGTTAACGTTGCCAATGCCAGGCTGACACAAGCCATGCAGTTTCTGGAAAACCAAAAGAACCTTTACCGACAGCAGCAAGCCAATACCAGGCGTATGGACAGCAGGCTGCGTACCGGCGAGATCGACAGGCTGGAACTCAGTTATGCCAGGCTGGAAGAAGTACTCGCCGAACAACATATTGCACTGGCTGATTTTCAACTGGCTTCAAGCATCAACGATCTGGAAAATGCCATACAGGCACCACTGGCCGGCAGCAGCATCACCAATGAAAAATTTGAAAACTTAAGCTCTGCGCCATAAAGTTTCATAACAAAACTAGAAGTTCATAACAAAGCTGACTAGTGATGCGCAGGCATGCACTAAAAGCACTAAAACATTAACAGCAGGCGCTTAAGCGTCATTTTCAAGCTCAATGGGAATAAAATAAAAATGAATCGTAAACTGACCATCATTATTGGCTTACAGGCATTTTTAATTGTAGTCTTATTCTGGGTCCTCGTGTTTTACGGTAAAGACGAATTTGAAGCCATGACACAGCAGTCAGAAGAGGAAATCGAAACGCCAAGCCGCGTTGTGACTGAAAAAGGCGCGACTATTATCAACATCAGCGCTGCGGCCCAGAAACAGAGCGAAATCACCACCAGCCAACTGGCTCCCGGCAAGCACCAAAGCAGCGTCAACAGTTATGGAAGCGTCATCAGCATCGACACGCTCATTGACCTTCGGTCACGCTACCTGGCAGCAAAGTCCGACATCGAAGTGCTGCGCACTGCACTGGCATACAACAAAAATGAGTTTTTACGCTTACAGACCCTGAATCAGGATGACAAAAACGTTTCGGATAAAGTCGTGGCAGCAGCCAGGTCAAATATCAAAGCAGATGAGGCAAAAATAGCAGCTGCCGAATCCAGCGCAAAAAGCATCACGGACAGCATGCGCCAGATGTGGGGAGAGACCCTGACCCAGCATGCGACCCAGCTCGAAAAAAGTGAATTGCTGCAAAACCTGATCTCCAACCAGGAAGTGCTGATACAGATCACCCTTCCGTTCGATGCCGCAGAGCCAGGGCAGAATAGCAGCATCATGATTGCTCCGACAGCCGTGCCAAGCCAATCGATTCGCGCACTATTCCTTTCACGCGCCCCAGCAAGCAGCACTACGATCCAGGGCAAAACTTATTTCTATCATGCCAAAACCAGGGCATTGCGTGCAGGCATGCAAGTGAATGCGGTGAGTGCAACATCCAGTAAGGTAGATGACGGCGTCATTATTCCCAATGCAGCGATCATCTGGTATGCAGGCAAATCCTGGGTTTACAAAAGAACCGCTGATGAGAAATTCAGCCGCATTCCGGTAGCCGCCGATATTGAGGTTGGAAACGGCTGGTTTTATCAGGGCAACCTGGAACCCGGTGACCAGGTGGTCACCAGCGGCGCCCAGCTACTGCTATCCGAAGAATTCAAATCACAGATCACCAATGAAAACGACGACTAAATTGTTAAATTTAGGGGGAGTTTCAGTGGAGGCTAATATAGCGAAGCTATGTTATGTCGGAGCCAAAATGACGACTAAATTGTTAAATATAGCAATGATTACGGCGACTCAATTGCATCACGAAACCATCGTCAAACCGGAGGCCCGCCAGTTATGATGTCGGCTTTAGTACGCTTCTCTATCCGCTTCAGCGGCGTCATCATCGGCCTTGCTACACTCGTTGTTTTATATGGCTTTTATAGCCTGAATCACAGCAACCTCGATGTGTTCCCCGAATTCGCGCCTACCCAGATCATCATCCAGACTGAATCGCCGGGCCTTTCTGCAGAACTGGTCGAGAGCCTGGTAACCCAGCGCATTGAAACCAGTATTGCCGGTACGGTCGGCATTGCCAGCATGCGCTCGCAATCCATTCCTGGCCTCTCTATCGTTACGATCATTTTTAATGAGAAAACAGATGTTTACCGTAACCGCCAGGTAATTGCAGAACGCCTATCCACATTAAACAACAAATTACCGCAGGGCATTACCCCTAACATCACCCCGCTCACCTCATCCGCCAGCACCGTACTCGGCTTCGGTGTGACCTCTGAAAGCCGCAGCCTGACAGAATTAAGGACCCTGGTAGACTGGACTATCGTGCCACATTTAATGGCAATACCCGGTGTTGCCGATGTCAACGTGTTTGGCGGTAAGATACGCCAGCTTCAGGTACAGGTTGAGCCTGAAAAAATGATCAAATACGGCATTTCCCTGTTACAGGTTGAAGAGGCCGTAAAGAAAGCGACCGGAGTGCGTGGCAATGGCTTCATTGAAAATAAAAATCAGCGTATCGTCATCAATACGGAAGGCCAGTCCACAACCGCCGATAAACTGGCAATGGTTGCACTGCTGCATAAAGATGGACAAACCATCAGGCTAGGTGATATCGGTAAAGTGGTTGAAGGCGCGGTACCATCCATCAGCGCTGCTGCCATCAATGAAAAAACCGGCGTATATCTCTCAGTCCAGGGTCAACTGGGCGCCAACACGCATGGCGTAACGCTCGCCATTGAAAAAGCGCTGCAAGAATTGAAACCCACCCTGCAGGCGGAAAATGTAACGCTGCATGAGGGCCTATTCAGGCCTGCCAACTTTATCGAGGTGGCAATCGAAGGTGTCCGCACCGATATCCTGGTCGGTTCAGTGCTGGTGATTACCGTGCTGTTCCTGTTTCTGTTCAATGTGCGCACGGCTTTCATTTCAGCCACGGCAATCCCGCTCTCCCTGCTCACCGCTATCGTAGTCATGAGCTACTACAACATCGGGCTGAATATCATGGTATTGGGCGGCCTTGCAATCGCACTCGGCGAGGTTGTGGATGATGCGATTATCGATACCGAAAATATATTCCGGCGCCTGCGCGAGAATCGCACTCTGGCAGCACCGCTGCCAACTTATCGGGTTGTGTTCGATGCGTCGATGGAGGTCCGCAGCTCCGTCGTCTATGCAACGATTATCGTGGCCCTGGTATTCATGCCGCTGCTGACCTTGAGCGGGGTTGCAGGTAAATTGTTCGCGCCGCTCGGCATCGCCTATATCGCCGCCATCATGGCTTCTTTACTGGTAGCGTTAACACTGACACCGGCACTATGCTACCTGCTGCTCGGCAACGCCAGGCTGGAAACAGAAGACCCGCCAATGATACGCATCATCAAAAAATGGTATGTCTCTACACTGGTGAAAATCGAAGCCCACTACAAACTGATACTGGCCATAAGCTTCATGCTAATGGCGATTGGCCTGGGCATGCTGCCTTTATTCAAAAACCAGTTCATTCCCGCCCTGCATGAAGGCCATTACATCATGCATATGACGGCAGTGCCCGGCACATCCGAACAGGAATCCCTGCGCATCGGTAAAAAAGTATCTGCAGCCATCCGCAGCATTGATGGTGTCAAGACCGTGACGCAATGGGTAGGCCGTGCGCCCAACGGGGCAGATACTTTCGGCACGCATTACAGTGAGTTTGAAATCGAGATCGGCGCGGTTTCCGGGCCGGAACAGCGCCGCATCCTGGATGCGATCCGCGAGAAGCTTGGTGGTGAGCCCACAGACCATGATGGTGACGGAGAAGCCGAAGCGGGTTTTGTCGGTGTCAATTTTGCCATCAACACTTTCTTGACAGAACGGATCGAAGAGACCATTTCCGGCTATGCTGCATCGACTGTGATTAATATTTACGGCCAGGACCTGGATGCACTGGACAGGGATGCCAGCGCGATTGCCGGCATTTTAGGCAGCATAAAAGGTGCCACAGACGTACTGGTACAATCCCCGCCGGGTACACCGCAGCTGGTCATGCGGCTGCGTACTGAAAAAATGGCCAGACTGGGCCTGCATCCAACCGATGTGCTGGATAGCATTCGTGCCGCATACGAGGGTGTTCCGGCTACTCAGGTATATGAGGGCAACCGCGTCATCGGCGTAAGCGTGCTACTCACCCCCGAAGCGCGTGATGATATTCAGGAAGCCGGCAACTTGCCATTATTCAACGCTGACGGCAAATTGATCAGGCTGCGTGATGTTGCCGACATTGTACAGGAAAACGGCCGCTCCAAGATTCTGCATGCCGGTGCCAAGCGCATCCAGACCGTAACTGCCAATGTAGCAGGCCGCGACATCGGTGCGTTTACCGAAGAACTTAAAGAAAAATTAAGGACCGACCTGACGCTTTCACAAGGCGCATACCTGGAGTTTACAGGTGCTGCCGAAGCGAATGCAAAATCCAGGGAAGCGCTGATCCTGCAATCCCTGCTAGCGGGCGTCACGGTATTCCTGATGCTGTATATCGCATTTGGCCGCCTGCGCAACCTGCTGCTGACTTTCGCAAACCTGCCTTTTGCGCTCATTGGCGGCGTGCTGGCCGTCATGTTTACCGGCGGCTGGATTTCACTGGGATCACTGGTCGGCTTTGTCACCCTGTTCGGTATCACCTTGCGCAACTCGATCATGATGATATCGCATTACCAGCACCTGATTGATGCAGAAAACTGCGTATGGGGAATAGACACCTGTATCCGTGGCGCATCAGAGCGGCTGCCATCTATCCTGATGACTGCGCTGGTGACAGCGCTGGGGCTGTTGCCTTTAGCCGCCGCCAGCGGCCAGCCTGGACGCGAAATCGAAGGCCCGATGGCAACCATCATTGTCGGCGGCCTGGTGACATCCACCATCCTGAATCTGCTGATACTGCCAACGATCATGCTGCACTTTGGCAAGTTCGAGCGGCGTCAGGTTTGAGCGGCAGCAGTTTAAAACCAGCTGATTCAAACAGGAAGCGATTAGGCTGGCTGCCTAATCGTATTTAATATATTTGAACCTGGCATCGTCATTCGGCGTGCCGGTTAAGGCGCCACCTTCATTGGCAGGCTGCCAGCCGATGACTGCCTCGATTTTTGCCGCCAGCTGAAAATCCTTATCGGTAATCCCTTTGGCATCATGCGTGCATAGCTTGACGATGACATAGGCATAAGTCACCGCCAGATCCGGGTGATGCCACGCCGCCTCTGCCAGGTGGCCGATGGTATTCACAACCATCAATGTCGCCTTCCAGCCGCTGGTTCTGTACTTGCGGCGTATCCAGCCGTTTTCGAGATACCAATGCGGCAACTCCGCCTTTAACCTGGCTTCAATTTCCAACTCTGAATATGTGCGGTCAGACGTCATGATATTCTCCTGTTAATCATGTCAGATTCAATTTTTACTGACTGACAATGCCTGTTCCTTAAGTTTTTCCAGATTAAGGCCTTGTGCAAACACATTGCTGTCAGCCTTGTTCAAAATCCATATCTGCGTATTCACGCCGGCGCCAAACTCGGCAAAGGCATTATCGATCAATCCATCTGCAATCAGTGTCTGCATGGCAACTGGTGATGCCTTTGAATAACCGGCCAAGGTTTTTGATTTAACCAAAACCAGATGCTCAGAACCGATTTTATCAGCGATCCATGCGCTCAAACTATCAGAAGTCACTTGCCAGTTTTTAGGTATATTTTCATCTGCAAGCACCATGCGGCTCGGCAGCCAGACAATGCCGCGATGCTGCCAGCCACGTTCTGCGATTTCCAGCTCACTGCTGGCTGTAACCAGCCGCGGGTTCATGCCAGCCAGCAATAAACCGAATTGGTCCATCGCCAGCAGCGCGAGGTGATGCGCCACTGCATCGTTTACCTGGGTAGTATGCTGCGCTTCACGCACAGCATCTGCAAACATGCCGCCGCCAGGCACGATCAGCACCTTGCCGTCACTGATCCTGACCAAGGTATCCAGCCAGCGTGGAAGCTCTGGTGAGCCAAGTAAACTGCCGCCTAATTTAACCACCCACATTACTTCGCTCCCTAATATTCAGATATGTTATGTTTTTGTAAAAAACTTCATCACCTTCATCATGCTCGAAGCTTTATCCAGCGTTTCCGTATACTCTTTATCCATATCGGAATCTGCCACAATCCCGCCGCCGGCATAAAAGCTCACCTCCCCCTCACCATCACTGTTTTTAATATAAACGGCCGTACGGATGGCAATATTGGTATCCATATTGCCATCAAAACCAATGTAGCCGATTGCGCCGCAATACACGCCGCGCCGGTGCGGCTCCAGTTCTTCTATGATTTCCATGGCCCTGAGCTTAGGCGCACCGGTGATAGAGCCTCCGGGAAAGCAGCCGCGCAGCAGGTCAACCGCCGTTTTTACCGCCTGCAGCCTGCCAGTGACGATACTGACTAAATGATGCACGTTGGCAAAGCTTTGCAGCTGAAATAATTTATCAGCTTTAACTGAACCCGTCTCACAATTCTTGCCGATATCATTACGCAGCAAATCTACAATCATCAGGTTCTCGGCTTTATCTTTAATACTCGATTGCAGCTCCGCCGCATACTGTGCGTCGAGCACTGCATCTTCTGCGCGCGGCCTGGTGCCTTTGATCGGCCGCGTCTCAACATGCCCATCCACCACCTGCAGGAATCGCTCAGGGGAGCCGGACAGCACCTCCGTACGCCCCAGATTCATATAGGCCATGAAAGGTGCCGGGCTAACCTCCCGTAACTTGCGGTATGCCAGCCAGCCATCACCCGTCGCCCTCGCAGCAAACCTTTGTGCAAGATTCACCTGGTAACAGTCACCTTCGTGGATGTAATTTTTGATTGCGGAAAAAGCTCTTGCATAAGTATGCTTATCCATATTGGCACAGACTGGAGAGCTCACGGCAAAGCCCACCAAGTTTGTATCCTGATCACTGAAAGGCGCATCGAACAAGGCTTTTAAAGCATCCCAATTTTCACGCGTCTCAGCATCAAACCCATGGGAAACCAAACAGGCTGTTTTATCGCGATGGTCAATCACAACCGCCCAGTCATAGATGCCAACCTGCATGGGCGGAATTGCATCGCTGTTTGATGCAGTACTCGCCAGTTTTTCCAGCCGGCGCGCAAGGTCATAACCAAAATAGCCGATCACCCCGCCTGTAAACGGAATATCGCCCTGCTCCGCTACATAAGGCTGCATCGCCTGTTTTATCAGTTCAAACGGGTCTATATCAGTGGCATAAGTATGGCCGTGTTCTGATACGGTAGTCTGCGACTCATCGCTGATCAATGTGATAAAAGGGTCTGCCGCCAGAATATCATAGCGGCCATACTGGCTGCCTGGCTGTCCGCTAACAGGGTCAAGCAGCTGCCCGCTATCCAGGAACACGGCCCATGGTTTATGTGCAATTCGCGCAAACAGGCGCGCACTGTCATGATGATATACAAGATGGTGCTTCAGCAAACTCACGCCGATTCTCCCGCATCCCCAACGCACAGGTAAGCAACTGCATAAGCAGGGAAACATATGGCCGCCATGTCCCTGGTTTCGTGATCGATCGCTGCAATAAATTCAGAAACAGCGTGATATTCAAGTTCAAGCCGGACAGCCAGTTCCGACGCCAGGAACGCACCTGCGCCTGCACCGACTAATTGCAAAGCAGAATCATCCTTCAGCAAGGACATATGTTTAAGCAAAGCTTGCCTGATCTGTTCAAGCTGCATTTCTTTAAAAGAGCCGGCCAGCGCTTTCCATGAAGACAATGGCGCATCCTCAGCATCACGACCTATCATACGCGCAATACGGCAGGCACTGGCCTCAATTGTCTTATCGGCACCATCTGCGGTTTCCGCCATGTTGCCAGCCATATCCATATCACCGGTTAAGCTATACACATCGGCGGCAGTGGCAAAAAACTCTGCTGCAACATTAGTCATCTGCCCTGCAAATGGAACTTTCTGCGCAACTGCCATCAGCGGTGTACGGACGACCCCCGTATACACCAGCTCATCACTCTGCAAACGCGCAGCATCGGTGAATCCACAGATTTGAGGCGCAGCATTGTCAATCAGGGCAATATCGGTTGTGGTACTGCCAATATCTAAAAATATCGCTTTCGGCACCTTCTTTGCGACATACTGCACACTGGCATACCAGTTCATGGAGGCAATATCCGCCCAATGCTGATCAAGGTCGGCGCTGTTTACAAAACCATGCCTGCCGGCATAGTAACGCACCTCACCCTGCAGTTTTGAAGTCAGCGTACCTGCGATTTTCAGCACGCCCTCACGCCTGTTCTGGAAAATATCCACCAGTTCGCCGGTCATGGTCACCGCATGCCGGTTCGCATTGAACTCTAGTAAAACATGGTCAATCGCGAATTCCAGCTCACGCAGACCTCGCCATAGCGGGCAATAAACCTGAGTAGCGGCCTGCACTACGCCTTCACTATCGAGCAGCACCGCTTTCAGGTGCGCCCCGCCTATATCCCAGCCTATATAATTTTCTGTCATAGTCGTACTTCAGCCTGATTCTGCGCCAAGCCATTTTTCGTAAAATCAGGCATTCTGAAACGGCCATTCAAAATACAGTCCAGGATCAGCCTGGCTGGGTTCATATTCAATGCCTGGCGCAGCCCAGCATAGCTTGTTGTGAGGCGCGGGTTAATTTCCAGCACATAAATTTTATTGGTTTCAGGCTCCACAATCACATCCACACCGATATAACCAAGCGCATCGGGCAGCATTCTGGCGATTTTCCTGGCAATGGTCTCGAAGCGCTGCCAATAAGGCAGCATTGCATTCACTGACACCCCTGTCAGCTTGAACTGGCTGTCACTGAACTCAATATGCTGCTGATTGCAGCTTAACAGCCATGCTTTTCCGTTACGGCACAGCATGGAAAAACTTGCCGCAATGCCTTGCTGATATGGCTGCACGAGATAATTCAGGTAGCGCTCATCCACAGATATCCAGTCTTTCAGTTCCGGCAGCGAATCAAACCGGCGGATACCCTCGCAGCCGGCGCCATCTTCAGGTTTGACCACCCAGCTTTTAATATTCAGCTTCAGCAGGCTATCGTAATAAGACGGCTGCATGACATCTTCCCCGGCATGCACCGGCAAGGTATGGATATTGGCTGCCAGCAGTGCTTCGTAGCACAGCGTCTTGCTGGTACCGGTCAGCATAGTATCAAAACCGGAGCCCAGAAAGATCGGGCCATGCTCAGCTTTTTCTGCCTCATAGCACAACTCGCTTAATTCCAGCAGCGTACCTTCTGATTCCGGTGCAATTAACCAGACCATATCCACTTGGGCAAGCGCCAGGGTGAAGTGTTCTTTAAACTTACCCGGCTCTACTGCAATGCTATGTGCGGCCTGAGGCGGCGGCTGTAATCTCGCATCATGAAGAGCCGTGAGCTCGTAAAAGCCCAGTTCAGCCAGGTCCTGCAGCAAGGTATCGCGCATGAGTGTGCCCTCATGCGCCAAAGATTCGGGTAAAGCTTCTGCTGCAAGACCGCCAGCAGTGATAAACTCACACACTAATATTTTTTTTCCGTGTTTAATATTTTGTTCGATGATATAACTGCCTTATGCAAATAATCCCTGTCATTGATTTATTGGGTGGCACGGTCGTGCATGCAAAAAAAGGCGACCGTAAAAACTACCATGCCATTCAATCCTTGATTTCAGGTTCCAGTGACCCTCTTGATATTGTTGCCGCCTTACTTAAATATCACCCTTTTAAACAACTCTACATCGCCGACCTCAATGCCATACAGAAGACCGGCAGCAACAATCTGAAGATCATTAAAAGTATCGCACTGCATCACCCCGGCCTTGAACTTTGGGTTGATGCCGGTATTAATAGCACGGCTGAGGTCGCCCTGTGGTCCGCTTATAATTTTAACGTGATTTTAGGTAGCGAAAACTTTTCTGATTTGGATAATTTCATAAATATCAGAAAACAGCTGAATTCAAACTTTGTATTGTCTCTGGACTTTATGCCGAACGGTTACCATGGCCCGCAGGAACTCCTGCAAAACCCGGAATACTGGCCTGAACAGGTAATATTGATGTCGCTCCCGCATGTAGGGGCTAACCAGGGCCCAGACTTGGAACTAATCGAGAGGTTCAGGCAGCTATCGCAACAGCATAGATTCTACTCGGCCGGCGGTGTGCGCAGTGCTGATGATTTAAACAGGCTGAAGCAAGTCGGCACTGATGGCGCCCTGCTAGCTACAGCACTGCATCGCAGGCAGATATCCCAAGCTGAACTGGAATGCCTGTCACAGTAAATGCGACACAGCAAATACTGCGCAATAAAAAAGCCCGACAAGTCGGGCTTTTTTATCACACTTGCTTTACTGAAAACCTTATTCCAGGTTAGCGTGAATTGCACGCATACCTTCTTCAGTCAGGCCTTTAGCAAAAATCAGGTCAGCAATAGCGGCTTCCAGGAACAGCAACGTTGAAAGCTCGAACTGGCTGCCCATAGGCATGCCCTTAGTTAACGGGAAGCTATTGTCGTTACCGATTTGGATAACGAGGTCTGCAACATCTGCCATTGCAGAAGATTTCTTCATGGAAATCACAACCAGTTTGGCGCCCACTGATTTTGCCTTTTTAACGAATGGCAACAATGTTTCTGTACCGCCTGAACCGGAAACCAGAACCAGCAAGTCACCCGCTTTGATCGCTGGAGTAACCACTTCACCGATCATATTAACGTTATAGCCAGCATGCACCAAGCGCATTGCGAAGAAACGTGATACAAGTAGAGAACGACCAGCACCGCCAATAAATGTACGGCCAGCCTCTTCAACCATTTTCAGCAAAGTAGCTGCTTTGCTGTTATCTGTTTCTGACAAAATAGTAGTTAGTCTACCCAAAATCAATTCTTGAC
>Ga0208758_100379_pt1 | contig 15719 bp, 14 predicted proteins | sample LakWasM116_HOW13_2_FD_183930 | JGI IMG/M metagenome (GOLD analysis project Ga0208758, IMG submission 183930) | Freshwater sediment methanotrophic microbial communities from Lake Washington under simulated oxygen tension - Sediment Metagenome... | ecosystem: Environmental > Aquatic > Freshwater >...
TTTGTCTTACCTGTTCTGGAGATATGCCATTTCTGCAAGAATTTACATAATTACATATTTCTACATAAGACTTTGATGTCCGTTTTCCGTGACCTGAAAGCAATCGGCTGACTTGTGACTGGCTGATGCCAGTCTCTTCAGATATGGATTCCTGGGTGATCCCAATCGATTTTGCCAGACGAGAGAGCTGGATGGGGGTTGGCAATCGGTTGCTGTTTTTCATGCATATTATTTTGCATAAATACATAATAATATGCAAGTGATTAAACTTGTCTTATAGCAATATGCTGAAAAAAAAGAGGTAAACTTATTTTGTAAAAAAATTTGCAAGGTCAGCTATGCAATTTCATATGCCTGTCGCTATGCCAAACGAAAACCTGTATGGACTGGTAGCGCGTTTTGCCATTCTTAATGGTTTGACTAACCATTTGCAGGCGACACGGCGTTTTTTACATAGCCAGGATTATTCTGTCGCCGACACCATGCTGGACGGTAATGAGGAATGCTTGTACAGGCGGTATTACCTTCCTGATCCAGATAAATCACAGTTAACGCTAGAAAGACTTAGAGCCCATCTTGGGGAAGTACAGGAGAAAGATAGCGTTTCAGTTCCTGCCAGAAAAAGTACATTGCAGAATGAGAGCTTCGGCGATACGGCTTTCTGGCGATATTGCCCTGAATGCTACCATCATGATGTTGCTAAACATGGCGTTGGCTATTGGCATTTGTCACATCAGCTGCCGACCACATTAATCTGTACTGACCACCATCGTAATCTTCAAGAAATCACGCTCAAGAAAAAATATCTGCATGATCGCTTATGGCTGATTGATGACGCGTTGAAGTTTCAAAAAACATTTGATTCACCGTTGGGTGAGCATTGGCTGCACATTGCTGAAATCGGGGAAATAGCATTGGAGGACCCTGAAAAGCCGCAATCTCCAGCCGTGATCAGGCAAACGATTATTTCCGCACTGCGACAGCATGGACTGGTTGATGCCAGAGAAGCCCTGAAAGTAAATGCGTTTGAGGCGTCGTTCCTGGCGTTTTTTGGAGAGGATTTTATCAGCACCTTAAATCAGAGGCTGTTAATTAAAAAGCCAAGATATCTGGTGACGGAGTTGCTGCATGGTTTCAAAGGCAGAGTACTTAATCGTCTAGTATTGGTATATTGGCTCTTTGGCACCTGGCAATATTTCAAATTGTGCTGTGATTGGCATGCGGTGTTTAATACCGGAAATGTCACTGTGTATTCTTTGAATCAGCGTATTATTGAGCAGCAGGATAAAGTGAAAGCCCAGAGCCGTGAACTTTGCGAGAGTTATCTTCTGAGTACGGACAAACCTAATCGGATTGAATTTTGCAGATTGTTTTATAGTAGCTTTAGATGGTTACTTAATCATGACAGAGACTGGTTTGATAGAGCATTGCCTGCAAATGGATATTCATACCAGACAAGGTTTAAATTTTAGTTGTTCGAGGTTGTTAATTATTTCGTTGTCGACTCAATCAGTTGAATTTGAGCTAAAAACAAAAAATTGGAAAAATAAATAATGATTGGTGAAATTGATGCTTTTTTTAATCTCGTTGAAAAATTTAAGAAATTTTACCGGTCATCAGGAAACAAGACAGAATCAGTAGCTTCTCGATTTGTCCGTTTGTTTGAGAGTCATGGAGTGCACCGCAATCAGATACCTCGCTTCTTTGGTCACGAACTTACATTAAAAGATGTGCAAGATAACGATTCCCTTGTTCTCAAGCTTGATGAGGGAATATTAGAAGCCGCATGTAAATTATTCGCCGTTAAACGGGAATGGCTGGATGGTGCGGAAGCGCGCGTTTATCACATCCATACTTTCTATAAGCACCCGGAAGATTTCCTGAATTTTATTAATGAGCTCAAAAGGGAAAACCCAGAGGGTGAGCTCTCTGGTGAAGTGTTTTCCCCAGAAAATATGCATTCTAGATATGATGCAATTCTAGTGTTATCTGAAGTAATCGGTTATGTTGGGAATGAGCAAATTTGTAGATATCACCTATGTGATAGCTGGCGTATGAGTTACTGGAAGTCACGCGCTTATTTAACGGCATGTGTTGCGATTGCCTGGAAGGCTCAAGTACACATCAGAGGCTCATATGTCAGTGAGAAATCTATTCAAAAACTGGTTGAAGGCGAAGTTTTGTTTGGGGATAAGGATACTGGAATCGAATCATTCCATGGTAAGAGATGGTATCCAGAAGATATGGCTTTAGAGCCGGAATTGTTTTTGAAAGATGTCGATCCAGAACGGAATAATTTTGGGATTCAGTCGGCTTTGAAACTTTGGTTGGAGCTGGATGGGCAAGGGCTAATGGACATCGGTATGCAAAAAGATGCAAGAGTAATATTTGAGCAAGAGCTTGCAAAATATATTGAATAAATGGAGTGATAGTCGATTATGCTCGAGTAGCTCTTTTACTTGAAACTTCAAATCTACTGAGTTTTTATCAAATCTTAGGCATTTACAGCCAATGAAATATATCTAAAGTCATATAGAAAAATTAGAACATGATTAAAGCCAATTGGAATGTATTTAAACTAAAGTTTGCAGAAAACCCACAACAGAACTTTGAATGGTTTTGCTATCTATTATTCTGTAATGAGTTTAATCGGCCACATGGCATATTTCGATATGCTAATCAAGCAGCCATTGAGACTGATCCTATTTATGTTGGTGACCAAAATATAGGATGGCAAGCAAAGTTTTATGAAACACCTCTATCAGCTCATAAAGATGATTTATTAAAAGCAATTAATAACGCAAAAAAATACTATCCAAACATTTCAAAACTAATTGTCTACTCTAATCAGGAGTGGGGACAGAATAAAGGCAAAGTGCCTGCGGGCTTGAAAGAAATTGAAGATAAAGCCGCAGAATTGAACATAAATTTAGAATGGAGAACCTCCAGTTACTTTGAGACGGAATTTGTTTGTGTAAAAAATGAATCTATTTCAAAGCATTTTTTTACTTTAGATAAAAGCATTTTTTATCTGATATCGGAACAACAAAAACATACATCAAATATTTTATTTCAAGTTCAAAGCAGCATAAATTTTAATGGCCAAATCATTGAAATTGATAGAAACGAATATTTAGACACATTAATTAAGCAAGCTAATCAAGTTGCAATTTTAAGTGGAACTGGGGGTGTCGGAAAAACAGCCGTCATAAAAAAACTGTATGAGCAGTTCAAAGATAATTCACCTTTTTATGTATTCAAAGCTAATCAATTTGAATTAACAAACTTAAATGAATTATTTAAAGACTTTAACGTTTATGATTTTTTCGAGGCTCATCAAAATGACTCAAACAAAATTGTGGTCATTGACTCTGCTGAGAAGTTACTGGATTTACACAACACAGATCCTTTTAAAGAGTTTCTCTCAGAGCTAATTAAAAATCATTGGAAAGTGATTTTTACAACTAGACATAGCTACTTAGATGACTTGAACTATCAATTCTTAGAAGTTTATAGAATCGCTCCACATTACCTCAATATTAATAATCTTAATCAAGATGAGTTAATTGCTATAACTGATAAATATTCATTTTCATTGCCAAAGGATGAAAAATTAGTCGAGCTAATTAAAAATCCCTTTTATCTTGAAGAGTATTTAAGTTTTTATAAAGATGATGAGGAGCTAAATTATTCTGAATTTAAAAATAAATTGTGGGATAAAAGTATAAAAAGATCTAAACCTGAAAGAGAAAGATGTTTTTTAGCTGTTGCCTTAGAACGGGCTGATAAAGGTCAGTTTTATGTTAATCCAGCTTTTAGTTCTGAAGTCTTAGATAGATTTGTAGAGGATGGAATATTAGGTTATGAATTACCAGGATATTTCATTACTCATGACATATATGAAGAGTGGGCAATTGAACGATACATACAAGGTGCTTTTGTAAACAGATCTAACAATCAGAGTTTTTTTGAATCAATTGGACACTCACTCCCAGTTCGGAGGTGTTTTAGGAACTGGTTATCCGAGAAACTTTTACTTCAAGAAGCTGATGTAAAAGAGTTCATCCAGGAGGCTGTTCAGAGTGAAGTAATTGAAGTATTTTGGAAGGATGAAATATTTGTTTCAGTTTTACTCTCTAATTATTCAAGAATATTTTTTACTAATTTTAGGAAGGAGCTAGTATCTAATGACTTGGAACTATTAAAAAAGCTCACTTTTATATTACGGATTGCTTGCAAAGAAGTTGATGGTGATTTCTTTAAATTAATAGGAATAAAGAACCAAAATTTATTTACTTTTAAATATGTTTTTACTAAACCGAAAGGTCAAGGATGGAATGAGCTTATAAAGTTTGTGTTTGAAAACCTGAATTCTATAGGCATTGAAAATATCAATTTTGTTTTACCAGTCATTCATGATTGGAATTCAAAATTCAAGACAGGCGAAACTACAAAATTATCAAGTCGGATTGCATTGAAATATTATGAATGGGCGATTGTAGAGGATGTTTATTTTTCTCGTGATGATTTTGGGAAGAAGCTTATGCAAAGCATTGTCTATGGCTCGTCTGAGATTAAAGAAGAGTTAAGTACAATTTTTGACAAAATCATAGAAAATGAATGGAAAAACCATCGATCTCCATATCACGACATATCAAAGTTCATTCTGACAGAGCTTGAAGGATTCACAGTTTGTTCAGTTTTACCTGTAAAAGTATTGCGGCTAGCTGATTTATTTTGGACCTACACCCCTCAAGAAAATGATTTCTACTCTTCTGGAAGGATCGATTTAGAAGAACATTTTAATATAGAAAAAGACTATCTTGAATATCATCCATCAAGTTCCTATCAAACACCGATCTATACTCTTCTGAATTCTTCGTTAAATGAAACTATAGACTTCATCATTAGGTTTACTAATAAAGCAGTGACAAAGTTTGCCCATTCTAGGATTGGCATAAGTGAAACTGATGAAATAGACGTGGTTATTAATGAGAATAAACACATTAAACAATTCATCAGTAATAGAATTTGGTGCATTTATAGAGGAACTCAAGTAGCACCTCATCTTTTAGAGTCTATGCACATGGCATTGGAAAAATTTTTTATTGAAAATGGAAAACATACAGATGCAAAAATTTTAGAAGGATGGCTTTTATATTTACTTGAAAACACACAGTCAGCATCTATCTCCGCAATCGTCACCAGTATAGTTTTAGCCTATCCCGATAAAACATTTAACATCGCAAAAATTCTTTTTCAGAATAAAGATTTTTTCTTATATGACACTAACCGGTATGTTCTTGACCGGAATCAAAAAAGCCAACTTCAGATATTAAAAAGAAGTTTTAGTTTGCATTCTAAAAATGAATTGCATGAAAATGAAAGACTTGTGGCATGTGATGATAAGCACAGAAAGTGGTCTTTAGAAAGCTTATGCCTAAACTATCAATGTTTTCGTTCTGAGGCTGTAAGTGAGGATGAGTCAACTAATAGACAAAATGAAATTTGGAGAATATTAGATGCCTACTATTCTGAATTACCGATGGAATCAGAACAGTCTGATGCAGATAAAACATGGAGACTTTTTCTTGCCAGAATGGATAAGAGAAAAATGAATATAACAACAGAAGAAACTGATGGTGGTATTGCTATTCAATTTAATCCAGAACTTGAATCAGACTTAATAGAGTACAGTGAGAGATCGCAAGAGGAAAGTCTTAAACATATGAGGCATATGTCTTTAAGGCAATGGGCTGAATATAAGTTTAGTAATAATGAGCAGTATAAAAAATATCAATATACTGAAAATTATAAACTTGCTTTAGATGAGGCCAAAGACATATATACGAAATTAAGCGAACCATTAGTAGATGACAACTTTGTTCTTTTCAATCATTCAATCCCAGTATCTGTGTCATGTGTGCTGCTAAGAGATTATTTAAATGAGCTTTCAGAAGAGGAGAGAATTTTTTGTAAAGATCTGGTTTTGGCTGTTTCAACTTCTTCACTTAATTCGAACTACCGTTATCAAATAGATGATGGAGTTCAAGAATCATTTTCTGTACTTCCTTTGATATTAGATAATTTTCCGCACGAAAAAGATGACATTAAGTTCATTTTGTTAATGGGGCTATTTAATGAGAGTCATGTTGGCGGGATGCTTTCAAATCAGAAATTTACTGTTTTCTCAATTTTAGCAGTTCATGAGTTATGGGCCACAGACTTTGAAGATGCCCAGTCCTTACTTTTAGGATATTTGCTGGTGAAACCACGATATGACCATTTTATGGAAATGGCTAGTCAAGAAAATTATAAAAAAGGAATTTATGAATTTGACTGGAATCAGTTTAAAGAAAGATTTTTAGAAGAGAACAAAGGTTTATTTGAAAAAATTATTGAAAACAAAGTAGTGTTAAGTGATATAGAAAGCTTTGAAGATATTGATCTAAATACACTAAATGTTGCCTTTAGATTAATACTACCTAACTCAGCAAATAAGAATCAAAAAAACATTGTAAAAAATATTATTTCTAACTTTGCTAAAAAATTAAGGGATGAGAGTCGAGATGAAAAAATTGAATTCAGTGTTAAGCATGATTTTCTAGAAAAGTACGCTTATTTTGTTTTATCTTCCCCTAAAGATGAAATCGAAGATTTATTAACTCCATTTATTGAAAACTTTAAGGCATCTAAATATATATCAGAGTTAATACAAGAGTTTGTTATTGCTGAAGATAGATTAAACACTAAAGATAATTTTTGGTTTGTGTGGGATTTATTGAAGGAGAACATCTTTAAGTTATGTGAGCGTGGAGAGCGATATGGATATGTGGCTGATATTATTCAGAGCTACTTATTTGCTAGATGTCCATGGAAAGAAACTACAAAAGAGTGGCACTCATTACAAGATAGCAATAAATCTTTCTTTCAGGAAGTTTCTCTCAAAATAGGCCACTGTGCTTCAACTCTATATTCAATCTCAAAGTTATTAAATGACATTGGTAGTAATTATTTGGATGACGGTGTAATTTGGATTTTTAATATTTTGGATAAAAACAAAATATTTGAAAACGATAGACTTCGTGACAACACTATTTATTACATAGAAAATCTAACAAGAAAGTATATCTTTATAAATAGAGAAAAAATAAAAAAAACAAAACCTCTAAAAGATAAGATTCTGGTAATTTTAGACTTTTTAGTGGTAGAAGGATCTGTTGTTGGTTACATGTTGAGAGAAAGCATTTTGTAACAACGAAATTAATCATACGCGGCAGAGAGGGCGATTCGCTACAGGGGTTCACCTATTTAGTGATGTTAATTAAAGTGTATGTAATTAATAATTTCTTTAAATTAAAACTCAATATATCAATTCAATGCCATTTCGTGACTTCATAAATCTAACTCATGCCTATGCTTGGTACCAGGCTAAATTAGTAAGTAAAATTCCAGATGAGCCGGGTCTCATAAGTGCATTTATTGCAGAACCAATGCTTAAAGAGCTTGAGGCTATTATTTGCTCACATTTGAATTTATCCAACTCAAAAGTAATTTTGAATGGAATATTTACGCACAAAACTCCAACAGTTAAGCCTTGCGGTGCTACCAATTCTGTCGAGATTGCTGATATGTTGTTTGTCCGTCAGCATTTTAGTTTGGATCCAAAAAAGTCTCCAGAAGGTAAAGCTTTTCTTATTCAGGCGAAACGAAATACTATTGTGAATAGTGGAAATGTTTCTGCTGGAAATCCAAAGATTCAGTTTGATTTATACAAAAGTTGGCCAAAATTTGAAGGAACTTCTCGCATTTCACCCAATGCACCAGATGGTTCAAATTGGAACTTTAATTCTGTTAGTAATAACAATCCTGGATTATATGTAGCAGTTTTTAATGGTCATATTTTCAATCCGTCTATACCGCCTAATTTATCTCCAGTTTGGAGTGGTGCTCCAGTAGCAGTTAATAATAGTCAGTTTTCAAAATTTCCTGAAAATACTTCTTGGGGATATGGTGCTATATCAGCAACTACTTTACCTAATGAAGGCGTTAATTGTACTAATAGTTTTGCTGATTTATTACGTGATTTTGTAGAGGGTAAAGCTGGCGTATCGTTTACGCCAGGGGGGGCAAATAATGATCATTGGTCAGCTTTTGTAAATGAAATGCTTAGTGTTGCAGCTCTTGGAGACTATACTTATTTATCAAGGAGGACTGGGATAAATAACCCTCTATTACGAAATGGTTCTGTTCAAGCTCATTCAGCAGTATTGCCAGTTCTTGGCTTTATTAGTCAGCGGTTTAGAACCCCCAACATATTTTTAAGTGGAAAAGATAACTTTTATTTTCGCCACTGGTTAAAAAATGAGAACTATATAATTACTCGTGATTTATGTAGATGGGCATATGAAGCGTCTAGGTACGACGACATTCCACCACATAATATTGAAAACTCCCCACCACCAGATGAACCGGGACATCCTCCAATTGTGTCACTTGTTACATTTGGAGAGAAGTGAATCGGCACTAGTTTACTAGACGCCTTTGAGCCGTAATTGGACTACCCACACTTTACTAGACACCGTTATAGTTTAATTAAACTTAACGGAGGAAGTTATGACAAAGGATCTTAAAAAAGAATTTATTACAGTTACTTTTGGATCTGTCACCATTAGAACTGAACGGGAAGATCCTGAAGTCATTAGGAAAAATATTATTGAAGGTCAAAAGGCTTTTGCTCGGGCTCTTGAGGCATTCAAGACCAAAGGCGTAAAACTGAATGTTCCGAAAGGGACAGCCCTTTACCAGGCAAACCCTAACAATCCCAATTTATTGATTCGCAATATTGACGGAAAGATTGATCAAGGTGTTTTTGAACACGGTCAGTTCCAAGTCATCCAGGGATATTGATAAAAAGGTTAGGCAATTAAGGGATAATAACCTGCAATGGATAAAAAAGAGTTTTTGCAGTTTATTGAACGAACTTCAGCTTTTCACGCTGAGGTGGCAAGCAGTATTAGTCGGTTTTCTCCAGTTACAGAAACCAGATTCATTGTCGCTTTTCAGTCTGGACTTCTTGCATTTGAGCATTCTACAGCAGCGTTACAGTTAATCAGCAATGGGCTTCTTCCATCTGGATTCTCACTTTTTCGACCGCAATTCGAAAGTCTAGTTAGAGGGATATGGCTACTACATTCAGCACCTGAGACTTGGGTTGATAAACTTAGCCAACCGCTGTCTGTAGAAGCTGCCAGCAAGGCAAATGAGGGGCCAATGCTATCTGAAATGCTTACTAAACTAGAAAAAAGTGAGGCTCCAGCACAGCTAGTGACGCAGCTAAAACAGTTCAAGGACATTACGTGGAAAGCCCTTAGTAGTTATACTCATGGAGGTATTCATCCAATTTCAAGAACAGCTACCGGATACCCTATTAAGCTGACATATGATGCGCTAAGAAACTCAAATGCTGTCACTGCACTGACAGCGCAACTTATGGCTATTTTGACTGGTGATTCAGAAAATATGATTCCAATAAGGAAGCTCCACACTGAATTTGTCGATTGTCTTCCAATAATTAAGTTAAATTAGCTTGATGCATCAGACACTTTTAATCAACCATATGAGCTAACCTAACTTCTGGTAGTTTAAAAGTGTCTAGTGCAGTAGGGAGGATTTGTCAGATCGGCTTACATTTGCCTCCCAGCGTACCATCTTAATAAAGTCGTTAATGCTACTTCATCCGCCACAATACAGGATGTCTGGTTAGGTGCGGCGATTTTTGAGTCCTCGTTGTTTTTGATTCTGCTACCCTGATAAGGGGATGTACAAGGTTCAATGCCCGGTATGTTGGGTAATTCACATTTTTCGAGCAAAATTCTGGTTTGCCTAGCTGGATGATTTCCTGTCATCACATCAGTATTTCCCAGGACGATTCCAAACTGTTTTCCAAATCTTCCCCCAACCGCAAACAGATGTGCTTTTGTGCGAGTAGGTTCGTCAAAGCAGTGCATGCTGAGCTCTGAAAATAATGGTCCATTGATTACCTTAAGTGCTTCATTTGCTGCGTATTTGATTTTTGTTGCCATATTTATCCCCAATTAATATTTTTTAAGCATTGCTATTTTCTTGATTAGAGCCGATTTGGCTTCATCAAGCTTGATAGGGTCTGTCTTAACTGACAATTGGCTTTTTTCCTTTTTTCCGAGGAAGTATGCGATTCTTTCAGCATTGGCTCCCGACGGATGAGGCATTCCTTCTAATATCCTTGAGCCATCGATGATGCCTTCTTTCGCCAGGAACTCCATTGCTTCAGATACTTTAGGACCTAGAGGCACTAGAACAGCATTTTTTAACATCTGCATTTCTTTTCCAAAATTCTCTGCGAGATGCTTGCGCAATAGCGGATGTTTGGTCATGTTGGGTGAACCATTGTAATTCTCACCATCTATGAAGACTGGATATCTCAATGCTGAAGTGGTCTGAACCATATGAGCATCTTTGCCGAATAATGAATCACATGACTGGATACCCAGCCATTCATTAACCTTCAGGTAATCCAGCATTGCTACAAGATTAGGTCTCATTGCACCAGAAAAAGCCCCGGTCTTTTTTGTTGCAATGAGTGCAGTTGTATTGTCAGCCCCAGCCCTCAACTGTTTTTGAGCTTCATGCAAAGCATTGCGCAGTTGTGTGAATCCTGGCGTGATGCCAACCAACACCAGCTTGGCATCAGGATTTACATAATCAAATGGAATGTAGTGAATGGATAGATTCCCTTCACGGGCCATTTCCAAGGAGGCAGGCAAGGTTGCAACATCATTGATTTTGTTTAAATCCAGATTTCGGATTATTTCTGCATACTGCGAAAAAAGTGTCTGATTTTTCATATTCTTTTATATCCTTTTTTTAATTGCGATTGAGTTTTTTATAACGTGTTCCCACTGTCACTACTTTTTTACCCGACACCACTGCATAAGCGTCTAACTGTTCGTTCAGGCGACTGAACAATCCTCCGGCATAGGTTTGGATGTGCTTGCGTGCGCGTCGGTCGAAATAGCAAATCTCTGTTCCATCACCTGAGCTTATGCGAGTCCCGAACTGCATCAGAAGATCAACAATCATGGGAGGGATGCCGCGCTGCTGAGATCTGACCTGAGCATGTACACTTTTCATCATGATTAGGCTCTCCTTTTACTGGATAGTGATGACGTCTTTTCTCATAGCGTTAACGAAGTCATTTAGTGCCGCATCTTGTTCTTTCGTCATGGCCAGGATGTATGAAACGCCAAGTTCTTTGCGTATGGCACGTAGAATTCTCATTTCATCTGCTGTCAACATTTCTTCCATATATGGACTGATCGCTTTCCAAGTCTCAGGCTGATATTCCTCAAGGCAGAGCTTGAGCAAATGTGTCGGGTCAACCTCAAGCGCTTTGGCTAATAAACCAACTTTTGCAAGCGGCAGTTTGGTTTTGCCTTGTTTGATCATGGTTATGACGTTTGGCTTATCGAATCCGGCTTCTTCGGCGATATCAATCTGTTTTTTCCCAGTGATGCGAATTCGTTCAGCTACATATGCTGCTACTCTAGAAGTGTTTTCCATCTGCCTTGCCTCCTTAATAGTTTATTAATCTATACCTGAGCATCCATGCGCAATTCGCGTTCAATATTCAGTAGTTCCTGATTTGCCAATGCCTCTCTGACGCGGAGCCATAATAGGGTCGGGTTGAAATCCAACGCCTCTGCTAAAACAGCCATTTTTTCTTGATCTCGAAATGAAGCTGCGATAAATTCCGGATATTTGGGATGATTCGTCAGAATCCCTTTGCCTACCAACATATCAATTACTTGATTAACGTCATTTCTTTGCAGACTTATCATTTTCAATCGTGCATACAACAACTCTTCTAAGTCATCCTGGGATTTGATTTTTCTTTTGCTTAAATCTATATCACCAGCTCCGAACTTATGCTTGATCTGCACGTAACGCCCCTTGCTGATTAGCCATGTTTTGGCGTCATCGATCCTGATGCGAGTGCGCCCCTCATCCGAAAAAGTTTTCAATGGATTAGCCCGTTTTGGATTGGCCGCTGCACGTATGCTCATTTCTTCCATACCGGCAAGCAAGGACATCTGACGGATTGTTAGAGAATCGAGTCCGACAGCATCATCATCCTTTCCCTTTCCGGAGAAATGGAAGAAATTATCCGAGGAGCCCTCCAGCACTCGTCTTGCATTCGCAAGCTCAGCCACTTCAAGGCATCGTTGTGCCGGTGCCAGCGCCGTGGCTCCATAGCTTTCCCATTCATCACCCACTCGTGAATTTGCCATGTCGCTCAGAATGGCTGATATCCACATGTGGATGCTTTCATAATCCAGAGGCTCCACGCTTTCGTCTTGTATACCGAAATAAGCATACTGATACATCGTTTCTATACTTTTCGCGAATTCGGTGTGAGCAATATCGACATAATCGAACCCAATATCTTTCGGCGTTATGTCTGGATCAAATGCCGCGGATTCTTCAATATCGAGCTTGCGCTCAACCAATTTCCAAAATGCGTCGGCACCAGACATCCAGGCAATCGTTCTTGCCTGCTGAAAATAAAGGGTCAGGATGTCCGCACGTAGTGATTCCAAAGTGAACGGGATTGGAAATCCGCCTAAATCTTGTCCTTCATCAAGGGTTTTAGATGAGGATGTTTTATTTTTTGCCATAATATTTCCTTATGTATATATTGAATATATGCACACTATACACCTGTTAATTTTTGTGTCAACGGTATATATGCATGATATGCATATATATATGAAATAAGTTACTACAAAGGATGTGTAGTTCAGCAAACAAGGCTAAGTGTCTACAAAAGCATGGGTAGTCCAAAATGGCTCAGAGGTATCTAATAAATTAGTGGCGATTCAGATTTCCGAAAATTGGAACGATTTTTTTTATTGAAATGTAAAAATTAAATACCTTTTTAAGAAGGTGATTTTAAAAATTTCAGGAGATCAAAAAATGAACTTAAATTTATCCGATTCAAAACTATATGAAGATTTATTGAATGCAAAGTGTTTTAAATCTTCAATAATTTCCACTAATTTATTACGCTCATGGCAACGGTCTGAACATAAGCCAGAAGGTTGGAACCAAGAATGCGCTATAAATGCGATCCGTAAATATGAAAAGTTTCTTGCCTTAATTGCAAAATACCCTGGCATTCCCCACGCTCCAACTCGTGATATAGATGAAATATGGCATTTACACATGCTTTCCCCAAAAGCTTACTTGAACGACTGTAATAAACTGTTTGGTGAAATCCTTGATCATGATGGAGGGTTTGGCAAAGAACCTGAAGAAGAAGTGGTTCTCAAGGCAACCTTTAATCACACAGCCATGCTTTGGGAAAAAGAATACGGAGAACCATATACATCAGGTAAAGATACCAGCAGCACAAACTGCTGGCACGATTGCGTGGGAAGGTGCTGGCATGCTTGTAAAAGTAATATTCAAATAGCCTCATAGCTGATGTTTGGTGATAAAAATGACCAATATGAACCACATCCATGAACAAATCGAGGAGCTTGGATTTGCTCAGATTTGTTTGGGTAACTTTGAATCAGCACTTGAGGTCGCTTCATTACTGGGGGGTGTCATTCACCAGACAGAGGTCAGAGTTAGGCCAAATGCAGCTACATATTTATCAAGCCAGGAAAAAATTCCTCCGCATACCGATCACCCGGATGCTAAATTTATTCTTTGGTATTGTCATTTGAATGATGAGGTTGACGGAGCAAATTTACTCATTGATGGCAGGAAAGTTGTCGAATCTATGTCTGTGAACGAGCAAAGGTCATTGGCTCAGATAAAGTTAAAATGTCCTGATAGATTAAGTCTGCAGTCTAAAGGTTTGCATCCCTTTTGGCAGCCTAGGTCTAGATCGATATTTTATGCACCGTGGCTTAGGATTCCCGATATAGATCAACCATCTCTAGATATTTTTGAAAGTCAACTTAACTCATTCGGTGATTATGGTTATAAAGTTACACTCAAGCCAGGAGATGGATTGGTTATAGATAACCATCGCATGTTGCATTACAGAAATAAACTAGATGCAAATTCATTGCGCTGGCTGACAAGGTTATGGATTACTGCAGTAACCCCCGTTAAATCATTTTCAAATTATGGAGCTATTAGGAGCAATAAATTATGTACTGATAAGGTCTAAATTTAATCATTTGTAGCAAAATTATCAATATTTGCGCTTATTGAGTATATTAAACATTCTGGCCAAGGGTCTGTACCGAAAGTAAGACCCTTGGCCATTAAGCGTTTCTTATTTAATTCCCAAAAATCTTTATAATCACTTTCGCATACAATAATTGACTTAAGTTTGCCATTTTCATTTTTTTGAAGCAGTTGTCCGAATAGATGCGTGGCGTAAAGCATTGGGACAGGGGGTATAAGTTTATTATCTTTATCTAATGGTCTTTCTTTCAGTTTCCATATTAATTCCAAATCCCGTAAAGAAAACTTTGTTGTTTCATCGCGCCAACTGATAATGGTGCTGCTTTCCAAATTAAATAATTTAGCAATATCAATAACTTTTGGTAATTTATTAGGTGCCTTACGTTCGTTATACCAATAAACTAAGATGTAGATAAAGTTTAATAGTCTTAATGTTGACCTATGAAAAATCCTTGATTTAGCTTGTTTATCATCTCGAATAAACTTACCAGAGTTCTCCTCAATTTCAATATCCGGCGCCATCCCAGGCATTACCAAAGTAAATAGTGGATAAGCCTGTAGTTTCGAAAAATAATTAGCGCAAAATTCAAGATCTAGCGTTGTAAACAAATAATAAAACATAAAATCACTTGAGGAGTTGAAGAAGTATTTGTAATCATCCCAGCAATTAATTTCTTTATATTGACGATTCAGTTTTTGGAGTATTTCCAAATGTTCTTCTTCAAAAAAAGGTTCAATCCAGTCGTAAATTTCTTTGTAGAGTTTTTTTAAAGCCTCAATATTTTTTGATTCCGAGATCAAGTTAGTTTTATTACTAAATTCATCAATTTTGTTTGCTATTTCAAGCGTGTTTTTATATCCATCTACATTTCCATAGACTGCAAAATAGATAAAATTTGAGGCAAACATCTGACTACCGATGCCCCCAGCCTTTATTGATGGAATATTTTCGTGAAACTCTTCAGCTTCTTCTTCGCTAAATCCAGATTTCTTTATGAGTTTTTGAATAAGTCCTTCTTTAAGTTTATCTTCTATCACGGCTTGTTTTGCCGGATTTAGATTGATTTCATTTAGCCAATTGCGTATGGTTTTTTCGGAGACATCTACACAATCTGCCATGGCAGGAATTAGGGAGCCGCCATGCACTTTTTCAAACAATGGGTTATAGAAAGAATTAAACACAGTTAAATATCGAGTCCGTAAATTTTATGTAAACGACTTTAATGTAAATCAAAATTCTTGGTGGTGAAGAAATGATCTAGTTGTAAACGACTTTATTATAAATAATATCTTATGTAACTAATTGATTGATATAAGAGGGTTGTAAACGACTTTAATGTCAAAGAACAATAATCTTGAAGATTTAAAGCCGCACACATGCAAATATAATTGTTTACACGAACCTCGATCATTTCAATATTTAGAATGAGATCTATTGAATAAGACTGGGGCTTAAGTTCAACCCATTGAAATAA
>Ga0208758_100380_pt1 | contig 15704 bp, 14 predicted proteins | sample LakWasM116_HOW13_2_FD_183930 | JGI IMG/M metagenome (GOLD analysis project Ga0208758, IMG submission 183930) | Freshwater sediment methanotrophic microbial communities from Lake Washington under simulated oxygen tension - Sediment Metagenome... | ecosystem: Environmental > Aquatic > Freshwater >...
CTCAATGTCCGGGCGCTGCTGTTTCAAAGCACGGATCAGATGACTGCCAAGCAGGTCGCCTGAAGCCTCACCAGCTACAATACCAATTCTGACCATAGCAGTGCTCTAGCGAATGATGCCGCGTGTGGATGCGTTCAGGAAGTCAGTCAGCAATGCTATTTCAGGTGTATCTGAATGCATGGCCAGTAATTCAGCTTTTGCCTCATCCAGAGACAAGCCTTTACGGTACAGGGTTTTATAGGCGCGTTTGATCTGCAGGATACTTTCTGCCGAAAAACCGCGCCGCTTCAGGCCCTCGGCATTAATGCCATGCGGTTTTGCATCATAGCCGGCAGCCGTCACGTAGGTTGGAATATCCTTAAAAACGACCGAGCCGACTGCGGTGATGACATGGGAACCGATCTTGCAGAACTGGTGTATCAGCGTAAAGCCGCCCAGAATTGCGTAGTCGTAAACGTCCACATGGCCTGCCAGTGACGAGTTGTTTGCAAAGATCGTGTTGTTGCCAACCTGGCAGTCATGCGCGATATGTACATAAGCCATGATCCAGTTATCATTGCCGATCTTTGTGGTGCCTTTGTCCTGAATCGTGCCGCGGTTGAATGTGCAGAATTCGCGAATGGTGTTGTTATCGCCGATTTCCAGCAAGGTGGGTTCATCCTTGTATTTTTTATCCTGCGGCACTTCGCCTAGCGATGAAAACTGGAAAATCTGGTTGTTTTTACCGATAGTAGTACAACCATTGATAGATACATGGCTACTGATGCGGGTTCCCGCATCAATCCTGACATCGGGGCCAATAATAGAATAAGCGCCAACCTCTACACTTGAATCTAGCTGTGCGGATGGATCTATGATTGCGGTTGGGTGGATTTTTGCAGTCTGCATTATTACGTCACTTATTTTTTTATTAACTATTACTTAGCCGGGCGCTGTTACTTTTCAATGGCTTTTAATATACACATCATTTGCGCTTCGGCAACGACAGTGCCATCAACGCTGGCTACGCCGGTATATTTCCATATCCCTTTCAGGATACGGTCAATTTTGACATTCAGGATAATCTGGTCGCCGGGAGAAACCGGTTTTTTAAAACGTGCGCTATCGATGCCTGCAAAATAGTACACAGAATCATCACTCGGTTTTGTATCCATGGTCTTGAAAGAAAGAATGGCTGCGGCCTGAGCCATTGCCTCCACGATCAAAACGCCAGGCATCACCGGGTGATACGGAAAATGCCCCGGGAAATATGGTTCATTCACGCTGACGTTCTTAATCGCAACAATTTCTTTACCCAGTTCCAAAGACACGACACGGTCAACCAGCACAAACGGGTAGCGATGTGGTAAGTGTTCCAGAATTTCATGGATATCCATGCCGGTAGTGTCTACTGTATTTGTCATGATGATTTCAGCCTGCTTTAAAAGTGTAATTTTATTAATTATTCTTACGAAAAGTTATTGTTGAGATTTTAATAATGCAATCTCTTTTTCCAGCGACTTGATTTTATCTGCAAAATCGTCGAGATGACGTATTTTAGCAGCAGTGCTCAGCCATGCGCGGTGCGTCTGGAATGGCATCAAGGCTGTATAAGTATCAGCAGTGGCAAGAGAGCGTGTAATCATGCTTCCTGGCGAAATTGTAACGTTATCCGCTATTTCCAGATGCCCAAGCACCATTGCTGCGCCGCCGATTTTGCAGTGTTTTCCGATGCGGGCACTGCCGGCAATGCCGACACAGCCGGCAATAACGCTATGTGCGCCTATCACGCAGTTGTGACCGATCTGGATCAGGTTATCAAGCTTTACACCCTCTTCAATGATGGTGTCGTCCAAGGCGCCCCGGTCTATCGTAGTATTCGCACCGACATCTACATGATCTTGCAGAATTGCGCGACCAACCTGCGGGATTTTAATCCAGCGGCCGTTTTCTTCGGCATAACCAAAACCATCAGAGCCGATGACCGCACCAGAAAAGATATGGCAGCTTTTACCGATTTCACAATGATGCTTGATCGTAACGTTAGGTTCCAGGCGCGTATTGTCGGCAATCGCAACATCATTTTCTATCACACAGCCGCTGCCGATGATGACGTGTTCACCTAAAACGACATTTTCACCGATGACTACCAACGCTCCGATACTGCATGTGGCAGGAATCTTGGCAGAAGCGGCAACAACCGCCGTAGATGCTATGCCTACCGGAGCAACTGTGACCGGATTTAAAAATGCAGATACTTTAGCAAAATAGGCATACGGGTTGTCGACGATGATTTTTGCGGCTGCCGTTAACTCAGCATGCGCATGCTTCAATATAAAAGCACTGGCCTGGCTTGTTGCAACCGCTTTTTGATATTTAGAATCACTGACAAAGCTAATGTCGCCTGCTTTTGCATTGGCAAGAGACGATACGCGCCGGATCAATGTACTGCCATCTCCAACGACAATTCCACCTAGGGCGCTGACAATCTCATCAAGCGAGTATTGCTTACTCATTTATATAAACGCACATCTATCTGCACTGGCTGCCTGATTACTTTTTACCCAGTGTTTTCAGTACTTTGTCGGTGATGTCAATTTTTTTACTAGCGTATGCGACACCGCTATAAACAACCAGGTCGTAGCCTTCAGCTTCAGATACAGATTGAACCGCTTTGTTTACGCGGTCTTGTAAAGAACCAAGTTCTTCATTCTTGCGTAAATTAATATCTTCTCTAAGCTCTCTTTGTTTGCGCTGAAATTCAATTTTAATATTCTGAACATCGCGTTCTTTGTTACGTCGCTCGGCTTCGGAGATGGTTAAGCCTTCCTTATCCAGGGTAGCTTCCAGGTCTTTAATCTGTTTAGCCATGCGATCCAGTTCTTGTGAACGCGGGCTGAACTCACGTTCGAGTTTCTTGCCGCTTTCAGCTGTCTGCGGGGCTTCCTGCAGAATTTTATCAACCTGTACGTAACCGACTTTCAAGTCTGCGGATTGCGCACTGACTGCAAAGGTTACCAAACCCGCCATTACTAAACTTTTGAAAATTTTATTCAATTCATTTCTCCTAAAACCTACACTTCCGTCTTCGTCATATTATGCCACAAGACATCGCAAAGCCCCTGATTACATAGCTCTGCGGAGCTTAAATTAGAACTGCTGACCCATCTGGAATTGTATGGACTGCGTATCATCACCAGCCGCACTGTTAAGTGCTTTGGCATAAACGACTTTTAAAGGGCCAAATGGTGAAATCCAGCTTGCACCTATACCGGCTGAATACCTGAGGTCACCTAAGCTGTAAGATTCGTTAGCGCCATATACGTTACCGGCATCCACAAAAGCACTCATCTTGAACTGACCTGAATTTTTCATGCCGGGAACAGGGAAAAACAGCTCGGCATTGCCAAGCAGGCGCTTGGTGCCGCCTACGGAATATTGCCTATTGGTTACAGGATCATAATCTTTAGGTCCGAGGGTACCGTTCTGGTAGCCACGCACAGAGCTTACACCGCCCATATAGTAGTTTTTAAAGAATGGATATTTTTCGTTGCCGTATGTATCCGCATAGCCAACTTCACCGTTTAGCATAAAGGTGTAGCCGCTGAACACCTCTTTATACCAGGATTGCTTATAGTCAACCTTATAATATTGCAGATCCAGCACAGGCAATGATACTTCTGCAGTCAGGCGCTGCAGCACACCTTTGGTCGGGAAGAACACGGTATCTCTTGAGTCATGCGTCCAACCGGCTGATAACACCACAGAATCACTGCTGCAGCCACTGCTACTCAGACCGCAGTAATCTCTGTATCGTTTAGGACTGTCACTGTTTAAATCAATCGTGGTGAAGTCGGTAGCAATACCGAAGTTAATGCCATCACGCTCGTTTAATGGAATACCGAATCGTAAACCAGCACCATAGGATGATGACTGGTATGAACCAACGTTATTCAGCTTGCTGGTATCTACATCACGGCGATACAGGTCAATACCCCTGCTCACACCATCTGGCGTGAAATAAGGGTCAGTAAAGGATAAAGAGTAAACTGTGTTATATCTACCCGTATTTACCTGGGCACTTACGCGGTTGCCGGTGCCCAAAAAGTTATTCTGGTTCACGGTAACGCCAAATACAACACCCTGGCTGCTCGACAGGCCGGCACCGAACTGAACGCTACCTGTAGATTTTTCAACCACACTGATATTCAAATCCACCTGGTCTGATGTGCCGGGCACTGCAGGCGTTTCCACATTCACGTCTGAGAAGTAATCTGTACGCCTGATGCGTTCTTTTGAACGGTTGATTTTGTTTGAGGCATACCACGCAGACTCCAGCTGGCGTACCTCGCGGCGGATAACTTCGTCACGCGTACGTGTGTTGCCGACAATATTAATGCGGCGTACATACACACGTTTACCCGGGTCGACAAAAAAGGTAAATGCTGCAGTGTGCTGCTCTTTATTCAGTTCAGGCACCGGGTTGACGTTTGAAAAAGCATAACCGTCATCGCTCAGCCGGTCACTGATGGATTTGCTGGTTTGCGTCACTTTTTCGCGGCTGAAGGTGTCGCCGGCCTGGACTTGCATCAGCAGGCGCAGCTCTTCTTCAGGCACCAAGGTTTCCCCGGCCAGTTTCACTTCTGAAATCGTGTATTTCTCACCTTCGGTGATATTGACCGTAATGTAAATGTCTTTTTTATCCGGTGTTATCGACACCTGCGTAGAGTCGATGTTGAATTCAAGATAGCCCCGGTTCATATAGAAAGACCGCAGCGTTTCCAGATCGGCATTAAGTTTTTGTTTGGAGTACTGATCGTCTTTATTCCACCAGCTCATCCAGTTTGGTGTAGTCAGCAGGAATTCTGCGCGCAGGTCTTCAGTACTGTAAGCCTGGTTACCGACAATGTTGATATCACGAATTTTAGAAACAACACCCTCTTCAATATCAAAGCGGACAGCAACACGGTTACGCTCAAGTGGCGAAACCGTCGCTTTGACCGTTGCACCATATTTACCCTGTGATAAATACTGACGCTTGATTTCCTGTTCGGCACGATCCAGCTGCGATTTATCAAAAATCTGGCCTTCGGTGATGCCGATCTGTTTCAAGCCCTCTTTCATTTTATCGGTAGGGAATGACTTGTTGCCGCTGAAGTCAATTTGAGAAATGGCGGAGCGCTCTTGCACCGTAACGATCAGGACGTCTCCCTCTGCCTCGATGCGGACATCCTTGAAAAATCCTGTGCCATAAAGAGATTTGATCGCCTGTGAAGCCAAGTCATCATTCATAGTCTCGCCGACTTTGACCGGCAGGTAACTAAAAACAGTGCCGGCTTCTGTACGCTGAATCCCTTCAACTCGAATATCTTTCACTACAAAGGGCTCAAGTGCTGCAGCAGAGCTTGCGTATAAGCCCGAAACCAGCAGCAATATAGACTTGAGTTTAATGTTTTTGTGTTTCAAGTTTTGAATAGCCATTCAATTAGCCTGTTATCAATCTGTTCATATCATTGTAAAGGGCCAAAACCATCATCCAGCCCAGGATAAAGAGACCTATCCTTTGCCCGATACTTATTGCCGCCTCTGATACAGGTTTGCCCGTAAAAAATTCAACCATATAATACATGAAATGCCCGCCATCTAGTATCGGTATCGGTAATAGATTTAATATACCGATACTAATACTTACCAGCGCCAGAAAACCGATAAAGACTTTAATGCCCATATTGGCACTTTGCCCGGCGTAACTGGCGATGGTGACCGGGCCGCTCATGCCTTTCCATGACACGTTGCCGATCAGCATATTGCCCAGCATTTTTAAACTAAATACGGATGTTTCCCATGTTTTTTCTAAACTTTTTGTAAGTGCTTCTACCACGGTAAAATGCTGGGTAACAAAGTACCGGTCTAGCTGCGCCTGCTCGACCTTGAATCCGGCACCAACACGGCCAATCACCTTACCATTATCTTTTACGGTATCGGGAATGATGGACAGATGCTGCTGTTCTGAGCCGCGCTGAATCACCACCTCAATTTTTTCCCCAGGATGCAGCCTTACTTCCTGTACAAAAGATTCCCAGTCACTGATTTTCTTATCGTTCATGGAAAGCACCAGATCGCCGAGTTGCAGGCCTGCTGAGCTGGCTGGGCTGCCTGTTAATATTTCTCCGATGCGGGCGTCTACTTTAGGCTGGTACACGGTTAAACCCAACTGCTCAAGAATATCAGCATTTGCATCATCGTGGCTGAGTCCGCTGATCGTCAATGAGTGTAAATGCACCTGTTGATGGCTATCTATGACTTGAATCTCGATACTGCGCTTTTCTAATGATTCTTTTAATAACAGCCAGCGCACATCCTGCCAGGTTGTAACGTCTTTACCGTTGATCTTTTGAATCATATCGCCAGAATGAATCTGGCTGGCAGCTGCCGGCGTGTTTTCCTGCACTTCGCCTACATAAGGCTTTGCGCCAATGGTTCCGGTCAGGAACAAAGCCCAGTATAAAATTACGGCAAGCAGTAAATTTGCAAGCGGCCCGGCAAGTACAATGGCCATTTTTTTGGCAACACTTTGCTGATTAAGTGCGCGCGACATATCCTGGTCAGAACCATTTTCACCGGGGGCTTGTTCTTCCCCCAGCATTTTTACATAGCCGCCGAGTGGAATTGCCGCAATTGCGAATTCTGTCTGGTCACGGCCAATTTTTTTACTCCAGATTGGTTTTCCAAAACCGACAGAGAATTTGAGTACCTTGACGCCGCACCATCTGGCCACCTGAAAATGGCCATATTCGTGCACCGTAACCAGGATACCCAGCGTCAGGATAAAAGCTAAAATGGTTAACATGTTTAATAGTCGCTATGAATGGAAGCCGATTTGCTAAATATGCTTTGCAAGCCACAGGCTGGCGGCTCGCCTGGCTTCGGCATCAACCGCTGTAAGCTGTTCAATTGAAACAACCTCCTCAATCACTGAAGCTGTCAATACGGACTCTATCATTAACGGGATGTCCATAAAGCCGATGCGTTCAGCCAGGAATGCTTCTACTGCAATTTCATTAGCCGCATTCAGGATAGCCGGCGCGGTGCCGCCGGCACTGAGTGCATCGTAGGCCAGACGCAGACATGGAAAGCGGCTGAAGTCGGGCGCACTGAAATCCAGACGGCCAATCTTGATCAGATCCAGGCTGCTTACACCGCTTTGCAGTCGATCCGGAAAGCCCAGGCCGTAAGCAATAGGCGTGCGCATGTCAGGGTTGCCTAATTGCGCCAGCACACTGCCATCGTTATATTCAACCATGGAATGGATCACACTTTGCGGATGAACCACAACATCGATCTGATCGGCAGCGGCATTAAACAGCCAATGTGCCTCGATAACTTCCAGGCCTTTATTCATCATTGTTGCAGAATCGATAGTAATTTTAGGCCCCATTACCCAATTAGGGTGATTCAGCGCCTGTGTGCGCGTTACGCTGCGCATGTCGTCGAGGCTGGCGTTACGGAATGGACCACCCGATGCTGTCAATAGCACACGTTTGATGCCGGCTTCCGCCAAGGATTTTGCACGCTGGAGCGGCATCACCTGAAAAATGGCGTTATGTTCGCTGTCTATAGGCAGCAGCGTAGCGCCACCCTCTTCTACCGCACGCATGAATAAACTGCCGGCCATGACCAGCGTTTCTTTATTGGCAAGCAGTATGCGCTTCCCCGCCCTTGCCGCGGCCATCGCCGGGTGCAAGCCAGCCGCACCTACAATGGCAGCCATGACGGTATCGACTTCCGTATGCGCTGCAATATCTACCAATGCCTGCTCACCATGCAGCACAACAGTGCTGCTTTGTATCGCCTTGAGCTGTGCGTCAAGCTCGGCAGCGGCTTGCGGCTGCAACATGACGGCATACCGCGGGTTATGTTCTGAGCATAAGCTGAACATACTTTTTACATTACTGTTTGCTGTTAATGCGAATACTTTAAAACGTTCCGGATGCTGCGATATGACATCCAGGGTCTGGATGCCTATAGTGCCAGTAGCACCAAGGATTGCCACATTCTGAACAGTTTCCAAGGTCGGGTTGGACATTACGGGCTTGCTTTCTATTAATGTATTATCATCCATGCAGGCGAAAATATCCGGTTAGAAATGAAACAGCGGGAGGTAGATCAAAAACAGCGTGATAGGCAAGGTTGGCATAAATCCATCTATCCTGTCCAGCACACCGCCATGGCCGGGCAGTAATTGGCTGCTATCTTTCAGGTCGGCTTTTCGTTTCAGCAGTGACTCAACCAGGTCACCGATAATGCTTAAAATCACAAGCAGCCAAAGGCAGACAATTAGCCATGGACTAAAGTGCCGGTAGTAACAAAGCGCAGCGCCATAAACCGTAACGGCTGACAATGCACCTAGAACGCCTTCCCATGTTTTACCGGGGCTGATTTCAGGCGCGAGCTTACGGCGGCCGAATTTTTTACCTGCGAAATAAGCGGCACTATCTGCAATGCTTACCGTGGCAATCACCCCTAACAGCAACATCGGGTTAATTGCATGCAATCCGACCAGGCCAATCCAGGTGGCAAGTATCAGCAGCAAGCCTAAAGCCGCCATGACAAATTTGTTGCCGAAAGACCTGCGTGTAATCAGCCAGGCCGGTGCAAGCATGAGCCAAAACAAGCTGGCAAGCCCGAGAAATGCAAACATGGCATGACCTTGGTATCTGGCGAGTGGCGTCATGTGTATATAAGCAAGCAATAATCCTGATGCCAGCGCCACAAATAAAAGCAGGTAGCGCTGCTTGTTATTCAACTGTATCAAAGTGCCCCACTCATAAATTCCCAACAGGGCAACCCCTAAAGTCAGCAATGTCCAAACCGTACCAGATGCTGAAAACACAACAATCAACAATCCTATTAATATGGCTGCGGCAGTAATGATGCGAGTTTTAAGCATAAATTGAAGGTATTGTTAACTTGATTAAATGGAACGAATTTATGATTGATGAAACCTAGGGTTTAGGCTTTTGTAATTGTTCACTTGTTCTGCCAAAACGTCGTTCACGTTTTTCATAAGATTGAATTGCGAGGCTGAAGGCGTCTTCATTGAAATCAGGCCATAGCGTGTCAGTAAAATATAACTCTGTATATGCAAGCTGCCACAGCAGAAAATTACTGATGCGCGTCTCACCGCCGGTTCTGATAAAGAGATCCGGTTCCGGGGCATAACTCATGGACAGGTATGGCTGTAGGTCTTTTTCTTGGTATTTTCCGGCCAGTTCCGGTAGCGCAAGCTGCATTTTATTTACCGCCTGCAATATGTCCCAGCGGCCGCCGTAATTTGCTGCAATTGTCAGCACTAGGCCGGTGTTGCTTGCCGTCAAACGTTCAGAAGCCTCAATCTGCTCTACCAGCTTTGCTTCGAACTGGCTGCGGTCGCCTATCATCACCAGCTTGATATTGTTCTGATGCAGCTTCACGACCTCCCGCTCCAGGGCGTCCATGAATAAGCCCATCAGGAACGACACTTCCTCAGGCGGCCGGCGCCAGTTCTCGCTACTGAATGCAAACAAGGTTAAAAACTCAACATCGAGTTTCACGCATTGTTTGACCAGCTCACGCACCGTCTCTACACCACGCTTATGACCAGCTATTCTGGGTAAAAAACGTTTGCGTGCCCAGCGACCGTTGCCATCCATGATTACGGCAATGTGCTTGGGAACGGCAGTCACCTTAGGAACTCGCTGCGTTGCACTTGAGAATAAAGACAATCAATACCCCAAATCTATCTTTGAGCCAGTGCTGCCGCAGCGCTGAATGGATAATTTCAAATCAGCCACTGCTTACACTGCCATCAAATCGGCTTCTTTAACCTGCAGTATCTTATCTACTTCAGCAACGGCCTTGTCCGTCGCTTTTTGTACTTCATCTTGCGCACGGCGCTCGTCGTCTTCTGAAATCAGTTTGTCTTTAATCAGTTTTTTCAGGGCATCGTTTGCATCGCGACGGATGTTGCGGATTGAAACTTTGGCGCTCTCACCCTCCGTACGTACGATTTTAGTCATTTCACGACGACGTTCTTCAGTAAGCATAGGCATAGGCACACGAATCAAATCACCGTTGGTAGCCGGATTCAAACCCAAATCGCAGTCGCGAATAGCTTTTTCCACTTTTGAAATCATGTTCTTTTCATAAGGCTGTACGTTGATGGTACGAGCATCACCCAGATTGACATTGGCTACCTGATTGACTGAAACCATAGATCCGTAATACTCAACCATTACGTGATCAAGCAGGCCGGTATGAGCGCGGCCGGTACGGATTTTTGCCAGATCATTCTTAAGCGCTTCCAATGATTTCTGCATTTTTTGTTCTGCTGTTTTCTTTACGTCTTCTAACATTTATATCTCCAACTCAATTTCTGACAGCTTATTGATCAGCTGTCGCCACAGCATCATCGCTGCCTGTAAAATCATTAAGGTAATACTTTTGTACCTTCGTCTTCACCCATCACCACTTTTTTCAGGGCACCCTGCTTGAAGATGCTGAAAACCGAAATCGGCAGTTTCTGATCACGGCATAAGGTTAACGCTGTTGCATCCATCACTTTAAGGTTTTTGATGATGGCCTCATCAAAAGTAATGGTTTTATAACGCATGGCTTCAGGGTTGGTTTTAGGGTCATCGGTATATACGCCGTCTACTTTAGTGGCCTTGATGACGACTTCCGCATTAATTTCCATGCCGCGCAGTGCGGCTGCAGTATCCGTAGTGAAGAACGGATTGCCGGTTCCAGCACCAAAAATCACGACCCGGCCTTCTTCCAGGTAGCGAATGGCTTTACCACGGATGTAAGGTTCGGCCACCTGCTCAATGCTTAACGCTGACTGTACGCGTGCATTTAAACCGATGTTTTTCATAGCATCCTGCAGGGCCATGGCATTCATGACTGTGGCCAGCATGCCCATGTAGTCGGCTGTCGCCCTATCCATACCTGCCGCGGCCGGTGCAACACCGCGAAAAATATTACCGCCGCCGATTACAACAGCTACCTGTACTCCCAAATCAACAACTTCTTTAACTTCATTAACGATACGAGTGATCGTGGCGCGATTAATGCCGTAAGCATCATCTCCCATCAAAGCCTCACCAGAAAGTTTAAGTAAAATGCGCTTATAGGCTGGTTGTGACACGGGGGCTCCTCAATTTTCAAGTTTGCTTATTTAAGCATAAAACGTGCTTCTTAGGCATAAAATTAAGCCCAAGGCAGATAAAATCCATTCAAAAATACACTAAAAAAAATGGACTAAGCTCGAGGCTTAATCCATTTTCATTTTGACACGGTAATTAAACTAAATTACCGGTTTTATTACTTACACTTTTGCTGCGGCTGCAACTTCTGCTGCGTAGTCAACAACAGCTTTTTCAATGCCTTCACCTACTGTGTACATCGTGAATGAAGCAATGCTGGCGCCTTTTGACTTAAGCAATTGCTCGATAGTGAACTTGTCATCTTTAACAAAAATCTGGCTCAGTAAAGTCACTTCTTTCAGGAATTTCTGCACTGTACCATCTGCAATTTTCTCAAGCATTGCGTCAGGCTTACCTGCTTCTTTTGCTTTTTCAATGGCTACACGGCGCTCTGCTTCGATCAGGCTTGCATCGATACCAGATGCATCCAGTGATTTTGGTTTAGCTGCAGCGATATGCATTGCGATGTCTTTAGCCAGGGTGTCGTCACCACCAGCCAAGTCTAGGATCACGCCGATTTTGCTGCCGTGAACGTAGCTAGCCAGTTTACCTTGGGCAGCCGGGCGCACAAAGCGACGGATCGTGATGTTTTCACCGATTTTACCAACCAGTTGCGCGCGAGTTTCCTCAACAGTTGCGCCACGCATAGGCAAAGCAGAAACAGCATCAACATCTGCTGCGTTGCTCGCTGCAATCACGCCAGCCAATTCATTTACGAACTTCAAAAAGTCTTCATTTTTAGCGCAGAAGTCAGTTTCTGAGTTGACTTCAACCAATGCGCCGGTTTTGCCGTCAGCACTGATGCTGATGCCAACGGTACCTTCAGCAGCTACGCGACCTGCTGCCTTGCTTGCTTTGTTACCAAAGCGAACACGCAAGATTTCTTCTGCACGTGTCATGTCGCCATCAGCTTCTGACAACGCTTTTTTACAGTCCATCATCGGCGCATCTGTGCGCTCACGCAATTCTTTTACCATACCTGCGGTAATTTCAGCCATTTCAAGCTCCTTATTTTTAATAAACTACATTAACTTTGTAGTTTAACTAATTGATTTTAATTTTTTTAATGGGTTTATCAAACTAAAAAGGGGCGCTAGGCCCCTTTTTAGTTGAGTAATATTATTCAGCAGCTACTTCAGCTGTTTCTTCGCCAGATGCTTTAACAATTTCATTGATTACAGAGCTGCGGCCTTCCAGCACGGCATCTGCAATACCACGAGCGTACAAGCGGATTGCACGACTAGAGTCATCATTACCTGGAATAACGTAAGCTACGCCATCAGGTGAGTTGTTGGTATCAACAACGCCGATTACAGGAATGCCCAATTTAGCCGCTTCAGTAATAGCGCCGCTTTCATGGCCAACGTCAATGATGAAAATCGCATCAGGCAAGCCACCCATTTCTTTAATGCCGCCAATTGAACGCTCAAGTTTCTCAACTTCACGTTTGTAGCCTAAAGCTTCTTTTTTGCCGAACTTGTCCAGGCTGCCGTCTTGCAGCATTGTTTCGAAGTCATTCAGGCGTTTGATAGATTGCTTAACTGTTTTAAAGTTAGTCAGCATGCCGCCCAACCAACGATGGTTAACATAAGCACAACCTGCACGGCTTGCTTCTTCTTTAACGATATCGCGAGCTTGGCGTTTTGTACCTACGAATAAGATACGACCCTTGTTAGCAGCCAATGTGCGTACGTGTTTCAACGCATCTTCAAACATTGGCAATGTTTTTTCAAGGTTAACGATATGAATTTTGTTGCGATCGCCAAAAATGAACGGTGCCATTTTTGGGTTCCAGTAACGGGTTTGATGGCCGAAGTGAACTCCAGCTTCCAACATCTGACGCATAGTCACAGACATATAAATCTCTCTTCAAAAGGGTTATTCATTCATACAACACCAAAAACACTTCAATTCAGCAGTGTTGAGCAAAAGCTCACAACACTCAAAACCAAAGCACCCTTGATTGGGTTGTATGTAAATTTATACATTAACTATATGATTTTTATAAAAAACCATAATAGAAACGCATTTTGCAGAAATTGCAAAGGCGAAATTGTAACACCAAGCGACTGAGTTAGCTAGACTTTAATGCACTTTAAGAATGCGTTTTAAGCGAGGGATTCTCAAGCAACATAGACTCAGGCAACATAGCCTTGATGAAGATAATTGATGTGGGTATGGCAATCACCTATCCGCTGCCATAGCTGACGAAGCGACTGTATACCATGCATGACATTAATTATAACGGTATTTACCGTTGACCCGCACGAAATACCCTACTTAATCAGTACAGAATTATTAGCGCAGCATTGCCTCTAGTGCAGGCTGCGTATGCTAAAATAAGTCATTAAATATTTGAACTCAGGCATCATGGCAATCTCAATTAAAAATCAGCAGGATATTGAAAAAATGCGCATCGCAGGCAGGTTGGCTGCCGAAGTCCTGGACTTTATTACGCCACATGTTGTGCATGGCGTTACCACAGACCAGCTCGACAAGCTCTGCCACGATTACATTGTGAATGCTCAGAAAGCCATTCCGGCACCGCTTAATTATGCGCCGGACGGACATAAGCCTTATCCGAAATCGATCTGCACTTCGATCAACCAGCAAATATGCCACGGTGTGCCAAGCGACAAAGCCCTCAAGAATGGTGATATCGTCAATATCGACATCACGGTCATCAAGGACGGTTACCATGGCGATACCAGCCGCATGTTTTGCGTAGGCGAGGTTTCAACCCAGGCCAAGCGCTTATGCGACATTACTTACCAGGCAATGTGGATAGGTATTTCAAAGGTCAAAGCCGGCGCCACGCTGGGTGATATTGGCTACGCCATTCAAACCTTTGCTGAAAAAAGTGGTTATAGCGTAGTGCGTGAATTCTGCGGACACGGTATCGGTAAAGTATTCCATGAAGAACCGCAAGTGCTGCATTACGGTAAGCCGGGCATGGGTCTTAAGTTACAGGCAGGTATGATGTTTACGATTGAACCGATGATCAATGCCGGTAAACGCGACATTAAACAGATGCCGGACGGATGGACAATCGTTACCAAAGACCGCAGCCTGTCCGCTCAATGGGAACACACCATACTGGTGACTGAAACTGGCTATGAGATCATGACATTGTCCAGCGGTACTCCGCCTATACCTGACTTCATTACAAAAACACCGGCTTAAAAAAGGCCTTGATTATTCAGATCGACCTGCCATAGCTATCATGTAAAAGCCATCATGCAAAGCCAAGCTCAATCCGTAGAAGTTGAAAAAAACAATATTGGCGCATTACGCCAATATTTGCAGGAAGGCTTTCTGGCTCTGAAAACAAGCTATGCTGAAAAACCAAGCATCGCACATTTGTTTCGCCAGCACTGCAAGCTGATTGATCAACTGCTCATGAAAATATGGGCAGAATCACATATCGATTCACGTTGCTGCCTGATCGCCGTAGGTGGCTATGGGCGCGGCGAACTCTACCCCTACTCCGACATTGATTTGCTGATACTGATCCCAGATCATACCGAAAACAATGCCAACCTGAATCAGGACATTGAAAGGCTGATCGGCTTGATGTGGGACATGGGCCTGAATGTCGGGCACAGTGTGCGCACTTTGAGTGAGTGCGCTGATGAGGCAAAAAAAGACATTACGGTACAGACCAACCTGCTTGAATCACGCCTGCTGACCGGCGACAAAGCCCTGTATCAGAACTTCCGGCAAAAAACACAGCAGATTACTGATCTTTTAGCGTTTTTTAATGCGAAACTGAAAGAGCAGGATCAGCGCCATGCGAAATACAACGATACCGCGTACAACCTGGAGCCAAATATCAAAGAAAGCCCAGGCGGGCTGCGTGACTTGCACATGATCATCTGGCTGGCACGCAGCTTAAACCTGCACAGCGGCTCTCACCTGAATTTAAGCGGCATCTGGACCGCACTCACCAGGTTGCATATCATTTCTGCATCGGAAGCAAAGCAGATACGTCACCATGAAAAAAAATTACAATCTTTGCGTATCCAGCTGCATTTTTTAAGCAGGCGCCGGGAAGACCGGCTGCTATTTGATTTTCAGAATGACCTGGCATCCTTGCTCGGTTACACCAATACACCAAGCCGGCGAGCCAGTGAGCAACTCATGCAAGGCTATTACCGCAGCGTTAAATTCATCAGCCTGATGAATGAAATCCTGCTGAAACAATTCAAGCAAATGCTGTCGGCTGCACCACCGGTAACCCGCGCTGTGAATGACCGTTTTGAAGCGCATGATCAATTGCTTGAAGCCAGAACCGCAGGCTTGTTACAGCAACAGCCATCAGCAATTTTTGAAGCATTCCTGATCATGCAGCAAAATCCCGAGCTGACAGGCATGGGTGCAACTCTGATACGTAACTTGCAGCGCGTCAAAAAACTGGTTAACAGGGATTTCAGGCAATCGCTGCAGTGCAGAAAGCTTTTCATTGAAATCCTGTCGCAGCCG
>Ga0208758_100384_pt1 | contig 15459 bp, 15 predicted proteins | sample LakWasM116_HOW13_2_FD_183930 | JGI IMG/M metagenome (GOLD analysis project Ga0208758, IMG submission 183930) | Freshwater sediment methanotrophic microbial communities from Lake Washington under simulated oxygen tension - Sediment Metagenome... | ecosystem: Environmental > Aquatic > Freshwater >...
CGCCAGCGCGGGATTTTGAGTCCCGTGCGTCTACCAATTCCGCCACCTGGGCTCTTTGGAATATACATTACTGTATAATTGCGATTTCGCTATTATAGCAAGCTATCCGATTTATGAAAACCCAAGATTTCGATTTTTATTTACCCTCCCCCTTAATTGCACAGCATCCCACCCAAGAACGTACCGCCAGCCGCATGTTATGCCTGGACGGATCTGATGGAACCCTTGCCGATAAAATGTTTCTGGACTTTCCGGATGCCTGCAAACCGGGGGATCTGCTGATATTTAACGATACGCGGGTCATCAAGGCACGCCTGTTCGGGCATAAAGAAAGCGGCGGCAATGTAGAGTTGCTGATCGAGCGCGTCATCAACGCACAAACTGCGTACGCCCATGTGCGCGCTTCACGCTCACCCAAGATCGGCAGCCGCATGCGCCTGAGCGATGCATTTGATGTGGAAGTGGCCGCACGCCACGATGACTTGTTCGAACTGCATTTCTTGAGTGATGTCTCGGTATTTGACCTGCTGGAGCAGTATGGCGCTTTGCCCCTGCCGCCGTACATCACCCATGCCGCTACGGATGATGACGAAGAACGCTACCAGACTGTTTTCGCCAAGAACCTGGGTGCAGTGGCCGCTCCGACTGCCGGACTGCATTTCAATGAGGCGTTGCTGGAACAACTGCAGCAAAAAGGCGTCAACATCGCCTATGTCACCCTGCACGTAGGCGCCGGCACATTCCAGCCGGTGCGGGTAGACAACATTGCAGAACATAAGATGCACAGTGAACTTTTCAGCATTCCCCAGTCTACTGTAGATAGCATCAATGAAACACGGCGCAATGGCGGCAAAGTAACGGCCATCGGCACAACTGCCTTGCGTGCTCTGGAAAGCGCAGCCCGGCATGGCGAATTGAAGGCTGGCGACGGTGATACGGATATTTTTATTACCCCAGGCTACAGATTCAAAGTGGTGGATCGTTTATTTACCAATTTTCATTTACCAAAAAGCACGCTGCTCATGCTAGTGTCTGCCTTTGCCGGCATAGATCACATTAAAAAAGCCTATGCGCATGCGGTTGAACAGGAGTACCGGTTCTTTAGCTATGGCGATGCCATGCTGATAGAAAAACAGCAGCGCTGATATTTAAATTAACTATGTATTTAAATTAACCCTATCAATCAGACTATTAGATAATAAATTGAGAAATCCGACCATGCGTGTTTTAAACTTACTACTTCCTATGGCTTTCTTAACGGCTGCACAGCTTGCTCATGCAGAAATCCTGCCTGAAGCACAGGTTGGTATCAAAATCCCGCTAACCAAAAAGCCTACCACACGCCCGATGACCGTGGCGCATATCCCGGTATTCAAGCGTTACTATATTGCTGACGGCGGATTGGCCCCGATGGGTGGCGAGGGTGAAGTAGCTTATTCAAAATCAGAAGTCCACGCTTACGATGAAGAAGGGAAATACGTCAACTCATCCCGCCCGGGCTACGACAACCGTTCACTGTATTACAACCCGAATACCGCAAAACTGGAAACAGTGACCTACAATATCTCGAGTGACGTAGGGTTTTCACCAAATTCAGGCATTTTCTCAATTGACCTGGCCGAGAACGGTGATTTAAAAAACAGCTCAGCGGATATACTCGGTTTCAATCCTGCATTTGGCGATTCAGCCACCATGCCGAGCTACAACCCGGAAACCAACCAATACTACGCAAAACAGGAACGCGGCAATAAAGTGTGGGTCGTGGATCCAAAATCCCGCGAAAAGATCCGGGAAATCGCACTTGACCTGACCGCTGCCGGCGCAGAACATCACGACGTGAGCGATCACTTTATAGGCTACAGCGGCGTAAAAGGGCAGGAGCTGGTGCTGCTGGATGTGGACCATAAAGCGGTGCTGATTTTTGACCTCAATGGCAGATATGCGGGCAGGAGTGAATTGCCTAAAGACCTGAAATTACGTGCACAGAACCATTTCAACGGTACCGGCTATGCCAATGACATGCTGTTTGTCTATCATGAGCCTGAAGGCGAGTTCGGCACTTATTATGGATTTAAGGTCCTGAAGTAGCAGATTGATACAGCCAATAAAAAACCGCCATTTATGAAATGGCGGTTTTTTTATGACTGGCCAGCGTTTACTTGCCTAACATTCCGGCCAGCTTGCCTGATGCGGCGCCGAACAAAGCACCGATCACTACAGACAACGCCACCAGCAGCACCGGATTGGTCAGGTTCGGCATCATAGTCAGGTTAGCCGTGTTGGTGCTCAAGGCATAACCTGCCGTAGCAGCATAACCATACACATTAGCCGGCACTACGGACAGCAGGTTGATGCCTGCCACAATTACCAGGAAGAACACGGTCACAGCTACATACACCGGAGCCGCGATCGCAGCGCCCAGACCTACCGGGTTAGCCACAACCAGCGCCAAAGCCACGCCCGCAACCACGGCACCGTAAATCATGCCAGCAATCGTTTTTTGCAGTGCAGCACCATCACCCCCGGTATGGAAATAGCTACCCCATGCTATAAACCCGGCCCAGACCAACACCGAGCCAGCAAGAGGTCCCAGAGCCAGAAATGCCCAGACTCCACCCAAAACAGCAATACTCAAAGCCAATGCAGTTAATTTCGACATACTTTATTTCTCCCAAATATATATTTTTAGTTGAATAACAAGGTAGTACGAACAGCAGCGAGATGCCAGGGCAGATTAGAAATGTTATAAGTTGCCCTAGAACAAAAAAATCGCTAGGGGCATACTGAATGAATTTAGCCGGGATGTAAACTTATTTGTCATATTCCGTTACAGTCTTTTACATAGACGAACGTGACGCGAAGCGTGAAAACCTGATTAAGTATCAGGTCTGGGGGTGGATTCAAGCCGGTTCAAAACTGAACCGGCACTAGATATTCTTAGGCGTGTTATTCCAGTTGCCGGGCGTGTAATCCCAATGCTTGCGCCATGCGCTCAGCACCAGGTTAGGGTACTCCGGCCGTCCCAGGCTGCCGTTATAGCGCCCCAAGGCACGGTATAGATCACCGCGTTCAATATCCACATAATGCCTCAGGATCGTACAGCCATAGCGCAGATTGGTACGCAGCAGGAATAAGTTGTGGTCATTGGCTCCAATGCTGCGCACCCAGAACGGCATCACCTGCATAAAGCCCCGCGCACCTACAGATGAAACTGCATACTTCTTGAAGCCGCTTTCCACTTGAATCAAGCCCAGAACCATCTGCGGGTCAAGACCGGCGCGGCTGGCTTCATAATGTACGGTACGCAGGAAATCTTCACGGTACCTGGCATCCGGCATGCGTTTTTTAAGGCGTTCAGACATGGCATTCATCCATGCGCGTCCCTCTTCTTCCGTTGCGAAGGTCAGCGTGGGCGCAGCCCGGTCGCTCACACTGCGCTGCATCAGGGCTTTTACGCTGTTGGATAGCGGCTCTTCAATCTGTGAACCAGCGTAGCTCAGGCCGGATATTCCGGCCAGCAACAGCATCAGGCTTCCGAGAATGCATCTTCGCATCGTTATTTTCTCAATCCGAACAAGACCTTAAGGGCGTCAGGGCAATGTTATGCCAAATCCTGCACAAACTCAACCACCGAAACCAGCGCGACAGATCTGGCGTCAGCCTCTACCCTGGCTTTATATTCCACATTGCCTTCGGCCAGGCCGCGCTCACCGACCACCAGGCGATGCGGGATTCCCATCAGGTCAGCCTCGGCAAACATCACGCCAGGGCGCTCGCCCCTGTCATCAAGCAGTACATCCACGCCTGCCGCCTGCAAATCATCATGCAGTTTAATGGCTGCAGCTTTGACCGTTTCCGATTTGTCGTAGCCGATCGCGCAGATCACCACTTCAAACGGCGCCATGCTCTTGGGGAAAATAATACCGCGCTCATCATTGCCCTGTTCGATCGCAGCGCCTACGATACGTGACACACCTATGCCGTAGCAACCCATTTCCATGGTCTTGGTCTGGCCATTTTCATCCAGGTAAGTCGCACTCATGGCTTCTGAGTATTTAGTGCGCAGCTGGAAAATATGCCCGACTTCAATACCGCGGCACAGTGACAGCACGCCCTTGCCGTCCGGGCTGGCATCGCCATCCACCACGTTGCGGATATCGGCCACCAGCGATGGCTCCGGCAAATCACGGCCAAAATTCACGCCGGCCAGATGGAACTTGGGCTTATTGGCACCGCACACAAAATCGCTCATTAGCGCAACGGTCCTGTCAGCGATGACGGTCACGTTCGCAGCGACACCAACCGGGCCAATGAAACCTGGCGGACAATTCAGGTGAGCACGGATTTCTTCTTCGGTCGCGAACCTGAAGTCCGCAAAGCCTGCCAATTTACCAATCTTGACTTCGTTCAGGTTGTGGTCGCCGCGCAATAGCGCTAAGTAGAACCTGTCACCGGCAACCTCATCTCTGGCGATGAGCGCAATCGCTTTCACTGTGCGCTCAATACCTATTTCCAGAAGCTTAGCCACATCTTCACACGAGGTCTGTTTGGGCGTATCCACTTCGCGCATCGTTTCAGCTGCGGCAGCCCTTGCGCTGCCTGCAGGCAAGGCTTCGGCCAGCTCTACGTTGGCTGCAAAATCTGATGTGTCGCAATAGGCCAGGCCATCTTCACCGGAATCCGCCAGCACGTGGAACTCGTGCGAGCCCTCGCCGCCGATAGCACCGGTATCGGCACGCACTGCGCGGAACTTGAGTCCCAGACGGGTGAACACATTACTGTAAGCCTGGTACATGGTCTGGTAAGTCTGCTCCAGCGATGCGAAATCGGTATGGAATGAGTACGCATCTTTCATCATGAATTCACGTGCGCGCATCACGCCGAAACGCGGACGGATCTCATCACGGAACTTGGTCTGAATCTGGTAAAAATTAAGCGGCAGCTGCTTGTAACTACGGATTTCCTTACGGGCAATGTCGGTAATCACCTCCTCATGCGTAGGGCCAAAGCAGAACTCACGCTCGTGACGGTCCTTGATTTTAAGCATCTGCGGGCCAAATACTGCCCAGCGGCCGGTTTCCTCCCACAGCTCTTTTGGCTGCACGGCCGGCATCAGCAATTCCAGCGCACCCGCCTTGTTCATTTCATCGCGGACAACCGCTTCAACCTTGCGCAGCACACGCAGTCCCAGCGGCATCCAGTTATAAAGGCCAGAACCCAGTCGCTTAATCAGCCCTGCACGCACCATTAGAATATGGCTTGGCAGTTCGGCTTCGTTAGGGGCTTCTTTTTGAGTGTTAAAGAAAAATTGTGAGGCGCGCATAATAGATTCAAATCTGTGGCTAAACGAAAGTGCGAATTTTACAGTTAATCAGCGCGTTAGTCAGCAACACTTATTAAGTACGGCACCGCTTCATCGCGTGTATATTACATTTTTGCCGGCGGCTGATGATTACATGCCTGCTGACATTTGAACCAATGGCGATACGATGCATCCATCATTTATTGATCAGGAGCGCGCGATGAAAAATTATGCTTTGAACACAATGCTGATACTGATGGGTTTGAGCCAGGCAGCGTCGGCGGAGCCTTCTCCCGAACTGGTGTACAACCTCAAAGGCACCATCGTGAAGATCCATACCGTCACGACCACCGGCGGCCAGGGCAGCGGGTCAGGATTTGTTGTGGCTGAGAATCTTGTGGCTACGAATTGCCACGTGCTGGGCAATGCAGTCGGCGTTAATGTGGCCGCACGCGGCGAAACCTATGCGCCGGTCGGGGTGCGGGCCGACTGGAAACATGATGTCTGCATATTGCGTTTTGAATACCTGCCATTGAAACCCGCAACTTTTGGTGACAGCGAAAAACTCATCTATGAAACCGCAACATTTTCAGTCGGCTTTCCGGGCGGTGCAGCAAAACCACTGACCACCACGGGCAGAATCAAAGCGCTTTACGCAATGGATGGCAGCTATGTGATCCGCACCTCCGCATCATTCCAGATGGGTGCCAGCGGCAGCCCGCTGTTTGATGACCAGGGAAGGGTCATCGGTATGAGTACCTTCAAAAGCCCCGGCGCGAATGGTTATTTCTATAATGTTCCGGCCAAATGGATCAAGGCTGCGATGTCGTTGCCGGAAACCGATAAGATCATCAAGACCGCTGCCCCGTTCTGGGATGCTCCCCTGGCAGAACGCCCATACTGGATGCAGGTAGTACTGCCCATGCAGGCGGAAAAATGGCCTGAGCTGCTGGCCATAGCGACTGACTGGAAAAAACAGGCGCCGGACGACCCGGAAGCAAGCTATTACCTGGCGCTTGCCCAGCAGAATCTGGGGAAAACACAGGATGCCAAAGCAAATTTCCGCATAACGCTGGCCGCCAACCCTCACCATACATCCAGCATTCTGGCCCTGGCAAGGATCGCAAGGGACCAGGACAACCCATCGGAACTCAAGGGCTTCAGTAAAATGCTGAGCGCACTGGATAAGGAAGCGCTGGAGTCGCTCAACCTTGAATCGCCCAAATTGGCTGGGCAGTCAGGCCAATAATGATGCACCGCAATACTAAACCCGCTGCGCAAACTCATCCAGAAAATCCAGCTGCGCCTGTGTCTGCACCCAGCGCGGCTCCACCCTGCGCACGTATTCCAGTGCATCGTTCAGGCGTATGCCTTTCCATAACAGGTGCGCAACCAGCAGGGTACCCGTGCGGCCTAACCCGGCATCACTCTGGATTGCAACTACATCACCCTGCTTCAGCAATGACTCGATTTCCTTGCAGATACGCACCCCCTGGATAATGCTGGGCGCCTCCATATCGGGAACAGGCTCCCAGATGTTTTTCAGGCCGGCTGCCTGCAATGCAGCGTCATCAATACCGGTCTCACTCAAGGTAATCAGCGTTGTAATCCCATGCTGGCGCAAAGCCTCCAAATCACCGGCAACACTGCCGTGCCTGCCGGGTACCGGCGTAGCCGCAAGCATACCGCGCTTGAGCCACATGAATCTCCCCAGTCTGACCTGGCTATTCTGCTCAACTTTTTCCGCATGAACCTGCACGGCTGCATCAGAAAGCGGCATTGACTGTAAACCATGGTCTGCATGCTGGGTATTTAATGAGGCTTCGTAGGCTGCGGCACTGCATTTACCGGTTTGTGCAAACTCGATTGCCGCCGGCGAACGCGGGCTATCAAATATTTGCGGGACAGGCTGCCGCTCAAGCATGCGCCCATGTACGACAAGCACGGCATTGCCGCCCAGCTGACGCACATGCGCCTGGCTGTGAACAGCCACCAGCAGTGCGCGGTGCGTGGCCTGGTCGCGCAGATAAGCAATTAAACGCCCGGCATCCGGATCTGCCATCCCTGCTATAGGCTCATCGATGCATAGCAGTGGCGGATCGGCCACGATCTCACGCAGAATCGACAAATGCCGCTGCGATGCAAACGGTAAACTCGCCATGGGCTGGTCCAGCCGATCGCAAAGATCCTGCAATCCGGCCTCCTTGAGCAGCTTTTGCGCAAGCTCACGCTGCAATGGCTGCGTTAACCGGTTGCGTTCAGGCAGATTCACAATGACATTTTCCAGCACCGAGGCCATCATCAACTGTGCATTCTGCGCCACGAGCGCAACGTGCCCTTTATCGCCCAGCGCCGCCCCGCGGTAGATTGCGCTTCCCAGCATCTGGTGCGGAACGCTCCTGGCGCCAAAGCCGGCCAGCGTACGCAGCAGGATTGCCCTTTCCGTGCCCTTGGGCCCGGTGAGCACAACCATCCCTTTGTCCGGCACGCTGAAAGAGATATCACTCAATACGGCATTGCTGCCGAATGTGACGCCGAAACCCTCAAGCCGAAGCAGCATGGTCTCTGGCGACACACCGGTGTTTGTGATCGTAGACAATTGCGAGGATGATTGCGGCAATTGTATCGGTAATATTTTATTCATATCGTCTTGATATCAGGCATCACTGAGCCAGATCATACAGCCAGTGCATGCTGGCCGGCTGCCATTGAATTCAGCCGGCAGCAGCTGGTTAATAAAATGAGTTAAAGAGCATATCCCACCAGGTAACAATGTCAGATCAGGAACTGCCATCAGTACACCGGGTACGGGATTTATCGCAATCGCGCAAATTACATGGTTTAGAAGATTTTAAACAGAAGCAGATCGCTGAATAAAAAGCATATCAGCCTGCAAGTTTTCTCATTAGGCCTGCGCGCTTACCACTGGCCACTATCGCATCATGTTCTTGACGATGGTACCAAGCGCATTTAGCGACATCTCATAACGCATATTCCAGGTCTGCCCGTAATTCAGCCTGATGTAATTCGTGAATTTCCTCTGGGCAGAAAATATAGGCCCGGGCGCGATGCTGATGCCATCAACAAGCGCCAGCTTATGCAATTGCAGTGCGTCTACGCCTTCGGGCAGCTTGATCCATAAGAAGTAACCGCCCTGCGGTGCGGACAGGCATGTTCCCTCAGGGAAATAGCGCTCGATGGCTTCTATGAACTTGATCTGGTTCACCAGCAAGACCTGGCGCAGGTGACGCAGGTGCTTATCATAGCCGCCTTTCTGCAAATACCTGGCGATTGCCAGTTGTGCCGGCAGTGAGGTTGCCACTGTGGTCGTGATCTTCAATCGCTCAACCGCCTTCAGGTAGCGGCCTGGCGCTGCCCAGCCCACCCGGTAGCCTGGTGCCAGGCATTTGGAGAATGAGGAGCAATGCATCACCAGGCCTTCGGTATCAAAGGCTTTTGCCGGCATTGGGCGTTTATCGCCAAAATATAGCTCACCAAACACATCGTCTTCCAGCAGCGGCACCTGGTATTTAGTCACCAGTTCTACCAGCGCTTTCTTTTTTTCATCCGGCATCAGGCTGCCTGAAGGGTTCTGGAAATTAGTCATGATCCAGCAGGCCTGGGGCTTGTGCTGAATAATCGCCTGCTCCATTGCCACCAGGTCGATACCGGATTCGGGGTGACTTGGTATGGCGACGGCGCGCAGGCCAATGCGCTCAATCGATTGCAGCGCTGCAAAAAAAGTCGGTGACTCGATCAGTATGGTGTCACCCGGGCGCGTTACCGCCATCAGGCACAGGTTCAATGCCTCCATCGCCCCGTTGGTGATGATGATTTCCTCGGCGGCGATATTCAAGCCGCCAATCATGTAGCGCAGCGCTATCTGGCGCCTGAGTTCCGCATCTCCGCGATTGATATTGCTCATCACCGACCACGGGGCCATTGCCTGCAATGCCGGCGCCATGCATTTAGCCAGTTGATCGAGCGGAAACAGGAACGGGCTGGGAAAAGCCGAACCCAGGGGAACCGCATGATTATTGATGATGGATTCCAGCACCTCAAACACCAGTTCACTGACATCGACCTGCATGGAGGCAATATTAGGCTCGACCTGCGGAGCGGGTGCGGGTGGCATACCGATTGCACCGCCTGTTACAAAATACCCGGATCGCTCCCGCGCGATTATCAGCCCCCTGGCTTCCAGCAGATAATAGGCCTGGAATACGGTTGCAGGACTGACCCCGCGGCTCTCGCTCGCCTGCCGCACGGACGGTAATTTATCGCCTCGGCCAAGTACCCCCTCCTGGATTGATTGGGCGATAGAGTTGGCAAGCTGCTCATAAAGCTTCATGTGTAATCACCAGGGCCATCATTGAGGGTATATAACCCTTTTAAAAATAATAGTTTATTAATATCGCGGCCACTTTATAGATGTTCAAACAAAGCCGCAAGCCAAAATTCCGCTTGTGTTGCCGAAGCATAAAAAAAAGGCTACCCCAAGGTAGCCTTTTCTCTGCCATTCGCTCTGCGTTTTAAACTAGCGCAGCAATGGCTTGTTTCACACCCTCCGCATAAGACGGATCTGCCTTGGCGAACTGCGCCAGCATGCGTTGCTGGATATCGGTATTGGCCTGGCTCAATCCACCCGCAATGTTATTGAACAGTTGCGCTTTTTGCTCATGATTCATGATGCGGAATAAGTCACCTGCCTGCGTATAGTAATCCTCCTCACTCTGGTCATGGTAACCGATCCATGCATTCTCCAGTGCCGGCATCGGCGGCGGCGCAACTGCCGCTACCGGCGCCGGCGCACCGTTTGCGGTTCTGTCATTCGGATAAAAATTCAGGGCATCGACTGCCGCAGCCGCATTCAGGTAGGCACCTGCACCTGCACTTGCGCCATGCCCGACCGGGCAACCCATCCCGGCAAACGCACCATCACGCTGATAATGGTTGACCGGACAACGTGGCGCATTGACCGGAATCTGGTTTACATTCGCACCGATTCTGTAGCGTGCGGCATCCTGGTAAGCCAGCAAACGGCCTTGCAGCATTTTATCCGGCGATGCATTGATACCCGGCACGAAATTACTTGGCGCAAAAGATACCTGCTCGGTCTCGGCAAAATAGTTATTCACGTTACGGTTCAATTCAAGCCTGCCGATCTCGATCAATGGAAAATCCTTATGCGGCCAGATCTTGGTCAGGTCGAATGGGTTGATACGGTATGTACGGGCCTCGGCTTCCGTCATGATCTGCACTTCAACGCGCCAGGACGGGAAATCACCGCGGTCAATCGCATTCACCAGGTCCTGCTGCGCACCATGCGCCGGCATCTGCGCTGCTTCTGCATTGGTCAGGGTTTTAATGCCCTGATTGGTCTTAAAGTGCCATTTCACCCAGAAGCGCTCCTCTTTGGCGTTATAAAGGCTCAAGGTATGCGAACTGAACCCATGCACATGACGGTACGACAACGGAATCCCCCGGTCAGACATCAGGATCGTCATCTGGTGCAGGGACTGCGGATGATTCGCCCAGAACTCAAATGCATTGGCTGGGTTGGGCAGGTTGGTGCGCGGGTCTTTTTTCTGTGAGTGGATAAAATCCGGGAATTTAATCGGGTCATTCAGGAAAAATACCGGCGTATTATTGCCGACCATATCCCAGTTGCCTTCTTTAGTATAGAACTTCACTGCAAAACCGCGCGGGTCACGTGCATAATCGCTGGAGTCCTGGCCGCCGCCTACGGTCGAGAACCGCACGAACACTTCGGTCTGCTGGCCTGCATTCTGCAGGAAATCTGCAATCGTAAAATCCTTAAGGCTCCTGGTGACGGTAAATGTGCCGTAAGCACCTGTGCCGCGCGCATGCACGACACGCTCCGGAATACGCTCGCGGTTAAAGTGTGCAAGCTTCTCGAACATATAGTGGTTATCGAAAGTCAAAGGGCCGCGCGCACCTGCTGAAATACTGTTATTGTCATCGGCTACCGGCGCCCCTGCTGATGTAGTTAAAATCTTACTGGTCATACTATTCTCCTAAATATTGATTAAACAATGCCCATATCAACGCACAGATCAATGGGCAAACGCATAACTTGCCAGCATTTCATCGAACGCATATACAGATAAATTCAGTACATCCTCAACCATGGTTTGAAAACTTTGCCTGTACATCATGTACCTCCTTATTCATTCATCACATGAAATCAATGACGATGGAGACATCATAACCCCCTGCTTTTAATATGTATAATTTAATGTTAAAAACAAAACGATAAATTTTATTTATCAAATTGCCGTGCCTGAATAAAAAAAGGAGCCTGGCAGGCTCCTTTTTTGAGTATTCATGATTTTGCTGGTTCATTGCGGCCGTGCCAGAGCCAGGCATTCAATGTTTACCAGTTGATGGCCTTGCCGTCATAAGCAATGAATTGCCCGCTATTGGCCAAATCCAGATTGGCAATCACCTGCCGCAAGCCTGAAACACTGGTCTGTGCATCGATCAGCGCACCGGAACCGCCCATCTCGGTCTGCACCCAGCCCGGGTGCAGGACTGCGACAGCAATGCCATACGGCTGCAAATCAATGGACAGGCTTTTCATCACCATATTGGCTGCGGTTTTACTGCTGCGGTAGATATAACTGCCACCGCTGGTATTGTCATCCAGGCTGCCCATCTTACTCGACAGCGTCACCAGCTTCCTGAGCTGGCTAGCGGCTATATTCGGCATAAAAGCGGTAGCCATTTTCAATGGCGCCATGCTGTTCACCTTGAAGGCATGCAGCCAATCGCCGGCATCAGCCGCTTGCAGGTCTGAGTGCGGGTAGACTCCCGCGTTATTGATCAGTACGTCGATCTTCACATCTTTCAAGGCTGCCGCCAATGCCTCGATTGCATCAAAATCCGCGACATCCAGCGCATAGGTTTTAATGTTCGGATATGCCTTCGCCAGCTGCTGCAGATCCTTGGCCTGCGCCAGGTCTCGGCAGCAGGCAATGACGTTCCAGCCATCCCTTGCATACTGCCTGGTGAATTCGAGCCCGATACCACGGTTGGCACCGGTAATGAGTACTTGATAAGTTGCAGTCATGACATATCCTGAATATTTAAGATGTAAAAATCAAAAAAATAAACGCCTAAACTTTACGCACTGGTATTCGCCACAGGCAATAAATCAATACCGCAGCGAATGCGAGTAATAACAGTTTTAACGCAATCGGGTCAACGATCAATATGGAACTGCTGAACGAGATGACGGTCAGCAGATATGCCCAGCGTTTGATAGCGGGGCGCAGGCTGCGATGCTCGTACCAGTCTGTAATCAATGGTCCAGCCAGGTGATGTGCCAATAACCAGCTATGGAAACGTTCCGAGCCGCGAGCAAAGAGCGCGGCCGCCAGCAGGATAAACGGCGTCGTAGGCATTACGGGCAGAAAAATGCCGATCACGCCGAGCAATAGCGCGACAAAACCCAAGGCAACAAATACATGCCTGATATAAGGCGAATGATGAAGTTTAAGCCGGCTCATGCACGAGTACCGTTAGCTGCCAGCGCAGGTTACTTGGACAGCACCGGGCTGTCTTCCGGGATATAGCCTGATTTCCAGACATTAAAAGGCACGATGGTGGCCGGAAAACCATTGTCATAAAACCAGCTATCTACCGCATAGCGCTCCCCCGTTGCCGATTCCTTGATCACGGCGGTTGAATGCGGCCAGCCGGAGAAAAAGAAATTGCGTGTACGCATATCTTCAACCTCATGAAACTTCAGCAGGCCATTCTGGCGCATTAGCCGCATATAGGTGGTGCTGTTGATCGCCTCATCATTACAGTCCAGCTGGCCGGGGTATTCCGAATTACCAAACGTGCCGGCAAGATCGGTAGCGGTACTTGTCTTGCTGCCGACGATCCCCTCAAACACCCCTATTGCCACTGCGATCAGGCTGCGCTCCTGCGCGGCATCGGATACATTCCCTGCATTCAGGAACACACTGCTGATACTGTACCACTCGTCCTCTGTCAGCGACACCTGCTGCATTTCCGCACAACCACCGCCGGTGCATACATCGAAACTGCCCAATGCCGGCACTTGCTGATAAATGCGCGTAATGTCGCTTAACGCTGCATGGGCATGCAGTGAAAAAATCAAGAATCCGCAAGACAGTGAATTTAGGAAACACGGAATAAGTCGCCGAGCGAGATAAAGTACGAGGCGCACGGAACGCAGGAGCCGAGATAGTATGCGGTATACAGCGAGGTTGCGAGTACCGCGCAACGAAGTAATTTGCTCGCGCAGGTACTTATTCCGTGTTTCCTTAAAGAATAACCGGCGCATCGGGTAACTCATTATCGTTATGCGTACCTGGCGGATACTGCTGTGCCAGAAGATTGCTGATCTGCGCAATGCCATATAACACACCCGCCTCAAATTTCCCCTGCCTGAACAGCACCTCCATTTCATGGCTGATGCGTGTCCAGCCATGTGTGCCTATCTGCTGATGAATACCGCGGTCTGCCAGTATTTCAAAATCATGGTCTGCCAGCAGCAGGTAGATCAGCACCCCGTTATTCTGCTCAGTGTCCCATACCCGCAACTGGGAGAATACTTCAACCGCCCGCTGCTGCCCGGATTTCCTGCCCAGGATGTCCAGCAGCGGCAGATTGAGTTCAACCGCAAACCTGATTTCACCAAGGTGCGTCTGCTCACTATCGGCAATCGCCTGCTCGATGCGCCGCATTACCGATTTAGGAAAACGTTTCTTTAATGCCAGCGGAGAAATAAAAAGATGCCGGCATACGCGTTTAAAAAGATTCATGACCATTACCAGCTCCCCGAGGCACCGCCGCCGCCAAAACCACCGCCGCCGCCCCCGCTCCAGCCGCCGGAGCCGCCGCCATAGCTGCCTCCCCCCATGCCGCCCATATGGCCTAAGCCGGCCACACCGGCGAGAGTCAGGAAAAAGACGATAATCGCCAGCACGATTGCAACCAGCAAACCGCCGCCAAAAATCCATATCAGCATGCCAATGATGCCGCCATTGAGCACGCCGCCGACAAAGCCGCCAAAAATTGCACGTAAAATCCCGCCTACGACAAAAGCGGCGATGAATACCACATACAGCATACTCATGAAGCGGTCGCTATCAGGTGCCGATCGCGACGGCGCAGGCAGCTGCTCACCTGATATTAATTTGATGATCTGCTCAACGGCATGGTCAATGCCACCGTAAAAATCACCCTGCCTGAAGCTGGGCACCATGATTTCAGTGACAATGCGCTTGGCGATCAGATCCGGGATCGCGCCTTCCAGCCCGTAACCGACCTCGATGCGCATTTTGCGGTCATCTTTTGCCACCAGCACCAGTACGCCATCATCCTGTTTTTCGCGGCCCAGCTTCCAGCTATCCACTACGCGGATACTGTATTGCTCTATCGCTTCCGGCTGCGTGGTTGGCACGATCAGCACGGCAACCTGGCTGCCCTTCTGCTGCTCAAAAGCAGCCAGCTTTGCTTCAAGCTGGCTTTGCTGCCCGGCACTTAAAGTCTGGGTGAGGTCCGTGACGCGATGCTGCAATGCAGGCACCGCTACAAGCTCTGCGCGCAAGCTGCCGGATGCCAGTAACAGCACCCAGCAGAATGTGAACAGGCAGGTTTTCAGGACGGAAGACATGCGAAAAGACAAGATAGACTGGATTCTGCCGTAATCTTGATGCCCTTATTTCTTATCTTCAAAACTCACAGTCGGCGCGACTGAAATGGCTTTCTCATTCTCTACCGTGAATGACGCCTTGGTTTTGTAACCGAACATCATCGCAGTCAGGTTCTGCGGGAAAGAACGCACTGCGACATTGTAGTTCTTAATGGTTTCAATATAACGGTTGCGCGCAACGGTAATGCGGTTCTCGGTACCTTCCAGCTGCGCCTGCAAGTCCCTGAAACCCTGATCCGCTTTCAAATTAGGATAGTTCTCGGAAACTACCAGCAAACGTGACAAGGCCGAGGTCAACTGTCCCTGGGCTGCCTGGAATTTTGCAAAGGCTTCCGGGTCGTTAATCAGCTCTGGTGTCACTTGCATGCTGCCCACTTTTGCACGTGCATCGGCAACTTCCGTCAGCACTTTTTCTTCATGCGAGGCATAACCCTTCACGACATTC
>Ga0208758_100385_pt1 | contig 15432 bp, 15 predicted proteins | sample LakWasM116_HOW13_2_FD_183930 | JGI IMG/M metagenome (GOLD analysis project Ga0208758, IMG submission 183930) | Freshwater sediment methanotrophic microbial communities from Lake Washington under simulated oxygen tension - Sediment Metagenome... | ecosystem: Environmental > Aquatic > Freshwater >...
TGATGAGTCGTGAAATTTTATTGTTGGTAGATGCCCTGGCGCATGAAAAAAATGTAAGTAAAGAGGTGATCTTTACTGCGCTTGAACTTGCCTTGGCTTCAGCTACCAAGAAAAAGCATCATGATGATGCCGACGTGCGTGTGGAAATTGATCGCGAAACCGGTGATTACAAAACATTCAGGCGCTGGCAGTATGTAGAGTACGACCTGTTGGAAAATTCAGCCTATCAGCTTGATGAAGAAGATGAGCGCTCAAAAGGCCTGAATGTCGGTGACTATTACGAAGAGCCGCTGGAAAACATCGAGTTTGGCCGTATTGGCGCGCAGGCTGCCAAGCAGGTTATTCTGCAAAAAGTACGTGAAGCTGAGCGCGAACAGATTTTGCAAGACTTTCTGGCGCGTGATGAAAAGCTGGTGACCGGTGTCATCAAGCGCATGGAAAAAGGTAATGCGATTATTGAGATCGGCCGTATCGAGGCTTTGTTGCCGCGCGAGCAGATGATTCCGAAAGAAAATCTGCGCGTAGGTGACCGTGTGCGTGCTTATCTGTCGCGTATCGAGCGTGGTGGCCGTGGCCCGCAATTGATACTGTCAAGAATTACCCCTGCGTTCCTGATTCGTTTGTTTGAGCTGGAAGTGCCTGAGATTGAAGAAGGTCTGCTTGAAATTCGCTCTGCGGCACGTGACCCGGGTTTACGCTCCAAGATTGCAGTGAAGAGCAATGATCAGCGTATAGACCCGGTTGGTACCTGCGTTGGTATGCGCGGTTCGCGCGTGCAGGCAGTGACTGCCGAGCTGGCGGGTGAGCGTGTTGATATTGTGCTATGGAGCATGGAAGCAGCGCAGTTTGTGATTAATGCGATGTCGCCGGCTGAAGTTTCAAGTATCGTGGTGGATGAAGATGCGCACAGCATGGATGTGGTGGTTGAGGAAGAGCAGCTGGCGCTGGCAATTGGCCGTAACGGTCAGAATGTACGCCTGGCTTCTGAGTTAACCGGCTGGACATTGAATATCCTGACCGTAGATCAGGCGGCGCAGAAGAATCAGGAAGAGTTTGCAAGTGTGACGCACCTCTTTATGGAAAAACTGGATGTCGATGAAGAAGTGGCAGAGATTCTGGTGCAGGAAGGCTTCACCAGCCTGGAAGAGATCGCTTATGTACCGCTGGCGGAAATGCTGGAGATTGAAGCGTTTGATGAAGATACTGTTGAAGAGTTGCGTAAACGTGCACGTGCAGCTTTGCTGACGGAAGCGATTGCTAAAGAAGAGAAAGTTGAAGAGGCGGCTGAAGACCTGCTGACATTAGAGGGCATGGATGATGCAACGGCACATCTGCTGGCATCTAAAGGTATTTCAACGATGGATGATTTGGCAGAGCTGGCAATTGATGAGCTGGTAGATCTCTCCGGAATGGATGAGGAGCGTGCAAAGGCGCTGATCATGAAAGCCCGTGAGCCTTGGTTCAAATAAGTAAAGCAGTAATTGGGTTTTAACAGACGATATAGACAGGGCGGGCGTATACCCGAACCTGCCGGAAGTATCAATATTAAGAAGTATAAGCAGTAAGGCTAGGCAATAAAGCTTAGGGAAAAGAATACTGGAGCAACAAATGGCACAAACAACCGTAGAACAATTTGCTGGCGAATTAAAGCTGCCTACAGCATTGTTATTAGAGCAGCTCAAAAGTGCTGGCGTGCATAAATCAAGTGCAGAAGATCAATTGAGCGAAGCGGATAAAGCCGCGCTGCTGGACCACTTGCGTAAAGAACACGGCACACTGGCCCCTAAAAGCAAAATTACGTTGACCCGTAAATCCAGTACGGAAATTAAAAAAACCGACAATACCGGTAAAGCGCGGACGATTCAGGTTGAAGTGCGTAAAAAACGCATTATCGAACAACGTGAAGAAGAGGTTGAGCTTGCTGCCGAAGAGGAAATTGCACCGGTACTTGAAGCGCCTGAGGTGGTGGATGAACCTGTGGTTGAAGCCGAGCCTGAGCCAGTTGTGGTGATTGAACCGGAACCGCAGGTCGCGGAGCCGGTAGTCGTGCCGCCGCCTGTAGTGGAGGCCCCTGCAGCCGAGCCCGTTGAGCCTGCCCCGGAAAAAGTGGTCGCAAAACCGCAGACCATCAGCCGTAAAGACTTGCTCGGCGCAGAAGAAATTGCATTGCGAGAGCAGGAGGCCAAGCGTCACGCCACCTTGCTGGCATTGCAGGCAGAAGACAAGCGTAAAAAAGAAGAGCTGGCACAGCGACGTCTTGATGAAGAGGCAAAAAGAGTGGCTGAGGCTGAAGCCGCTAAGGCCAAAGCAGCCAAACTTTCTGAAGGCACTTTACACAAGCCTGTTGTAAAAGAAGGCGCGGAGAAACCTGCTGCAAAAGATGCCAAAAAAGGTAAGGGTAACAATAAAGAGTGGACAGATGCCGAGAATAAAAAGCGCGGCTTGAAAACACGCGGTGACGTGACAGCGGGTAAAGCCGGCTGGCGTGCGCCTAAAGGCAAAAACCACAAGCATCATGCGGATGATGACCAGCAGCATGCATTTACTGCACCGACAGAGCCGATCATTCATGAAGTGCTGGTGCCTGAAACCATTACCGTGGCAGACCTTGCGCACAAAATGTCTGTGAAATCAGGCGAGGTCATCAAGGCGCTGATGGGCATGGGCATGATGGTTACGATTAACCAGGTGCTTGATCAGGAAACAGCCATTATTGTGGTTGAAGAGATGGGTCACAAAGCTAAAGCGGCAGCGCCTAATGACCCGGATGCATTCCTGGAAGAAACCGAACATACTGAAGCTGTGCTGGAAACGCGTCCGCCAGTGGTGACGGTGATGGGTCACGTTGACCATGGTAAAACCTCATTGCTGGATTATATCCGTCGTAGCCGTGTGGCCACTGGCGAAGCAGGCGGCATTACACAGCACATCGGTGCTTATCACGTGGAAACCCCGCGCGGTATGGTCACTTTCCTGGATACCCCAGGCCATGAGGCATTTACGGCGATGCGTGCACGCGGTGCAAAAGCAACGGACATTGTGATTCTGGTGGTTTCTGCTGATGACGGCGTGATGCCGCAAACCATAGAGGCGATTCACCATGCAAAAGCTGCCGGTGTGCCTTTAGTCGTTGCTATCAATAAAGTCGATAAACCGGATGCGCAGCCGGAACGTGTAAAAATGGAGCTGGTTGCTCAGGAAGTTGTACCGGAAGATTTCGGCGGTGACACGATGTTCCGTGAAGTGTCTGCTAAAACAGGCCAGGGTATTGATGATCTGCTGGAAGCGGTATTGTTGCAGGCCGAAGTTCTGGAACTGCAAGCACCTAAGAATACACCTGCGAAAGGTCTGGTGATTGAAGGCCGTCTTGATAAGGGTCGTGGCTCAGTAGCGACAATTCTGGTGCAGTCAGGTACCTTAAAGCGCGGTGATATGATTTTGGCAGGGACCACTTTTGGTAAAGTGCGTGCGATGCTGGATGAGTCAGGTAAAGAAATTCAAGAGGCAGGTCCTTCTATTCCAGTGGAAATCCTGGGTCTTTCTGACGTGCCTAGCGCCGGCGAAGAAGTGATTGTATTGAATGATGAGCGTAAAGCGCGTGAAATCGCGTTGTACCGTCAAGGCAAGTATCGTGATGTTAAGCTGGCCAAGCAGCAGGCTGCCAAGCTGGAAAACATGTTCGAGCAGATGGAATCCGGTGAAGTACAGACACTGAACCTGATTATTAAATCTGATGTGCAAGGTTCTTACGAAGCGCTGGCGACAAGTTTGCAGAAGCTTTCAACCAGTGAAGTCAAAGTGCATATCATCCATACCGGTGTTGGTGCGATCAGTGAGTCTGACGTGAACCTGGCTGCGGCTTCCAAAGCAGTCTTGATCGGCTTCAATGTCCGTGCAGATTCAGGGGCACGTAAATTGGTTGATTCATTAGGTGTTGATGTGCGCTACTACAATATTATTTATGAAGCTGTAGATGAGATTAAAGCGGCACTGGGCGGCATGCTGGCACCGGAGCAGAAAGAGCAGATGATCGGTACTGTAGAAGTGCGTGAAGTATTCCGTATTTCTAAAGTTGGCGCGATTGCCGGTTGTTATGTACAGGATGGTATGATCAAGCGTAACTCTAAAGTACGCATCTTGCGCAATAATGTAATTGTACATACCGGTGAACTGGATTCATTGAAACGCTTTAAAGATGACGTAAAAGAAGTTAAAAACAACTTTGAGTGCGGTTTGTCTATCAAGAACTACAACGATATTGAAGTGGGCGACATATTGGAAGTCTACGAAATGGTTGAAGTGGCGCGTACTTTATAATGGCTAAAGACTTTTCACGTAGCCACCGCGTGGCCGAGCAGATGCAGCGAGAGCTTGCTGATCTGCTGCAATTCGAGGTCAAAGATCCACGCGTGGGCATGGTTACCATCACCGCTGTTGAAGTGACGGGTGACATGGCGCATGCCAAGATTTTTTATAGTGCAGCGAAAGCAAGCGATAGCCTGCAGCAGGGGCTGGAAAAATCAGCCGGCTTCCTGCGTACACAGCTAGGCCGTCGCATGCTGCTACGCACCGTGCCGCAACTGCATTTTGTCTATGATGCATCGATTGATAACGGCATGATGATGTCAAAATTGATTGATGAAGCCCTGGCATCCAAACCAGGCAAGTCTTAATTTATTCTCCCATACACCGTTGCAGTTTAAACGACCTAAAAGACAGATTAACGGCATTCTGCTGCTGGATAAGCCCATTGGCTTTTCATCCAATCAAGCCCTGCAAAAAATCAAATGGCTACTTAAGGCTGCTAAGGCCGGTCATACCGGTACGCTGGATCCGCTTGCGACAGGCTTGCTGCCGCTTTGCTTCGGTGAAGCGACCAAGTTTGCCAATTTTCTTACCGATGCAGATAAAACTTATATAGCCACCATTAAATTGGGAGCCACTACGACAACAGGTGATGCCGAGGGCGAAGTGCTTACAACCAGCCCGGTAAAAGTCAGCCGTATCGATTTTGAGCATGCCTGCCGGCAGTTTTCGGGTGAAATCAGCCAGACGCCACCGATGTACTCAGCACTTAAGTTTGAAGGCAAAGCCTTGTACGAGTATGCAAGAGCTGGTGTGGAGATTGAGCGCAAGGCTCGTCAGGTAACGATCCGCAATATTGAAGTGAGCTCATTCGCAGGCGATGTGGCATTGATCAGCGTGACTTGCAGCAAAGGCACTTATATACGCACCCTGGCAGAGGATATAGGCAAGCAGTTGGGCTGCGGCGCACATTTAATCGGGCTGCGCAGGACGGCTACCGCTGATTATCAGATTTCGCAAGCAGTCACGCTGGAGCAGTTTGAGGCCATGAGCGATGAAGCGCGTATGGCGGCGTTGGCACCACCGGATAGTGCCGTGCATTACCTGCCTGCGGTTACGCTTGATGGCGATGCTGCTTTTTATTTGCTGCAAGGGCAGGCAGTGTGGTGCAGCGGTGCTATACCATCGGGTTTGCTGCGGCTGTATAACGAGCAGCAGGTGTTCTTGGGTTTGGGTGAATTGCAGGACGATGGAAAAATTGCGCCCAAGCGCTTGATGCAGCAAGTAAATAATTGATAACTATTGAAAATACCGCTTGTTAAGCGTGAAACAAGTCACTATAATGCGCGGTTCATGTAAATGATTGTTCAGGCGGTTTAGATGAAATTTATCACGGCTGCCTTTACATTGACGCAAAACCTCTAAATCTAGGATTAAGTTATGGCAACTACAGCACAAGAAAACGCGAAAATCATCGCAGAATATCAACGTTCAGCTAACGATACAGCTAGCCCGGAAGTGCAAGTAGCACTTTTGACAAATCGTATCGCTTATTTGACAGAACACTTCAAATCTAACAAAAAAGACAACCACTCACGTCGCGGTTTGCTGGCTCTGGTTAGCCAACGCCGTAGCCTGTTAGACTATTTGAAACGTAAAGACGCAAGCCGTTATCAAACATTGATTCAACGCTTGAGTCTGCGTAAATAACTTTTATAAAAGTGCCAAAGTTCGCAAGGTATTGCCTGTTGATTTTGGGCGCACTTTTATAATTGCTGTAAAAAGCCGATAGCATATAAATGCATCGGCTTTTTTTATTGTTAGGCTGTTATTGGGTAGTGAATAGCAGCCTGTAAAAGAAAAGGAAAATAAATGTTTAATAAAGTGACTAAAAGTATTCAATACGGTGCGCATACGCTCACCCTTGAAACAGGTGAAATCTCACGTCAGGCAGATGCTGCCGTGATGGTAAGCTATGGCGACACAGTGGTGCTGGTAGCAGTTACCAGTAAACGTGAAGTGAAAACAGGCCAGGACTTTTTTCCGCTGACAGTGGATTACATGGAAAAAACCTACGCAGCAGGCAAGATTCCCGGTGGTTTCTTCAAGCGTGAAGGCCGTCCTTCAGAAAAGGAAACACTCACTAGCCGTCTGATCGACCGTCCATTGCGCCCTCTGTTCCCGGAAGCGTTCTACAATGAAGTGCAGGTAGTGGCAACTGTGTTGTCATCTGACCCGGAAATTGATGCGGATATCCCGGCAATTATCGGTGCGTCAGCGGCAATGTCATTGTCAGGTATTCCATACTATGGCCCACTAGGTGCGGCACGTGTTGGTTATATCAATGAAGAATATGTATTGAACCCAACCAAAGCACAACTGGAAGAGACCGAATTGGATCTGGTTGTTGCAGCGACTGAAACCGCTGTGATGATGGTTGAATCAGAAGCGAAAGAGCTTTCTGAAGAAGTGATGTTAGGTGCTGTAGTTTACGGCCACGAGCAGATGCAAGCAGTCATTAAAATGATTAGTGAATTAGCTGCTGAAGCGGGCAAAGATGCATGGGACTGGGTTGCCCCGGAGCCGGATACTGCATTGATTGAAAAAGTGGCTGCTTTAGCTGCCGCAGATATCAACGCTGCATTCCAAATTAAGGCAAAAGGTGCTCGTTCAGCCAAGCTGGAAGAAATTACAAACCGCGTGTTGGTTGAGTTGATCACGGAAGAAACATCCACAACTGAAGCTAACAAAATCAAGAATGAAATCTTTAATCTGGAAGCTAAAACAGTGCGTAGCCAGATACTGAATGGCGAGCCACGTATTGATGGTCGTGATACACGTACTGTGCGTCCTATCAGCATCCGTACCGGTGTATTGCCACGCACGCATGGTTCTGCATTGTTTACGCGCGGTGAAACGCAGGCCTTGGTTGTTGCAACGTTAGGTACAGGCCGCGATGAGCAAACAATCGATGCCTTGCAAGGTGAGTATAACGACCGCTTTATGCTGCATTACAACATGCCTCCGTACGCAACCGGTGAAACTGGTCGTGTAGGTACACCAAAACGCCGCGAAATCGGTCATGGCCGTTTGGCTAAGCGTGCATTGGTAGCGGCATTGCCAGCAAAAGAAGAGTTCGATTACACGATGCGTGTGGTTTCTGAAATTACAGAATCCAACGGTTCAAGTTCAATGGCTTCAGTATGCGGCGGCTGCCTGGCATTAATGGATGCCGGTGTACCGATGAAAAACCACGTTGCAGGTATCGCAATGGGCTTGATCAAAGAAGGTAATCGCGTTGCAGTGTTGACAGACATTCTGGGTGACGAAGATCACCTGGGTGATATGGACTTTAAAGTAGCCGGTACAGAAGATGGTATCACTGCATTGCAAATGGACATCAAGATTACAGGTATTACTGCACAGATCATGCAAGTGGCTTTAGCGCAGGCTAAAGAAGGCCGTGCGCATATCCTCGGTATCATGAAGCAGGCTGTAAGCGGCGCAAATACAGAAATGTCACAATTTGCACCACGTATTATCACCATGAAAATCAATCCTGAGAAAATCCGTGATGTAATCGGTAAAGGCGGCGCGGTAATTCGTGCATTGACTGAAGAAACCGGCACTACGATTGATATCGAAGATGACGGTACCGTGAAAATCGCTTGCACAAGCTCTGAACAAGGTGCTGAAGCGCAACGCCGCATTGCAGAAATCACGGCTGAAGTTGAAGTCGGTCAAACCTATGAAGGTACTGTTATCAAATTGCTGGATTTTGGCGCGATTGTAACTCTGTTGCCAGGTAAAGATGGTTTGCTGCACATTTCACAAATCGCACATCAGCGCGTAAATGCTGTGGGTGATTTCCTGAAAGAAGGCGATGTTGTGAAGGTTAAAGTGGTTGAGGCTGACGAAAAAGGTCGCGTGCGTTTAAGCATGAAAGCTTTGATTGATCCACCTGCGGCAGAAGCTAAAGCCGAAACAGAAGCTGACGAGTAATTCTTAGGTTAGCTCTGCATGAAAAAGCCCGCGTAAGCGGGCTTTTTGTTTTAATGAAAGCAAGTGATGCACTTGTCTTTCATTAATGAGATTGATTACTTGGCTACCTGACGTTCTCTAAGTTCATCCAGTGTTTTGCAGTCAATGCACAGTGTTGCTGTCGGGCGGGCTTCAAGGCGTTTTAAACCAATTTCCACGCCGCAGCCCTCACAATAGCCATATTCATCATGGTCAATATTGCGCAAGGTTTCGTCGATTTTTTTGATCAGCTTACGTTCGCGGTCGCGGTTGCGCAGTTCTAATGTCATGTCAGATTCCTGGCTGGCTCTGTCATTAGGGTCTGCAAACATTGTGACCTCATCCTGCATCGTATGCACAGTGCGGTCGATTTCTTCGCTGAGCTCACCTTTCCAGTCATTCAGAATCTTGCGGAAATGATCGAGCTGCTCTTTGCTCATATATTCTTCATCAGGTTTCGGCTGATAAGGCGTGAAGTGCTTACTAATTACATCTGCCATGGTTTGGACCCAAATACTAAAAAATAAAGCTGTTTAAAATGAAGCTACTAGAAGTAGCGGTTATAAAATTAGCGCATGAGTGTACACTGAATAAAGCTTTCATGCAAAATCATGGCTGATATGGCATAAAACGTTGCAATACCGCAGTTAATTATACTTTCTCACTTAATTCCAATGACAGCAAGGTATTTTCCATCAGCGTGGCGACTGTCATCGGGCCAACACCGCCAGGCACAGGGGTAATCCAGCTGGCGCGTTCTTTTGCGCTGGCAAAATCCACATCGCCGGAGAGTGAGCCGTCAGCCAGGCGGTTGATGCCAATATCAATCACAATCGCCCCCGGCTTGATCCACTCGCCTTTAATCAAGCCCGGTTTGCCTGCTGCTGCAATCACCAGATCTGCACGCGCAATAATCTGGCCTAAATTTTTGGTGTGGCGATGGCAGCTGGTGACGGTGCAGCCTGCAAGCAATAATTCAAGCCCCATCGGGCGACCTACATGGTTAGATACGCCGACGACGACTGCATCCATACCCATCAGATCCACATTGGTTGCCTGAAGCATCTTGATGACGCCAAAAGGTGTGCATGAGCGTAGCGTCGGTTGACGTACTGCCAGCCTGCCGATGTTGTATGGATGGAAGCCATCCACATCCTTATTCGGGCTGATGGCTTCAATCACATGCTCATCTTTGATGTGTGCCGGCAGTGGAGCCTGTACTAAAATGCCATCAATTGACGCATCATGGTTGAGCTGCTCGATTAAGGCGAGCAATTCTGCTTCGGTGGTTGCGGCAGGTAAATCATAAGCAACTGAGCGAATGCCGACCTTATCGCAGGCCAGGCGTTTATTGCGCACGTAAATTGACGAAGCAGGGTCGCCACCAAGAAGAATTACAGCTAGCCCTGGCGCACGCTTGCCTGTTTGCAGGCGTGCATCAATACGATCTTTGATAGAATTTAATAAATTTTCGGCAATTGCTTTGCCGCTGATGATTTGAGCAGTCATTGGATGTGTTAAGTCTAAAAATTCTAGTAATTTACAAAATAAAATGAGATTTTAACATATAGCAATTGACCTAGAGCTTAGTTTTGGTTATATTACTGCCTCTTCGGCGTGTAGCGTAGCCTGGTAGCGCGCCTGCTTTGGGAGCAGGATGTCGGGAGTTCGAATCTCTCCACGCCGACCAAAAAAATTAGCCCGTTGGTATAAAATACCAACGGGCTAATAAATAAAAGTCAGCCCGAAGTGCTTTACATTGCAAAATGTAAAGTCTTGTAACCAAAATCTGCCCGTAGCTCAACCGGATAGAGCACCAGCCTTCTAAGCTGGGGGTTACAGGTTCGATTCCTGTCGGGCAGGCCAGTCGTTTTTTTTGAAGTCTCTATGGTGGCTGTAGCTCAGCTGGTAGAGCCCTGGATTGTGATTCCAGTTGTCGTGGGTTCGAGCCCCATCAGCCACCCCATATTTTCCGCCATTCTAAATAAATTGCCCAGTCTCTGAATGGCAGTTTATTAGACAATTGTCTAATATTCTCAAATTTTCGTTACAGAAATGGCTCTCTCTTGACGTTTGGATCGATCTCATTTTTTAAATGTACAGCTATAGCACCATCAGGACTAGAAGCATATACAGTTTCCAAGTAATCAAAACCTCTCGAGTCTAAATTTGCTATTCGCCAATCATTCCCATTAATGCCAAAAAAGAAGCAAATAACTAGTGAAATTAAATCCGCAAATGAAAATAAGGACGCACTTGTTCCTAATGCTGCATAAATAATTAGGTTAATTACTAATACGCTAAAACCCAAAGCCCATAGTTTTTTATACATAGCCCAAAAAAAACTAAAGAAAAAGGCTGGCCAAGACCAACCTTGTTTAACTGCTTCCATAGTTCCTACAGGATGTTTATAGACTTTATATTTATTCATTCTAGGCCTTTGTTATATTTGGTTATGAGATTGGCTCGCGATTATTTTTAATGATAAACCCAAAATAAGCAATATCTTTAATCTAAGCAATTATCGCAAAGGCTTCACACGTTTAAATTCACGTTGTTTTATGTAGTGATCTGTCATGGCAGCCGTGGCATGTCCAGCTAACGATTGTGCATCAAGTCCTAACTGTTTGGCATCGGTTAATGCTTTGGCTCTTATGTCATGGAAGGTGAACCGTTGCCCTCCTTGATCTGCCCATTTAACTTGAACTCTGTTCCACATGGCTTTAAATCCAGTATCTGAATATGGTTGACCCTGCCTTGTGCAAAATAGATATAAACCCCTTATAGGACGTTTTAATGCTTTTGCTCTGGCAACTACAACAATTAATCCATCAGACCATTCATAGAGCTGTCTAGAGCCTGTTTTGGACTGTTTTATCCATATGCCTTCGTCTGTTATTTGATCTAACCGCAGTTTTAGAATGTCGCCCCTTCTCATGGCTGTGATATATGCAAAATCCATAACGATTGCTATAAGTTCGCTAGCTAAATTTTTAACGCTATCAAATTCATGATCTGAGATGTAACGATCGCGACCTTTTTCAGAATGTTTAGCAACACCTAAACATGGATTTTTATCTATTTGCCCCCATCGCATCGCGTAGCTGAATATATGGGAAAGCAAAGATATTTCTCTGTTTGCTCTGATCGGTGCTTTTAGCCCCCTAATATCTAGATACTTTGCAATATGTGTTGGCCTAACCTCAAGAACTAACATTTTGCCAAATACTTCCTTTAAGTTTTTGGCTTCCATTAAATTGCCTGCATATGTGGCTTTAGCTTTTTTAGGTGCTATCTCGATCATGTACTTATCAATCAAAGCAGCCATTGATCCTGTTAAAGGCTTTTCTGATCCAGATTCTCTTGGCGTTTCGCCCTCAATTTCCGCCCATTTTGCAAAAGCTAGAGATTTGTCTTCTGAAAGCCTAATCCATTTATTTTCTCTAGAAACATAGTAGTAAGCACCATGCTTTAAATACATTCGTGGTGGTAGATTAAAATTATTTTTACGACGACGTCCCATGTAATACCTCGCTATCTAATAGCATCAAAATTTGGCTCAGTTTTTGGTGAGTAAGATTTACTGTTTTGGAAACGATCTAATAGGAATGAGCGTAATACTTTAGGTTTTCCTGAAGCACTTATTTCATATGGATAATTATTCTTATCGAGCCATTTCATTTGCGCTTTTGCAATCTTGAGATCGGTTAAATCTCTTAGCTCATCAGATGATAAGAATAACAATCCTAAAACACTCATTTAGACCACCCCTCGTTTTTATCAACGATAGGTAAATCTAATCGCTTAGGTATCCCATTACGAATGAGTTTCTCTAGTACTTTCTCAGCGGAACCCTCAACTTCGAGCATTACATTGAGATGTTTGCCGTAAGAAATCGAGGTGCATGCTGTCATGTATTCATAACTAATTTGAGCGGTATTTTGAATGGTACGAATACGGCTCATTTCTTCTTGAATCCAGCCTGTAGCTTTAGGATATGCACCAGCTACATATTTGCCTGGCTCAAGTAGTACATTCCAAGGAATTACGCGATCTATACTGTGAAGTTCAATTTCCCATCTAACCCAGGGATGCCATTTCGCACCTAATTGCATGCCTTTTTCATAAACACGCAGTATCTTGCCATTCTCGCGCTTGCCTACATAAAAAGTACGACCTTTACCATCAGGTATTAGCCAATTACCTTTTTGATCGCAACCTGGCATTTTTCCACCAGCATTAAACTTACCATCTAGATAATATTGAACAGCCAAGTCAACACTATGCTTACCTTCGTAATCATCAACTGCGCCATCCCACCTGGTAATTTTCCCTTGGTATTTATCACGGATGAGAATAATCAACTTATGCCAACTTGGCACCATATGACAGGCTTCACCAGGTATAGATAAAAATGCGGTGTTATTTTGTCCACCGTAACCAAAGAATGTTTTAGTCTCACCTAGCTGGATAGAGTTATCCCAACCGTGTAAACCCTTAAAGCGATTCTTAATTGGCGAGAATTGATTACCTAGACATTCAATCAAATCTAACACAACAGAATCTAATTGATGTTCTTTGAATGGAAAGGTGCAGTTTAAGAAATCAGTAATAGCGGAGTATGGTTCACCATCGATTTTTGGTAATGGTGTAGAAATGACAAAAGGCTTGCCGTTAATACTAAACAGTTCGTGTTTTTCGCCATCAGTTTTATCAGTGTTATTAGATTTGTTATTAAAACTTTCCCCCCGTATTACCAGACGGGGGTTGCCGGATGATTGTGAGGCCGTTGCATATTCATTGGACGCAGTTCCGCCTTCGTTCGGTGATTTGGGCGGTGCTGACGCATCCGGCCAAATCACCGAGCCGAACGCGGTTCGATTTGAAGGTGATGATTTGTGCTTAAAGTTATCCATACAAAGGAAATTTCATATTTCCCTTGTAGGATAAGTTTAATTTAAGGAAATGTCAAATATCCTTGAGGAGATTTCATTATTCCTCATAGTCGACCTTGCGTCGGTCTGGAATTTTGATATCACCGCCAGCGACTTTCCAGAAATTACCGATCCGTTCAGCCAAATTTAAGCCGTAAGAGCGATAACTACTAGGACCTTTTTCAGGAAAGATGTCGCGAATCTTTATACCCAATATGTCTTCATATTTGCGTATAGTCTTCTTACTGTGAATTAAGTATAAGACTTTCCAACCAAAATGATGGCCCATTGCTAGCATGCCTAGGGCTGATTCAAGTTCGTCGAGTTGACCAGTAAAGCCTGCAATAGCATTTTCTTGAATATTTAAGAGTTCTAAACGCTGAGCGTCTGATAGTTGCGCTATTACTTCATTTTTTGGTTTGCGCTTAGGGAGATCTAAAACTGCTTCGGCAAGTAAATCAAAAGCTTTATCAGCAAGAGATTTATTTTTTTCAAGTGTTTGCTGAATGACTTCTTCAGGTGGGAGTGGTGTTTGACTGTCTTTACTCATATCGTTCTCCAGCAGATTCTGAACGATAATTTAAAAAGGAGATTTGAGCAACCCTTAGATGGGCAGGTTGTCCGAATAATCTATATTCTCATTTGTTGTTTTTAGAACTAGATGTGCAACAAGAACATATAAAATAAGTCCATATGGAAGACTAAAATGCATGTTTCCACTGTTTGAGTTGGCCGACACTGGAAATTAAACCTTGTTTCAGGTAGCAATCTAGAAGTTCGTCTTGTGTAAATGAAGGCTTATGTAAACTAGATCTATGTGATCTTACAGCATCACAAACTTTAGCAACATTTAAGTCAATTTGATTGAATACAAACTCATCTGGATGCTGCGCAACGATTTCATATTTTTCTAATTCCGCAGCTGGGAAATCTCTAAGATTGTAAGTAACGATATAGTTAGCACCGCTCTTCATAGCAGCTGCAACAACATGCCTGTCGTCAGGATCTGGTAGCTGAATGGATTCAATTAAATGTTCGTAATTGTCAACTAAACAATCCCTAACATGTGAGTTCATAAGATCTCGTGTTCTATACAACTGCTCTCTTGTTAGATCAGGACGATTAGCGAGAACATTACGAATCCATTCATCATGAATTGTGTTCGTCCATTTTGCGCGAAATAAATCTGATAGCGACAGACGCATCAATAGATCGCGCAGCGGAGCAGGGTATAGAACACAGGCATCAAAAACTACTGTGAAATTAGACTGCATCAATAACCCATGTTAAGTTCTTGAGCTTCTGAAGCAAGTTGGTCCAGAACTTTATGGCGATCATTGTCAATCTTAGTTTTGTATTCAAGTAAATCTCTGTAATAAACGCGACGGTGTGCACCTGTCTTATGAAAAGGAATTTCTCCCTTTTCAATTAACTTTACAAAGAACGGCCTGGAAACATTCAGAATATTTGCAGCCTCTTGAGTCGTGAGCACAGCATGAATAGGGGTAACATTAACTGCGTTACCCATAGACATTTCTGACAATATATCTATTAATAAACGATAAGCTGATGATGGAATGGTTACAGACTCTTGCTCACCTTTTTCATCAATAATACAGATTTGACTTGAGTCAGATTTGGAACTCATTCTTAGTGATAAAACACGACCACTTTCACGTGCTAGGTCAGCTTCGCGTGCTGTTGGGAGCCTTGGCTCTTCGTCCAGACGTGTATCGACTGGATCCGCTAACATAATCATCTCCAATTTAATGCTAAAAAACTATTAAAAAATTAAATGTGCATTTACTTAAGTAAATATGCACAAACGAAATATACAAAATAAACGAAATAAACGCAATGGAAATTTCAAGATTAATGAAAAGCATTAAAAAATGTGGTATTAAGAAATAAGGGAAAAATTGTCTAAAATAGTGAACGACAGATATGGCGTAGTTTGGGTTTGCAGTTAATAAATAGATAAAAATTTTAGACAGAAAAATAACAAAATATATTTATATATTAATTGGTTACGAAAATAATCATCATAGGTTGTGATTCTGGTTGTCATGGATTCAAGCCCCATTAGTCCTCCAATTTTCCCCTGTCGTTATTTAATGATCTTCCGCTTGATTATCTTTGGATAAGGCGAGAGAGCTTTGTGCAGGATGCTCAT
>Ga0208758_100392_pt1 | contig 15150 bp, 18 predicted proteins | sample LakWasM116_HOW13_2_FD_183930 | JGI IMG/M metagenome (GOLD analysis project Ga0208758, IMG submission 183930) | Freshwater sediment methanotrophic microbial communities from Lake Washington under simulated oxygen tension - Sediment Metagenome... | ecosystem: Environmental > Aquatic > Freshwater >...
CAATACCACCACACGTTCGCGTGTGCCTACACTCACGCCGCCCACTACTTTAATCACAGAAGGTTGCGCAGTTACGCCAGGTAAGAATTTTTTAGCGCCCCAAGCAAACAAGGCCATGACACCAAGCACAACCACCAGTCCCATCACCATTTTTAATACACTCATGGTGGGGCTTGGTGCATTTGCAGTAGCAGCCAAGCCAGAGATGGCATAACCGTTTAATACCAATAATAAGAAAGCACGTAATAACATAATGACCTTTTGCTTGATTGCGCAATGCACTCAACCCTTGAGCGCAAGCAAATCATTAACGGTTGATTTTACGGATACGCTCAGCTGGCGTAATGATGTCAGTGAGGCGAATACCAAACTTATCGTTCACCACCACCACTTCACCCTGTGCAATTAAACAACCATTCACCAACACATCCATCGGTTCACCGGCCATGCCGTCTAGCTCCACCACAGAACCCTGTGCCAGTTGCAATAGGTTTTTAATCGCAATTTTGGTGCGCCCTAACTCAACCGTGAGTTGTACCGGAATATCCAAAATGAAATCGATATCATTTTGGGTGTCATGCAATTTATTGCTGGGGCTAAATTCGGTAAAGACCTGTGCCTTTTCAACGGTTTCTGCCTGCAATACTGAAGATTCAGCCGTTGCCTGCTCCGCCATGGCGGCACCCCAATCATCTTCCGCTATTGTTTCTACGCCGTTATCTGCCATTGTTTCGTCCATTTCTGTTTGAGTTTCTGCTGCTGAAGGATTAGTCGCCATTGGATTCGCCCCTTATATATTCACTAGAGTTTGACCGTAGTAGTTTTTCTACGCGTAACGCATACTGACCATTAAAAATGCCGTATTTACATTCCATGACAGGAATGCCGTCAATCTGCGCCTCAATGGCATCATCAATACTGATAGGAATGACATCCCCAGCTTTTAAATTCAATATTTCGCCCAAATGCACTTTGGTTTTGGCCAAGTCCGCCACAATTTCTACTTCTGCCGCTTGCACTTGCTGCGTCATCAATTTGACCCAGCGCTTATCCACGCCTAACACCTCACCTTGTAAAGATGAAGTCAATAAATCTTTAATCGGCTCAATCATGGAGTAAGGGATGCAGAAGTGCATCTCGCCACTGGCTGGGCCAAGCTCGATATTGAAGGTGATTGCCACCACCACTTCATTAGGGGTAGCAATATTGGCAAACTGCGTGTTCATCTCAGAGCGGATATATTCGAAATTTAGTTGGTAGACTGGCTCCCAAGATTTACCATAAGTTTCAAAAACGATATTGAGAATGCGATGGATAATGCGTTGCTCGGTTTGCGTGAAATCACGTCCTTCCACACGTGTATGGAAGCGACCATCGCCACCGAACATATTGTCCACCACTAAAAATACTAACGTGGGGTCTAACACCATCATGGCTGTACCACGTAGTGGGTTAGCATGAATCAGATTCAGATTGGTTGGCACCACTAAATTACGGATAAAGTCGGTGTATTTGATAATACGCACAGGGCCAACAGAAACCTCGACCGTACGGCGTAAAAAGTTAAATAATTCTATGCGCAATAAACGGGCAAAGCGTTCGTTGATAATTTCCAGCGTAGCCATACGGCCACGTACAATGCGCTCTTGCGTGGCAAGATTGTATGAGCGCACACTGTCTTGGTCCGCCTCTTGTTTATCGTCGCCTTGATCGCCCTCAACGCCTTTGAGTAAGGCGTCAATTTCGTCTTGTGAGAGAAATTTATCTGACATAGCGTGCTCGATTGATCTTACTGAACCACGAAAGAAGTGAACAACACGCCTGTAACTTCTTGCGGTTTTTCACCAGCAGCATACGGTTTTTTCACTTCGGCCAGCATTTCTTCGCTTAGCGTCGCTTTGCCTTCAGAAGTAGAAATGTCTGATGCTTTTTTGCTGGTCAATAACATCAGCAAGCGATTTCTTACTGCTGGCATTTGTAACTTAATATGTTCAGCCACTTCAGGCCCTGCCACTTGCAAAGTCACATCCATTTGCAAGAATTTTTCATCGGGATCCGGTTGCAAATTCACGGTAAAGGTTTCTAAAGCTAGGAACACAGGTGGCTTAGGCGCCTCTACATGTTTTTCGGCTTTTTTATCAGCATGTTTAGGCTTCATCAAATACCAAGCCGCACCGCCACCAACGCCCGCCAACACCAGCACCCCAGCTAAGATAATCACCAGTTTCTTTTTAGAGGATTTAACCGGCGCTTCTGCTTCTTCGCCGCTCGTGTCTTGTTTTGGATCTTGTGCCATGTGCAATACCTTTCAACTCAATGACTACCTAGCTAATCGCACACCAAAGTGCACGTTGTATGGTGACATTATGAGAAAAAAAGTGCGTTGAACATGGTTAGATAAGAGATGTAAAAGACCGTCTAATCTCAGTTTTCAACGTATGGGCTGCCATTTGGCAACAGCAGTCCACCTTGATTGATGCAAAATCACACCCACGGCCCAGTCTAAGACGATGCCATAGTGATAGAAGTCTATTAGGCGAAGGTATCTACCAGGCCATTAGAAACGCGCTGCACTACTACGTTACTGCTAACAGCCTCTTCTGCTGTGTTTGTTGCCTGCGTCGACTGTTCCAAACGCTGCTGCGCACGCTGTTGCATGGCTTGCTCAAAATGGCGCTGTGATTGCGCTTGTGAGCTCACCTGCGCATTGCCAAGCTGCATACCAGAGTCTTGCATTTTATCGCGCAACATATTCATGCCATCCTGTAATGCTTGACGCACTTCCGGATTATCCGAAATAAAGGTGGTATCCACTTGGTCATTCTCTACTTGGATCACCACTTGCAATGGTCCCAAATCAGGTGGGTTAAGTGTCAGTGTTGCAGATTGATCACCCGCACCTACCATCCACACCACTTTCTGATTCACTGCTTGGCTCCATTCAGGCCTACCAAATGGCGTTGGGATTTCACTAGCTGCAGCAACGCTGGCTACCATATTGTCTGATAACTTATTAGCCACTGGTGCAACGGCTGCCATCTGAACCGGTACCGATTTCATTTCGATTTCTTTAAACTCTTTGTCGCGCACCAAGGTTTGATTAATTGCTTGATCGCCTTTTAAGGGCACAGCCTGATCATCAGCAGCTAGCTCCGGTGCTTGGTTGCTGCTATCGGCTGATTCGTGCAAAGCAGTATCCGTGACTTGCGCGCTTTTAGCTTCTACACCCGTCCAAGGCAATGCATTTTTCGCAGAAGCACCGGCACGCTCACCCAACGCTAACTCACCACTTGCAGTAGTATCAGTTGCTACTGCATTGGCTTGCTGAGTATTCAACTGTGCGGCAGGCTGCAAGCCCATTTGCATCAATATTAAGTCTTGTATCGGCGGCAAATTTTCCTCAGTTTTTTTGTCTAAATCTGCTTTCGGTATCAACGTCGATTCACTTAACACCACGCCATCCGCTGCAGCACTGTCTGTATCCGCTGCTTTGTTTGGAGCGGTAGTCGTGTTGCCTGCGGGTTTAGCGCTATCGACAGCCTCACTAGCCTCTGTTTTTTGCTGCTTTACCTGTTTCTTTAATAGCTCGGCAAATGCATTCGGCGCACTGTTCACGGCACTATCCGCGCCTAAATTGGCCATATTGTTTTGATTAGCCGCTTGTTTTGTCGGTGCCGCTTTGGCAATCTGTAATGCTAAATTTTGCATATCACTATTCCTAGTTAGCTATATTTCGTTCAGATAAATAACACTGTATTTACTTGGCTTGCCGGCCAATACGGCTGGCAAACTCATCCATTAATCGTTGCTCTTTCTTTTGCGTGGCTTTCAGTTGCTTATCGCTATCACGCTGCTCTAACACATCGTAAGAAAGCTTTTTGCGTTGCGATTCTTTCCAACGCTTTTTCTGTATCAATACATGGTGCTGTGCCGATACCAACATTTCAAACTGCCCTTTTACCGCTTGGTCCAACTTGCGGAAAAACCCTTGAAAGTTTTGGTACGCTTGTGCGCCAATGCCGGTTTCTAAACTCTGCTGCAAGTTCTTGCTATAGTCGTTACGGTATTCCACCAACAAATCGTATTTAGATTGCGCTTCATCGGCAATTTTCATGGCTTCTGCCAATGCCTCAGTCGCTGTATCCACTTCCTTTTGGGCAATGTCTTTTAACATACTCATTACACCTGCGGCGCGTGTTGCCATACTTCATTACCCTTCTCATGACGCTCATTGTTATTGTTTAAATGAATTTACTTACATTAATCTGCCAGTACATGCGCTAAAAACTGCACGCTTTCTTCCATATCTGCACGCTCAGAAATATCTTGCTGTAAAAATCGCTCGATCAATTCGTGTTTTGCAATCGCCGTATCCAACACAGGGTCAGACCCAGCCTCGTACGCGCCCACGCTAATCAAATCAATGCTGCGCATATAGCGCGAATTCAATTGCTTTAACTTACGTGCTAGTTTTTGGTGGTCTGGACTCGTAATGTTATGCATGGCGCGGCTAATGGACTGCTCCACATCAATCGCCGGGTAATGGCCGCTCTCGGCCAAACTACGGCTGAGTACAATGTGGCCATCCAAAATCGCACGGGCCGCATCCGCAATGGGGTCTTGTTGATCATCGCCTTCGGTCAATACCGTATAAAACGCAGTAATCGAGCCTTCACCTTCGGCACCATTCCCTGTGCGTTCTACTAACGCTGGCAGTTTTGCAAATACAGAGGGCGGATATCCTTTGGTCGCCGGTGGCTCGCCAATGGCTAAAGCAATCTCACGTTGCGCCATGGCATAACGTGTAAGTGAATCCATGATCAGCAATACGTTTTTACCTTGATTGCGGAAGCTCTCGGCAATCGTGGTCGCGTAATTGGCGCCCTGTAAACGCATTAGCGCAGAAGCATCAGCAGGCGCTGCCACAACAACAGAGCGTGCCAAACCCTCAGGCCCTAAAATTTGTTCAATAAACTCTTTTACCTCACGGCCCCGCTCGCCAATCAAGCCCACTACAATCACATCCGCAGTGGTGTAACGTGCCATCATGCCTAGCAGCACACTTTTACCTACGCCGGAGCCAGCAAATAAGCCCATACGTTGGCCTCGGCCCACCGTGAGCATGCTGTTAATCGCTCTCACGCCTACATCCAATGTCTCTTGAATCGGGGCACGTGACAACGGATTGGTCGGTCTTGCACTGAGTGGCGCACTCTCGGTCACTTCAATTTTTCCTAAATTATCCAATGGGTTACCAGCACCATCCACCACGCGACCTAGCAATGCATCGCCCACTGGCAAATGACGTGCACGGTCATTGACTCTGCGGCGAGGTGGGCGGCCTGCGGTAGGTTTAGGTAAGGTTTCAGCCACATCCATGGCAAAGACTTTGGCGCCTGGCACCACACCATCTACACTGCTTTGCGGCATTAATAATAAGTGTTCGCCATCAAAGCCCACTACTTCGGCTTCTACTCGGCTACCTTCAGATAAAGGTACATAACAAGCGCTACCAATCGGCAATTTAATGCCAGCGGCTTGCATCACCAAGCCCGTCAGTTTGGTAATACGCCCAGCAATTTCCAGCGGCTCTACAAGTTGCAGCACCTCGTTGCAATCACGTAGGTAGCTATGCCAGCGCTGATGATGCACATTTTGCGTAGATTGCATCATGGCAATAACCAATCATCATGTTTAGCTAAGGCTTCGGTAATACGTTTCCAACGCATGCCATTGCTGGCATCAATTTGATTAGCACCGGTTTCCACCAAACAGCCACCGCGTTCAATGCTGCTGTCTTCCTGAATCTGCCATTGTTGGCTTGAAATTTCTTCTGCAAGATATTCACGCAAGATATGTGCATCTTCGTGATGTACCAAAATACGTGCTGGCTTTTGTACGTGTGGTAAATAATGAATCGCATCCACCACCACTGGAATGACGGCTGCAGTATCTACATTTAACTTCACTTTAAGCATCGATTTAGCAATATCCAGCGCCAATGCGAGTAAATCTTCCGCAATGGCTTCATCGGTTTTTTCTAGCGCTTGATTAAAGTTTTGCATGATGGTCAAAAACTGTTGGCGCTCATCTTCAGCATGCTCTCTGGCCTTAGCCATGCCTACGGCAAAACCTTCTTGCACACCTTTGGTGTAGGCTTCTTTACGTATATTTTCAAGAATCGCATTCACAGCGTGATCTGTTTCTTCCAACTTTTTCTTAGGCTTAGCAGCCATTGTCGGGCTGGGTTTATCCTCACCAAACGATGACATTTCCCAACGTTGATAGGCTGTTTGTTGTTCTTTTGGAATCGCCATATTTGCCATCTATTACACCTTTATAATTACACTGCTATACGTACTGATCGTCTGTACCCTTGCCAGCCAACATAATTTGGCCTTCATCGGCAAGTCTTCTTACAATTTGTAAAATTTGTTTTTGTTGTGCTTCCACCTCAGAGAGCTTGACTGGCCCTTTGCTCTCCAAATCTTCTCTCATCATTTCTGCCGCGCGGGTAGACATGTTTTTGAAGATTTTGTCGCGCATTTCTTCGGTAGCGCCTTTTAGCGCAATAATCAGCATTTCAGATTGCACTTCACGCAACATGACTTGGATACCTTTGTCATCGATGTCTAAAATGTTGTCAAACACAAACATTTCATCCATGATTTTTTGCGCCATGTCATCGTCGTAATTTTTCAAACCTTCCATCACGCTGGCTTCGTTGTCGCCGCTCATGTAGTTCATAATCTCGGCCGCCACTTTAATGCCGCCCATGGTTTGTTTTTTGATGTTCTCATTACCTGTCAGCAATTTGGTCATCACATCGTTCAGTTCTTTTAGAGCGATTGGCTTTACACCATCCAACGTTGCAATCCGTAACATCACGTCCTGACGTAACCTATCGGTAAAATGTCCAATGATTTCAGACGCTTGGTCTGGATCCAAATGCACCAGAATCGTAGCAATAATTTGTGGGTGCTCATTTTTAATAAACTCCGCCACAGTAAACGCATCCATCCATTTCAGGCTTTCAATACCGCTGGCATCGCGCGATGACAAAATGCGGTTGAGCAAGTTAGAAGCTTTATCGTCACCCAAAGCCTTGGTTAGCACAGAGCGGATATACTCATCTGAATCCAAACCAAAATCACTGCTCTGCTCGGCCTCAGTTAAAAATTCCGTCACCACAGTCTCTACTTGTTCACGCCCTACTGATTTCATGGTGGCCATGGCCGAACCTAGTTTTTGTACTTCTTTTGGGCTCAAATACTTCATCACCTCTGCGGCGCCATCTTCGCCCAAGGTCAGCATCAAAATTGCACTGCGCATTACACCGGCATCACTCATATCTGCTACTCATTTCCATTTGTCCAATTGGAGACCACGCTTGCTACCATTCTTGGGTTATCTTTGGCTAGCTGCTTTACCACTTCAAGATTTTGCGCATAACCAGGTGCACCCAACGTCATTTGAGGTTGGCCACTGATATTCACAATTGCATCTTGGCCAGCCTCTTGCTGTGCCTGACCCAACATTTTAGGTTGTGACAATGGGCTAGAAAGTTTGGCCAACAAAGGTTTAAGCAAGCGTGTATACACCAAGAACAACACCACAATACCCACCAAGAAGCGCAAGCCATCTTTGCCATATTCCACAGCCACTGGGTTTTCCCACATCGGTACCTCTGGTAGGATTTCAGTCGGCTCACCAGCAAACGAGCTATTCACTACGGTGAGTGAATCACCGCGTTCTTTGTTAAAGCCCATGGCCTGCATGGCTAAGTCATTAATCTGTTGCTTCTCAGCTGCTGTTAATGGGCGGTAAGTCACTTTGCCTTTCTTATCAGTGACAGGCATGTTGTTGACTACCACGGCTACGTGTAAACGTTTCACGCCACCTTTAGGCTGCTGCACATACCGTACGGTCTTATCTACCTCATAATTGGTTGTGGTATTTTTTTGTGTGCTTGTCGCTGCACCACCTGCATTGGCCGTAGCGCCGGCTGCATCTGCCGATGTATCGATCGGTGCGGTTGAATTAGGTGGTGGTTGGTTAGATAAAGCACCTGGCACACCAGAAGCCTCTGCACCTGAGCCATTGCTAGACTCATTGCTTTGCATACTTCTAATCGCCATATCGTCTGGTTTGTAATTAGGCTTATAAGTCTCTGCTGCTTGCTCGGTAGTAGAGAAATCAATCTCAGCGCTGGCCTCGGCACGTACGTTTTTAGCACCCACAATCGGTGTGATAATTGACTCCACACGACGCGCAATGCTCGATTGCATATCATCGACATATTTAATCTGGGTTTGATCTAACCCATTCGCCCCTTGTTTTTTAGAGGTATCTGAAAGTAAGTTACCGTTTTGGTCCACTACCGTCACATTGGTCGCTGGTAAGTTAGGTACGCTGCTCGCTACCAAATGCACTACCGCTGCTACTTGTTGTGGGTCTAAGGTTCTGCCGGGGTGTAAATTAAGTAATACAGATGCGGTTGGGTTTTGTTGATCACGCACAAATACGCTAGGCTTAGGAATCGCCAAATGGATACGCGCTACTTGCACCGCTGCAATCGCTTGAATGCTGCGCTCAAGTTCGCCTTCTAGTGCACGTTGAAAATTCACTTGCTCTACAAATTGAGAAACACCAAATTTTTGGTTCTCTAATAACTCAAAACCAATATTGCCACCTTTAGGCAAACCTTCAGAAGCCAGTTTAAGGCGTGCGGTATGTACTTGCTCGGCAGGCACTAAAATGGCAGAGCCGCTTTCAGAGAATTTGTATGGCACATTCATTTTCTCTAGCGCTGCGACAATCGAGCCACCATCTTTATCAGAATAGTTAGAGAATAAAATGCGGTAATCCGGTTGTTGACTCCACATCCAAAATACCACCATCACCGCAACTACTGCGGCCACGCCAGCCAGCAGCATAAGTTTGCTGCCCAACTGCGCTGCACTGGGTAATCCGTTGCCACTTACTAACACGGCGTCGTTGCCTGCTGCCATTGTGTAACCTCCAAAAACATCCTGTTCCAAAAGCATCTCTGCTCAAAGTGTTGCTGCTGCTAACTACACACACACCACCTTTACGATTGAGTACCATTATGCCGATATTGCCAATATTCAATTTTGGGAATAAAGCACTTTTCCCTCGCCTATTTCAACGCTGGCTAAAAATCAGGGGTGCTACAGTGTGCATAAGTCAAAAAGTATGTGTGCATGGCAGGCATACCAATGAAGCAACATCATTACTGGAGGTAAACCATGAAAGCCGGTGGAATAGATTCAAGCAGAATAGAATCCATGCTTGCGCAACTAAAGGCAGCAGCACAAGGCCCGCGTGTTGGGCAAGAGAATCCTATTGGTGGTGGGTTAGGTATTCAAAAGTTAGATAGCCCACAATCGTCAACCAAAGTAAGCTTTACCGATGCATTGAAAGCATCGCTAGATCAAGTCAACCAAGTGCAGGTAGATGCAGAAAAATTAGGCAAAAACTTTGCCATGGGGGACGACAGCGTCAGCTTGTCAGATGTGATGATTGCAGGACAAAAAGCCAATATCTCGTTTCAGGCCACTGTGCAGGTGCGCAATAAATTAGTGTCTGCTTATCAAGATATGATGAATATGCAGGTGTAAAGTTATAGTCAAGTATTGATACAGGGCCTTAACCCTTGCTAGATTGGCTATGCGTACGTATCCAATCAGCAAACTCAGCTTCCGATATTTCACCCGCGGCCACTGCTAGCATGGTCAACACACAGGCCACATCATCTGCAGTCAGCACATACCCGTTCAGCACTAAAAACAGTTCCATTGCGACAAACGCAGTACGCTTGTTGCCATCTAAAAACGGATGGTTCTTAGCCAGCCCCACACCATATGCCGCAGCTAACTCAGCATAATCGGGGGCTCCATATGCAGCCAAATTGGGTGCCCGCTGCATTGCAGACTCAAACATACCTTGGTCTCGTATACCAGCAATGCCGCCATGCTCAGCCAACTGCTCGTCATGTACTGCCAACATCACAGCACTATCCAACCAAACCCAGCCAGTCATTTAGCTAACTCGCGCAGTACATTACGTCGTGCCTTCATTATCTTGCGTGCGGCATCCATTTGCGTTTCAAAGTTTGCGTCATTCGGCGTAATCGCAATACCACCTGGCGTATCAGTTAAAAACACCGTATCGCCCTTCTCCAGTTTCAGCCTTGCCAATACCTCTTTTGGCAAAATCAACCCAACAGAATTACCAATTTGTGTAAGTTTAATACCTTGCATGTTGTGCTCCCAAAGTTATAACAAAAGTTATAATATAACAATTGTTATAACATAGCAAATTCAAGCGCTCATTGTATCTAGTGGGCTAGCCACACCCTGCCCACCTTTGTTCAACACATGGGTATAAATCATGGTAGTAGCTACATCACTGTGCCCAAGCAACTCTTGCACAGTGCGAATATCGTAGCCGCCTTCTAACAAATGCGTGGCAAAGCTATGCCGCAGTGTATGAGGCGTAGCAAGTTTAGTAATGCGCGCTAAATTCACTGCTTTTTTTACTGCACGCTGTACAGTTTTTTCATCTGCGTGGTGTCGCCTAATCACTTTTGATAACGGATCTACCGATAACTTAATGGATGGAAACACATACTGCCAAGCCCAATCTTTACCTGCATTGGGGTACTTTTTATCTAATGCCATGGGCATAAACACTGCACCATGTCCTGCTGCTAAATCCTCTTGATGTAACGCTTTAACTTTAAGCAAATGTTGCTTTAATGGTTCAATCAATGACTTAGGCAACATGGTGACTCTATCTTTAAAGCCTTTTCCCTCACGCACTAAAATCTCACACCTTGCCAAATCCACATCTTTAACCCGCAACCGCAAGCACTCCATCAGTCGCAAGCCACTGCCATACAGCAAACTGACCAACAACCACATAGTCCCGTCTAAACGATTCAATAAAGCTTGTACTTCATCCCTGGTTAACACCACAGGTAATCGTTTAGGTGCTTTGGCCTGAGTCACGTTATCTAACCAAGGCAACTGAACACCTAGCACCTCTTTATACAAAAACAATATCGCACTTTTAGCTTGATTTTGCGTGCTGGCAGAAACATTACGTGTTACAGCCAAATGAGATAAAAAGGCCTCTACCTCCGCCGCACCCAAATCTTTTGGGTGACGCTTGCCATGATGCCAAATATATCGTTTAATCCAATCCACATAGGATTTCTCTGTGCGTAAGCTGTAATGTTTAACACGCATACGCGCAGCAACTTGCTCAAGTAACTTAGGGGGCTGAGATTCTGTAGGTGTATTTATCATATTGTTTTATTCTTTTTTAGGTGTGATAAAAATAGATTAACCATTGAATTAATGATGATAATACAAATTAAAAACAATATAGACACCTGTCCAACTATTTTTTATTGGACGTTTCTGGGGTCTACTTTACGTTAGGGTTCTGATATGAAGTTTTTTACTAAAGTTAAGGGCTTACTGATAGCAACACTTTATTCCTTTTTTGGCAGTAGTGTTTTTTTAGCTTTGGTTTTTTTCTTACACTATTTATTCAAATCAAGGCTACCTATCAGCGTAGAGAATGAGTTAGTTCCACCTAATTGGTTTTTTCTGTTACTTTTCGTCGTATTAATCGGCGTTGTGTTAAGTGCCATTTTCGCTGGTTTGTGGGGTTACTCACGTTACATCCAATCCCTAACCCATCAGTCAAGCGGGACTGGCGAAAGCGCACTTCGATGAATCAATTATTAATAACGAGGGGTAAACCATCATTGTCGCCAGCCCCTTACTTCAAACGTTAGACTACAATGGAAAAATTTCCTTTATCTCAGCTACAACCTCAAGTGGCAATTATTTCTGGAAAACCTGAAGATTCTGCTATTGAGATATTTTTAAAGCCTTTTAATCTAGATGGAAGTCTGATTGACACACAAATCATGTTAAGTGGTATTAACATACCCTCTCTTATGCTTTCTGAATTAATTGGTAAAACATTTTACTTTCCTATCAACCCTGAAAATGGCTATATAGATGGTTCAATATATATTGATTCTGCACACCATCCTGTTGATGTAACAAACTTAGCTTTTCATTTAGGAAGAGATGATAAAGTTACTATGGTGATAAAAGGAATTTTAGATTTTGAATTTGAAGGCTTAAAAGATTATGAAAAAACGCCATTTTCATTTGGTGTAAAGGTTGCATCATGTGCAGTCTAACCCATCATTCAAGCGGGACTGGCTAAAGCCAGCCCCTTAACTCAAACGTTAGGTGACACATGCTTAAGCGCATCTGTAAATGGGCGGCCCCAGCATTTCTTTTGCTGTTCTTGCTTTTGGCGCTCTATGGGGTTGCTCGCCCCTGGCCCGTCGCCACTGAAGCGCTTTCTGCTTACCAAGGCCAAACTCCAATCCTTGTGGGGGCGGGCTTCAAAAGTACGTCCTCCTCAACCCAAACCCATCGGTCCTATGTTTTGTTTCCGGCTGTATGGGGTGATCTAGCAATCGTTACTGTTCGCCAAATAGACCACTCCCCTGGGCAGGTTCAAGCAGAGCCTTATGCTCTAGTTCCATTACTCATCTGGCTTGGGTTATGCGCTGTAAGTACTTGGTGGTTTTGGTTTCGTAAGGGTGGCTCCAATGTCACCTAACCCTTCGGTCAAAAGGGACGCTACGCCGGCAAGCCGGCTTCGCGCCCATTACCTCCAACGTTAGACTGCACAACCACGCCTCATGAAGCTCATCTTCTTCGACGAATCAAAGAACGACCCTGACTACCCACACTATCATCTGGGCGGAGTCTGCATCGACGATACGGTCTTACAAGACGTTGAAGCGCAGATGCAAGTTATCGCGCAAGACGCGTTCGGTGACATCGAGCTGTCGGAAGCAACTGAGTTTCATGCAGCGGAGGTCTACCACCGCAGAAAGAACTTTAAGTCGTGGACTGACTTCGATGCCAGAATTTCCCTAATAGGCCGTATCGCTGGAATCCTGTCTCGCAAAGATGTCCAGTTGATTGACATTCAAGTCAATTGCGATCGTCTTCATCCAGAGCAAAAGCCCGACGAAATTGCCTTCATGTTCTTGTGCGAGCGCGCGAATGACTTGGTTCACGCCCAACAGTCAATCGGAATGCTGATTGGTGATCGAGAGAGTGATCAAATAGCCGCGCGATATGCAACCACTTTGTCAGGTTACCGGGCCAAAGGAACGAACTTTGCGTACGGTCGAGAAATCAAGAATCTGGTTGACTCGGTTCACTTCACACGCGCCCACCTGAGCAGGTTTCTCCAGCTGGCTGATGTCTATGTTTGGCTACAGCAGTTTAGGAATAGAAATCGCGGTTCCACAGACATTCGGCACAAGGCACTCTTCGATCTACTTTCTCACCAAGCCGTAGACCTCTCGCCTTCAAAGTACAAAGAGTGGCCGAAGGGATGAGAACCGCACCAACAGTGCAGCCTAACACTTCATTCAAGCGGGACTGGCTAAAGCCAGCCCCTTAATTCAAACGTTATACACAAAGGGATTTTATGCTTAAAAACATTAAGGGTTTAATTGCGATATTTATAACATTAGCGATGATATTTTTTTTAGATTTAGCCAATGCAGGCGAAACCAGATTTGCTTCTGAAGAATTGAATCTCTTAACTTCTAATGAAAGCGCAATACTTACCAAACAAGCTTTAATGGTAGCCCAAAGCTCAACAATCAAATCTCATCCGTCTAAAGAAGAAATTCAGAAGCTTAGTACATATTTTAATAGTGGGGTGCTTCTTACAAGCTTCCCGATGAGCAAATCGTTGCAAGATACATATTTGTCTGAGATTAGTGACGCCATGTCACAAAATCAAAGAATAACTTATGTAGATAGCTTAGAAAACAAGCCTGATGGAGCAGTTCTAACAACTATATCTGTTGTGCCAAATTCAGAAGGAAAGTCAATTGTCGAGGTGTCTGTCGTTGCATTTAATTGGGAGAAAGCTGCTTCAAAAAAGGCTGGGATGGAAGGTATTATTCAGTCGATTGTTTGGTATTCAGTCGCGCGGAAAGTCGTTCCTATTTCTGTAAAAGATATTAAGGATATTGGGTCTGATACTTTAATACACCAAACTTATTCTGCTTTAGTAAAATCAGCATTTGATAACTTTCTTTTGGCATTGTAATTAAATGTATAACCTATCATTCAAGCGGGACTGGCTAAAGCCAGCCCCTTAATTCAAACGTTGGGCATCTTCATCGTCATGAGTTTTGACCTTGCTAGTTTGAATTCTGAGCTTGGCATTTCCCCTGAGCTTCTCGCGGGTCGTCACCTCTCGCAGTGCCAAGAGGCTTCATGTCTTGAAATAGCAGAGGTAGGTGCAGATGGCAAAGACCATTTGCTCGTTCCCGCCGCTGCAAACGCATGGCGAAATCTCAGGAACGCCGCTCTCGCAGAGGGTGTGTCTTTGTTTATCGTTTCCGCTTTCCGTTCCATCAACCGTCAAGCTGAGATTGTTCGTCGAAAGCTTGAGACCGGCGCGTCCATCGAAGAAATACTTACCGTTTCCGCTCCACCAGGCTTCAGCGAGCATCACACTGGCCGTGCCGTAGATATATCAACTCCCGGTAGCCTGGTTCTACAGGTCGAATTCGAACAAACACCTGCATTCGCTTGGCTTGGTGCGCGTGCCGCCGAATTTGGCTACTATCTCACTTATCCTGTTGGCAACCGCTTTGGTTATCAATATGAGCCTTGGCATTGGTGCTTCAACGACGCCCAACCCATCATTCAAGCGGGACGCGTTGACACGCGCCCCTTATCTCAAACGTTATACGCCATGAAAACAACCATAGCCATAATCCTGCTTCTTATATCTGCAAGTTCATTTGCAGAAATTGCAGACAGAATTGTCGTCAGTAAATCCAGCAAAACTCTGTATCTGCAAAAACAGGGAAAGGTATTTGCGTCATACCCAGTTGTGTTTGGCGGTAATCCAGTCGGGCACAAGCAAAAAGAGGGAGACGGTCGTACGCCTGAAGGTGTCTACACAATAGACGCCAAGAAAGAAAACTCGGCATACTACAAGGCGCTTCATGTTTCATATCCAAATGCCAAAGACATAGCACGGGCAAAGGCC
>Ga0208758_100394_pt1 | contig 15105 bp, 12 predicted proteins | sample LakWasM116_HOW13_2_FD_183930 | JGI IMG/M metagenome (GOLD analysis project Ga0208758, IMG submission 183930) | Freshwater sediment methanotrophic microbial communities from Lake Washington under simulated oxygen tension - Sediment Metagenome... | ecosystem: Environmental > Aquatic > Freshwater >...
TAAGTTGTTGGCATGGCCGCCACCTGGATGCAATTCACGCTTAATGCCATCAAGGCCGGCTGCAATCACTGCCGCAGTCGCCAGGTATGGGTTACAGCTACCATCCGGCAGGCGCAGCTCAAGGCGGCCATATGGAATACGTACCATTGTTGAACGGTTGTTATTGCCATATGAGATATAAGCCGGTGCCCATGTTGAACCTGTCAGTGACTGGCTGACCACCAGGCGCTTATAGGAGTTAACGGTTGGGCAGGCCAGTGCCGTAATGGCAGGCGCATGTGTAAGAACACCGCCCATGAAGTGGTACGCCAGTTTTGACAAACCGTGGCCGGTTGGGTCGGAGTCATCATGGAACAGGCTCTTCTTGCCATCACCGATCGACATGTGCATATGCATGCCATTGCCTGGGCGGTTGCCGAAAGGTTTAGGCATGAATGAACAGATCATGCCCAGCTCATTGGCAATATGGCTGGCTGCCATCTTGAACATGAGATAATCATCTGCACTTTTCATGCAGTCAGCATAGGTGTAGTTGATCTCAAACTGACCGTTTGCATCTTCATGGTCGATCTGATAGATATCCAGGCCTGCTGCAATCAAAGTCTCTGTCAGGCGCTCCAGGAAGGCAGACTGCTTGGTCATGGACTTGTAGTCATAGCATGGCTTCTGCAGTGTGTCTGTTTCGTCATATGGACGAATCGCACCTGTTGCGTCACGCTGCAATAGAGAAAACTCCGGCTCCAGGCCTGTATAAAGAATCCAGCCTTCTTTCGCCAGACGGTCTGTCTGCGCTTTAAGTACCACGCGTGAATCGTGACAGTAAGGCTTGCCCTCCACATGACCATCACAGATGATACGGGCATAACCAGGCTGCCATGGCATCAGCGTCAGGGTTGATAAATCACCTACTGCCATGTAATCCGGGCCATTAGGCGCAATGCCCATACCCCAGATCGCGCCGCCGGCAAAACCAGCGCCGTCTTTCAGAATAGAACCTATATGTTCAGCCGGTACCGACTTAACTTTAGCAACGCCATGAATATCAACAAACTGCGCCAATATATATTTGACATTGTTATCTTTTAAAAACTTCTTTGCTTCATCTAACGTTTTCATCTACTTCTCCCTGAAATGCAAGTATTCACATTTATGAAAAATATTTCTGAATCTCTAATAAGCCATATCCACTATTTACCGGCCTTGATTTTATAAGCACCAAGTATTCGTTTTTGATATCTAGCAGACACCACTAAGTCTGATAACAAGCAAGTCCAACTGCCCCGCCACCTAATTCAACTGCAATCTCTAACATGACCTCCCACAGGTATGCCCCATAAGTTCCGTCACACCAAACCCTGTAAACCTGCTCGCCATTGATAGTCTGGCGAAGCACTGTAGCCGATATCCCTGCAAGCTGCGTCATGATCACTTCATCAGCGGACAGTGATTTCTCACGCAGATCCAATGAACATAATTCAGATAACAGATTGAGCACTTCACTTCCGCTCAGAATGAAAGCGGCATCTGCACGCGGCACCTTGTAAACATTAGGCACACGTGTCGTTTCTGCCGCCAGCTTTGCACAAGCGGCACCACCAAACTGATCCTCTACCAGGAACTCGCTGCCCCCCAATCTCATCACCAGAGTGTTTTGATCACTCACAGCCCATGAGTTTGGGTTAGCAGGAATCGCGACTCCCCGTTCAGCCAGCCATTGCGATGCTTTCGCACCCTTTACCCCGTAACGTGACAGACAGCTCACATCTGTCACGCCCAGTACTTTTTTCCTTGCCCGCTCGACTTCAGCACTCGCAAACTCCACTGCGGTGTTAACGCCATTCACTACATTCCATTTCGCGTTGCTTTTAAGTTGCGCATGCGCTACCGGGGAAGTCTGTAATATAGTTTTCATGCTCGATGCTTGCATCTCAAGATCCTTTTTTACTCTGGATATTATTCTGAAGAAACGGTGCCTCAACTACGGTAGCCTTGACCAGGGTGCCGCTATCCGTGCGGATTTCAAATGTTGATCCTGCTGATGTCCTGTCAGGCGACACATAAGCAAACCCGATGCAGCGATCTATATATTTGCTGTAGGAAATACTGGTGACACGACCCAGGATGTCACGGCCATTCACGACCAGGTTACAGTCCATCGGCATTTCACCTTGATAGTTTTCGGCTAAAGCAAATGGCACCAGTTTTTTCCTTAATGGCCGTTTGGTGAGAATTTCCAGGCTGCGTTGACCGATGAAATAAGGCTTGTTCATCTCTATCGCCCATTCCGCGCCAATCTCAAACGGATTTGTCAGGCCATCGGTATCAACGCCAGGCATCGGGTGCCCCATCTCCAGGCGCAGCAAACGCTGTGTGTCGCTGCCGAATGGACGCAGGCCATGATTCTGCCCGGCAGCCAGCAAGGCATTCCACACCTGTGGCACGTGCGCCATCGGCACATGCATTTCGTAACCAAGGTCTGAGACGAACGCAACGCGGATCAGCCTTGCTTCAACGCCGGCGACCTGGCTCTCACGCACGCTGCTGATCGGGAACGCTTCATAAGAAAGATCAAGGTCAGTCAGTGAAGACAGGATTTCGCGGGCGGCCGGGCCGGCAATATTGATGGCGCCATAGGCACCGGTCACATTGACCAGGCCGATATCCAGCTGCCACATCTGCTGTGAACGCTGCATTTCGCGATATACGGCTGCTGCATTTGAAGTACCGATAGACACATAGAACAGGTCATCCGCAAGGCGGCTGGCAATCCCGTCATCTGCCACTACGCCGGCATCATCCAGCAGCATGACGTAACGACAACGGCCCACTTTCTGCGTTTTATAGCTGCCGGTAAAGAAACGCTCCAGGAACTCAGCTGCATCAGGACCATGCACTTCTATCTTGCCAAAGGAGCTGCCATCAATGATACCGGCTGCTTTACGCACCGCCATGGCTTCTACCTGGATCGCGTCCTCTTTGCTTTGGCCTTTTGCAGGGTAGTAGGCAGCACGCTTCCAGGCGCCAATATCTGTAAACACCGCGCCATTAGCCTGATGCCAGTCATGCAGTGAAGTCAGGCGATGTGAATGGAAACCGCGTCCACCCAGGTGGCCGATAGGTGTCGGGTGGTAAAAGGGCCTGGAGGTGGTGGTACCGATCTTCTCCACAGGCAGATCACGGATTCTGGCCAGGATGCGGATCGCATTCATATTGGAATGCTTGCCTTGGCTAGGGCCCATGCCCACTGTAGTGAAACGCTTCATCAACTCGATATTGTCAAAGCCTTCTTTAGCGGCATTCACAAAATCCTTGATCTGGATATCTTCGTCGAAATCTACAAAATTCTTGCCCTTTTCATGCGGCACCATCGGGTAAGGATGGCTTGGGCTAGCTGAATCAGCCAAGGCTGCATGTTTTTCAACTTTGACCGGTGCGGCTTCCAGACCCAGATAGCGCAAGGCTTCGCTGGCAGCACGTGCCCCATCCTTGATACGCTGTGCAAGATCAAACACACCGTTGACTTTACCTGCCGCAAAGATGCCATCCGGCAAGCGGTTGGGTACGAACTGCTGTATGTCGTAGTCAAACTGCATGGCAGTACCTGATTGATACAGCAAGGCTGCAGCCGGAGCCCAACCTGCACTCATGGCGATACCATCACACTCGACCGTAGCCTTGTTATTGGTTAATGCAACATTCGCAACATCGTCGTATTCACACAATACGGCACCGCGCACACCTGTTTTGCCTGATGCTGCCAGCGCCTCATAGACACAGTAGCCGGCATAGATCTTGATGCCGCGTTTTGACACTGCAATCGCTGCCGCACTGGTGTTGGCACCCTTGCGTAAATCAACGACTGCCACCACTTTAGTACCGGCTTCCAGCAAGTCCAGCGCAACGCGATAGCCGTAATCATTGGCTGTCACTACGAGGCCGTTATTGAACGGTTTAACACCATAACGGTAAATCAAGCGCTGTGCTGCCGAACCCAGCATCACTCCGGGCAAGTCGTTGTAGCGGAATACCGGTGGCTGCTCAAATGCCCCGCTGGCCACAATCACTGTTTTAGCGCGCACTTTATTGATGCCGCTTTCAGACACGATGGGAATCAGGTGGTCAGGGTAATAACCTGCTGCATAAGTCCCTGTGAGCAGCTTGATGTTGGGTTGGTCAACCACTTTGCCGAGCAGCTCAGCCAGCTGTTTGCTGCCTGCTGAATCACCGCCGCGGTCATAAGTCAGGCTACCGCCTGCCTGGCGATTTTCGTCTACGATCGTGACTTCAAGGCCTGCCTGTGCTGCTTCATATGCAGCAGCCAGGCCAGCCGGGCCGGCACCGATAACCAGCAAGTCGCAATGTGAATGCTGCTTGCGTTTGAGTATGCGTGGGTAATTAAAGTTAACCACGCCCAGGCCAGCCGCATTACGTATTACTTTTTCCCAGAATGGGAAGAAGCGGCGTGGCGTATGAAACGCTTTATAGTAAAAACCGACTGGCAGCAGCGGCGAAATGGAATCAATATAGCTGCTCTTGTCTTTTTTAACACCACCCGTGGTGTTCACGGCAGTCAGTACCATGCCGTCTTTGACTTCAACCACATCTGCACGGATGTTAGTATCCATGCCATCCGTCACGAGTACGTTCACATCATGATTCGCCAGGCTCAGCACGCCGCGTGGACGATGATATTTGAAGCTACGACCCAATACTTTCTGGCCATTTGCCCATAATGCGCTGCTGATGGTATCACCTTCAAATGCCGTAAAAACCTCGCCCTCAAACGTGAAGCTGATTTTCTTGTTACGGTTAATCCATTCACCAGTCTGCTTAGATGCACGTAAAGTCATTTACCATTCTCCTGAGCTAGGCTTGAATTATTGTTATTTGCACCCAACAGATAAGTGCGAGTCACTTTATCTGTGAGCGTATTGCGTTCCGCAATAAACCAGGTACCGCTAGGTGAGTGATACCACCATTCTTTTTTATCACCAGGCGCACCGCTGCGGTTATGAACATAAGATGCCCACTCTGCATCAGTACAGGTTTTTTGATCCGGGCCTTCACGATACTCACCGCCGAATATGAATTCGTTCAGTGGCCGTGTGCCGTTCATTGGACAAGTGAGAAGTTTCATTGCATATTCCTCTGATTATTAAGCGCGCGTTAATGACCGGTTAATGGCCTACTGACGCAGCTCCTTTTTCACCTGTCAGTTCGTAATCTTCAAAACGTGACAAGCGGAATGAGTGAATTAAATCCGGCGCACTATCATTGGCAATGGTCTGCGCCATGGTCTTGCCGCTGATAGGCGTAGCCTTGAAGCCCCATGTGCCCCAGCCTGCATCGATATAGAATCCTTCAATCGGCGTTTTACCCATGATCGGCGCAAAGTCCGGTGTCATATCGGCCATACCTGCCCACTGACGCACGACTTTAACGTTAGACAGGAACGGGAACATATCCAGCATGTGTGAGGTCAACCCTTCTACAAAATCAAGGGTAGACCTGGTTGAATGCACTTCATAAGGATCCAGTGACGAACCCATGACCAGCTCCCCGCGAGATGACTGACTCACGTAAACATGCAGGCTGCCTGATACCAGGATCGTATCCAGCCAGGGTTTCATTGGCTCAGTAACACAGGCTTGCAATGGATGGATCACGATAGGCGTTTGCAGATCGACCATTTCAGTGATGCGCGGTGTAAAGCCGGCAACGGCACACAGCACTTGCTTGGTTTCGATATAGCCCTTATTGGTTTTTACACCGCAGACTTTGCCGTTTTTAACATCAATCGCCAGCACTTCCGTGTTCTGGTGAATTTCTGCGCCCAGACGGTCTGCACCGCGGGCATAACCCCATGCGACACCGTCATGGCGTGCAACTGAGCCTGGCGCATGGTACAAGGCGCCCAGGATCGGCGCCTGGCCGCTACAGCTCATATCCAGCTGCGGGCAAGCCTTGGCAATTTCATCCGGACCGACTACACGGCTTTCAACACCTACGTGCTTATTGACTTCAGCACGCCAGCGCATGGTACGCATTGCAGATTCGGTATGGGCAAGTGTGAAATGTCCGCGGGTTGAGTAGAACAGATTCAGATCCAGCTCTTCTGATAAGCCTTCATAAATCTTGACGCTGGCATCATAAAAATTGACGCCCTCGGGCGTCAAATAGTTGGAACGGACAATAGTGGTGTTGCGGCCGGTGTTGCCGCCGCCGATATAGCCTTTTTCAAGCACAGCAACATTGGTGATGCCGTGATCTTTAGCCAGGTAATAAGCAGCTGCCAGACCATGGCCGCCGCCGCCGATGATTACCACATCGTATGACTTTTTCGGCGCCTCATGTGTCTTAAAAAAGCGTGGCGCCGGGTGATCTTTCGATAGTGCAAATTTAAGTAGTCTTAATGGCATTTATAAACTCCAAGAACCCTGTTTTCTGGTTACTGATTCTTTAAATACTGACATCAGCAATCGTGCGTTTAATTTTTAATTCTCAACTTCAGCATAAACCTGTTACTTAACTTTTTTAACTACTGTGAAACATTTGATAGTATTAAGCCACCGTAATTAATCGCTGTCAATAGGTAAATGAAACTTTTTTAATTATTATGAAACTTGTGCTAAAGTGAGCAAAAATCAATTCTAAGTATTAACGACATAAGCTGCTTGGAAACAAAGACTTACTACCATGGTAGTAATGAAATATGGCCGTGAAATTAAGACTAACCTGATCTGGATGAGAGTGAATATGAACAAAGACTACAACTTTTCCAGCGGTGATTCACCGTTGATTATCTCCATGCCGCACGCTGGTACCACAATACCCGAGGAAATTGCATCGCTGATGACGCCTGCCGCGCTGGAAATGCCCGATGTAGACTGGCATATCCCGCAGCTGTATGACATGGCCAGGGACTACGATGCAACGGTTCTATCTGCAGAATACATGCGCTATGTGATTGACCTGAACAGGTCGCCGGACGATACGTCGCTTTACCCCGGGCAGGATACAACCGGCCTGTGCCCGGTCGATACTTTCAGCAAGCAACCGGTCTACAAACCAGGCATGCAGCCGGACGAAGCTGAAATCAAAGCGAGGATCCAACGATACTGGCAGCCGTATCATGAAAAGTTGCGTAGCGAAATAAAAAGGATCCATGCCATCCATGGCATTGCGGTGTTGTGGGATGCGCATTCCATCGCTTCCCATGTGCCGAGGTTCTTTAACGGCCGATTACCGGATTTTAATTTTGGCACTGCGGACAGGCAGTCATGTGCGACTTCCCTTGAGGATGCATTTGCTGAAACACTGGAAAAATCTGGGCATGCAAAAAAATTCAGCAGCGTTTTCAATGGCCGGTTTAAAGGCGGCTACATTACGCGGCATTACGGGATGCCGGCTGTCAACATCCATTCGGTCCAGCTGGAATTAAGCCAGTGTATTTACATGGAAGAAAAAATGCCATACCGGTACGACCCGGAGTTGGCGAAAGATGTGAAACTTCTGATCGGCGACCTGCTGCAGGCAAGCATAGCCTGGGCAAGCCGCCACAAACAGGGCTTATAGCTTTCCGTCCAACCCAAGCTGATAGTATTTATGTACGATCTTGTCTTGATTATCAAGTAACCAGTCAATATCCGGCTTATTGGTCATCGCTTTGCGAATGGCTAATGCGGTCGCCTTGCGATGGATATCAAACAGCACTTTATGATCAAGCTTCTCGTCTTTTGTCACCATCGGGTTGAGCCAGACTGAAACGATAATGCCCAGGTCGTTCGCTTTCTCTTTAGGAAGATCGCCGGCACGCACTGCATCAAGCACGCCGTTTGCAATCGCTGCCTGCACGGTACCCATCAGGATATTGGTATATTTGGTTTCTTTAACGGTTACTTTGCTGACCATCAAAGTAACAGGCCGCACCTGGATATCAGTATTCAGCAAGGCAAACACGCGCGTATGTCCTGCCACCTGGTCACCGGTAAGCGTTGCAATTGCAGTACCAACAGGACCATCCAGCTCCCCGATAATCACTTCCGGCTCTGCCGCTGTACCGGGAGGCCCACCAGCCACTAATGCTTCACCTGTACGCATTACAATTCGATCGCTCACAATACTCTCCTAATGATTTAACCAGCGTTAAGAAATATGTTTATATTTTAACAAAATTAACCTATAATTTTATTATATATTAACTATTATTACTTATGTTAAACTTTTTTCGTGAAAAGATGGTATCCTGTATATATTAAAGTTTAATGTCACTTGCATGTATAAAGCACTACAGAAAGGTATAGTCCCCATACGGAAGGTTTGTTAATATGGGAAAATTTCTATTGTTTTTCTATCAACATTGAGGAAAAAATAATTGAGTGCAAGACGCCTTCAGCAACAGTACATCGCTACAACGCCTACCAGGTGCAATATCCTGCCCGAATGCAGCAGAAACTATTCCGTATGCATCCATTGGCATTTTACCAATCCCCCACTCTCTAGTAATATTTCCCTATTAACATGGCAGGTAAAGACATGGCAACAGTAAAAGAAACTGAAAACGTTAAGACTGATGATCAGAACAGATCTCTTGGGCGGCATTTAGGGACAACCATTCGCCAGCTACGCCTGGAGCATAATTTAACCATTGCAGATGTTGCCGAGAGAGCCGGCATCAGCCGTGGCATGCTGAGTAAAATTGAAAACAACCTTGCCTCTACAAGCCTGGAAACACTTGAACAGCTTGCCAATGCGCTGGGCGTTACTTTATCCAAGCTGTTCCAGAATTATAATTTGCCACGCGGCGCGGCGCAGCTGGTCAAAAAAGGCGATGGCATGGAAGTCGTCAGAAGGGGCACACGCGTTGGCCACACTTACCAGCTGCTGGCGTATGACCAGGGGCCACACAAAACATTTGAGCCGTTCCTGATCTCGCTGGAAGACTCCTGTGAAGAGTTCCCCGCGTTTGAACACCCGGGAACCGAGTTTCTTTATATGCTGGAAGGAAAACTGGAATACAGGGTAGGCAAAGAGACTTTCGTACTCACCAACGGCGACTCGCTTACGTTCCACGGCGACATCCCGCACCGCCCGGAGGCACTGCTGGAAACGCCAATAAAATTCCTTGCCATCATCCATTACGACGCGCCCGACCAAGAACACCCTGAAGAGTAATCGGGCAGCAGGCAAGCCAATTACTCTTAGATACTACAGGGTTACGGATTAGCTGCGTGAATTGGCTAACAAGATGATGCCGGTCTTGAAAACCAGTATTGAGATCAGGCCTTAAACCTATCCTTACCTTACACCCCGCTGCGTATCAGCAGGAATCCATAGGCGAACAGTAAGCATACATGGATGACCTATAGAACTCTAACTTTGTAATATCCTTAACGACTTCCTGCACTCTCTGCATCTGGTTGATGGATTCATACAAGCGTTTTGCTTTCATGCGCCATGTAGCCAGGTAAGGGTCATAATCATCTTCAAATATCAGGTATATCGGTATCTGTGAAGCGCAGTTGCGGACTTTCTGGTCTATCTCGTCAATCACATTGCCGAAGCGTTTCAGGAAGTCGCTGTCAATGAACAGCAAAGCACACAGGTGGTCCTTTACCGTTTCATTCCCGTAGCCAATGAATTTCAACACATCGACACTTTGTGCCGTACAGCCAGCCTCTGAGAATCCAGTGCTGATGAGGCCGGAAATATCCGGACTTTCTGAAACGATAAGTACATTCGACATATTAACCACCCTAGATATGTGCATAAACGGACATGTGCATAAACGCAGCACAACAAATTTCAAGGCTGCTAGCTAGTTTCCATAAAGGAAACTTAGTTTCCTCACATGCAGTATAGTACAAATATCTGGAATGCAACACAAATAAATGATGATGCATGAGAATTTTATATACAGTTTCAGTGCGACCAGCCATAAAACCCGGCCTGGGTTAAAGCGACAGGCAATGGAGGATTAAATGCGCTAACCGCGGCGCCGCGCTGCAATGACGCTTGGCACCTGCTGGATTAATGCCAGCAGGCGGTTGAGTTGTTCCAGGTTCGAGATCTCGATTGAAAACTGCATCAGCGCCAAGTCACTGCGGGTCATGGTATTCGCCTTGATCGCATTGACCTTTTCGCGTACAAACAGATCACTGATGTCACGGAGCAGGCCTTGGCGGTCATGGGCTTCCACCTCAATATCAACATCCGTGCGGACATTCTGCGAATTACCCCACTGTGCGCTGAGCAGGCGATTGCGCCTGTCCTCCGGTAGCCGGTTGATAAACGTACAGGCCTCGCGGTGGATAGTCACGCCGTGATCCCGTGTCAGGTAACCGACAATCGCATCTGCCGGCATGGGTTTGCAGCATTTGGCAATACTGGTCTGCAGATTGCCTACACCCTCAATCACAACCCCGGTCAGGGATTGCAGCGCGCTATTGCGCCTGGAAATGAATGGCCGGGCTTCTTCAGCGGCTTTGGGAGCCGTCTCTTCCTGAATAGCGAGTGCGATCTGGTGCTCACTGACATCCCCGCGCCCAATCGCTGCCAGGAAGTCCTCAAGTTTCTGGAATTGCAATTTCTGCGCGATCTTTTCCTGGTTCAGTGCGCCAACGCCGGCACGGTGCAGCTCACGATCCAGCCTGGCCCTGCCCTGGGTAACATTTTCATCAAAATTCTGATATTTGAACCAGTGCCTGACTTTGGCACGTGCGCTAGGACTTTGCAAAAAACCAAGCCCCGCATTCAGCCAGTCACGGCTGGGCGAGCCCAGTTTCGAAGTCAGGATTTCCACGCGCTGGCCATTCTGCAGCTTGGTGTTGAGCGGCACGATACTTCCGTTCACTTTGGCACCGCGCGTACGGTGCCCCAGATCGGTGTGCACAGTGTATGCAAAATCAATCGGGGTCGCGCCTTTAGGCAGGTCAATCACCTTGCCTTGCGGAGTCAGCACATACACTTTATCCTGGAACAGCTCGCTCTTGAATTGCTCAAGCAGGTCACTGCTGTCGGAAACCTCATCTTTCCATGCCAGTATCTGGCGCAGCCAGGCGATCTTCTCATCAAATCTGGCATCAGATTTTCCGCCTTCCTTGTAGCGCCAATGTGCGGCCACACCAAGCTCAGAGTGGTGGTGCATCTCGAAAGTGCGTATCTGCACCTCAAGCGCCAGGCCACGCGGCCCACTGACCGCGGTATGCAGTGATCGGTAATTATTGCTCTTGGGGCGTGCGATATAGTCATCGAACTCACCGGGAATAGGCTGCCACAGGTTGTGAATCAAGCCGAGTGCCGCGTAGCAGTCTTTAATGTCATCTACCAGAATCCGGACTGCACGCACATCATAAAGCTCGCTGAAATCCAGGCGCTTGCTCTTCATTTTCTTGATAATGCTATAGATATGCTTGGGGCGGCCGCTCACCTCGCCTTTGATGCCAGCCTGGCTCAACTCGTCTTTCAGCTGCGCCACCACATCAATGATATATTGCTCGCGGTCTACACGACGCTCATCCAGCATCTTTGCGACCTCTTTGTAAAGCTGAGGCTCCAGGTAGCGCAGCGAGAGGTCTTCCAGCTCCCATTTAATCTGCCACACGCCAAGACGGTTGGCCAGCGGCGCAAATATACCCTGGCTCTCCTGCGCAATCTGCTTCTGCTGCACGGGACTGGCTCCCGACAGGCGACGCAGCGTCTGCGTGCGTTCGGCCAGCTTGATCAGCACCACGCGAATATCCTGCACCATCGCCAATAGCATTTTGCGCAAACTCTCTATCTGCTGCGCATGATCGCCATTTTTACGGTCCGGGTTCTGCAAACCCTCGATCTCGCTGAACTCCTGAATCTGCTCCATGCGTGCAATGCCTTCGACCAGGCCGGTAATGCTTGCGCCAAAGCGAGTTTCCAGCACCTCCCGCCAGTCAGCCAGGTACTCCGGCACGGCATGCAGTATCGTGGCTACGATGGTTTCCGCATCCATATTCATATCAACCAGTATCGTCGCCGCACCCAGCGCATGCTGCAATAACGGTGCGCCAGTCAGTTCGGCGTGCCCCGAATACAGCGGTGCAGCCAGATCGCAGGCATGGCGAATCAACTCGATTTCGGCAGGCGTATAACGCTGCGCTGAAGATTCGATCCAGGAAGATACATCTCCCTCGTTGGAGGCGAGCAAAACAGAAGTTGGGTTATGAACGGAAACCATGGAACATTATCGCATCTAAATACAGATCATACATTGGACAGTTTATGTTCAACGATATGCGTATTTATGTCAATTTTCCATAGTTTGGAACAGAATTGCCGTAAAAGTTAAATGACCCCCGGCAAAGCTGGAGGTCATTAGGTAAGCGGGCATTAAATCCATGAGCCGCCCAAGGCAGCGCAGCTTCACGCCTTCCCCGACCAGGGGGAAGGTTGGGATGGGGGTACGCCTGCTGCATTACGCAGGCTTGAATTCCCCCCACCCTAACCCTCCCCTTGCAAAGGGGAGGGAATCATATTACTGAATTTGAATTTCCATATATTACATGGCCGACATATAGGCCAAACCTTACGAGTCCCCCGACAAAGACGGGGTTTACCTTATTAAATTGCTACCCGGCAACAGATGAGGCAGAATCATAGGCCTTGGCATGCCTCAGCCCTGTAGTTTCAGATGGATTACTCAACCTGTGCACTACACTCCTGATGACTGCAATGTCATTTGCACTGCTCTGTCTTTAGGCAAAGCCATCAACGACGGATACCCAGGCTGCATGGGTTCCGACCTGCTCATAGCTAGGCCACACCGACTTCAGCAGTAAGCGTTTGCCTCAGCTTTTTCATTGCATAACGCAAGCGGCTTTTAACCGTTTCAATCGACACCCCTGTCAGCAATGCTATTTCATGCAGCGTCAACCCGCTGAATTGCTGTGCAACCAGTGCATCCCGCTGTTCATTTGGCAACCCTTATTAATATTGATAGCCAAAGAATTGAAATTGGATTCGGTTTTGACTATGGCGGCCAGGGTTTGTGGTGCAACCATAGGCGCACACTCTAATGCCAGCGCATTAAAATCCATTTTGGCCTCCGTTGTATGCCCCTGAACATCCCATGATGGTTTTCCCGAATCCTGAATAGTGTCATTTTCGATATTTTATGGGAATATTTCCCATATATTTGATACAATAATATCCCTAATTGAAAAGGTGTCAAGCACTTTTTGTATCAAATTGTAAAAAATGCTTATTCAGGGAGGCGTCATGAGAAACCGCAATCAACATGGACACATACAAAAACTAGAGTTTACAAACGGCAGTCTGGAAGCCCTGAAGTGGCTGGCGTTGCTGTTGATGACAGCCGACCACATCAATCACTTCCTGCTTCATTTTCAAATCCCCTTGATGTACGCCACCGGAAGGCTGGCAATGCCTATATTCGGCTTTGTGCTGGCTTTTAATTTAACGAGAGCCAATGCCTTACAGTCCGGAATCACCATCAGAACCATGAAGCGCCTGCTGCTCTTTGGCTTATTGGCTACCCCGTTTTACGGGATGCTTTACAGATGGGTGCCGGTCAATATCATGTTTATGCTGCTGCTGGTGACATACCTGATTTATATTCTGGAAAGCAATCAAAAATACAAATGGTTCATCTTTATATTCGTGTTTTTGATCATTGGGGTTTTTGTCGAATACCTCTGGTTTGGCATCGCTTACTGTCTGGCGGCCTGGTGGTTCTGCAAGTCGCCTGGATTATTGAGAATGCTGGTTTGGATAGCAAGCACGGCATTGCTTGCGGTAGTTAATATGAATTATTGGGCGTGTGCGGCGATTCCTTTGATCTTACTTGCTTCACGGCTGCGCCTTGATTTTCCGCGTCTGCGTTATGTTTTTTATGCCTACTATCCAATACACCTGGCGCTGCTGCTTTATATTCAGAGAAATTTTTTGTAACTCAGCTGCCGGAACTTAAAAAAATAAGATCAAATAATAAAGTCTGTTAAAATCGACACATGCTGCAGCGTTATGTGATTCATTTTGCGTTGGTTTTTTTGTTTGCGTTTACGCAAATGGGCGTTGCTACGCACGAAATCAGCCACTTGTCCGATGCAAGCCAGCATAGCCGCCAGGATTCAAAGTCACAGCCCAAGCACAGCGCAGCCGAACAATGTTCGCAATGCATCAGCTACGCAAAAGTAGCAAGCGGGCTACAGTTATCGGCTTTTTCTATTCCGGCAATTGGTGCGGGCCCAACCGCTATCGCCAGCCAGTTTTCAAGCTTCCAGTCAGCATTCACCAGCGTTTATTCTGCGCGTGCACCACCTCAAATAAGCAGCATCTGAATTCCATAACACCGGCAATAATACTGCCGGTGACTTGCTTTTATTTTTGAGGTTACTCACATGCATTACAGACAGAACCCGCGCATGCGTTCAGCATTTGCGCTTAAACCCTTATTAGTCGTTATTACGGCGTTATTCACCTGCCAGGCTAGTGCAGCGAATGAAAACACTGCTATAGAGCTAGCTACTATTCCGGTTACGGGAAATCCGTTGGGCGTTAACTCCGATGAAATGGTGGTGCCAATTTCAATACTGAATGGGCGCGAACTTTCACTGAAACGCGAAAGCACGCTTGGCGACACCCTGAATGGAATTCCCGGAGTCAGTGCCACCAGCTTTGGCCCCAATTCATCACGGCCGGTTATCCGCGGCCTGGATGCCGAACGGGTGCGTATCATGCAGAATGGCATCGGCATACTTGATGCATCCAGCTTAAGTTTTGACCATGCCGTATCGCTTGACCCGCTGGTCATTGAGCAAGTTGAAGTCATACGCGGACCCGCCGCTTTGCTGTATGGCGGCAGTGCGGTGGGCGGTGTGGTGAATGCGATTGACCACAGGATTCCCACTGAAAAACTGGAAGGCGTAACCGGCCGTGCAGAGGCAAGCGCAGGCGGTGCAGATAGCCAGAACAACCTGGCCGGCGTGATAGATATCGGTAATGGAAAAATTGCGGTCCATGCTGATGCCTACACCCGTAAAACCAGTGATCTCGATATTCCCGGGTTTGCAGTATCCAGCCGGAAAAACCGTGCCGACGGTACGGTACGCGACA
>Ga0208758_100397_pt1 | contig 15040 bp, 15 predicted proteins | sample LakWasM116_HOW13_2_FD_183930 | JGI IMG/M metagenome (GOLD analysis project Ga0208758, IMG submission 183930) | Freshwater sediment methanotrophic microbial communities from Lake Washington under simulated oxygen tension - Sediment Metagenome... | ecosystem: Environmental > Aquatic > Freshwater >...
GCATGTTATAGCGGTCGTTCGAATTGATAATGAGTTACCCACCATTCTTGACCATGGCGGTATCCAAACAGTTCTGCACAGGCCATATAAAAAATGCGCCAGCGGTTACGCCATTGCTCGGCATTTTCTGCACCATAGGTGCTTTCCAGAATCGGTGTAATCTTGTCTTTGTGCAGGTCCATATTATCTAGCCAGGCATTGGCAGTTTTTTCATAATGGGTGCCATCCCAGCGCCAGCGCTGTTTCAATTTCAGATGTTGCTGAAAGTGCAATGGCAGGTCGTCACTTGGCATCATGCCGCCGGAGAAAAATAACTGGCTCATCCAGTCGTCTTCACCCTGTACCTCAAAGGCATAAGGTGTGCTACGGTGCACGAAAATATGCATGAAGAATTTGCCGCCCGGCATTAGCCAGTCATGCACCTTTTTGTACAGCAACTGGTGGTTGCGCATGTGCTCAAACATCTCAACAGAAACAACGCGGTTAAACTGATGCTGAATGCCATGGTCAGCCGGATTAAATGTATTCATGTCGCAGGTGATGACTTGGATATTATTTAAACCGCGTGCCTTCGCCGCAGCTTGAATGTATTCACGTTGTGAGTTTGAGTTTGATACCGCAGTAATGCTGCTTTGCGGATACTGTTCCGCCATCCATAATGTTAAAGATCCCCAGCCGCAGCCGAGTTCAAGCACTTGCTGTCCATTGGCGAGATCGGCATGTTCACAGCTGAGCTTTAATGCATTGGCTTCTGCCTCGTCCAGCGTTCTGGTATCAGGTAGCCAAAAGCAACTGCTATATTTTCTGTGCTTGCCCAGGCAAAGTTGAAAAAACTCTGCGGGGACTTCATAGTGCTGAGCATTGGCGAGTTCAGGCACTAGCGCGATGGGCGACTGATTCATGGATGCGATGAAATCGGTTTCGATTCTGATGCTTTGTTCGCAGTCTGCAGCGCTGATTTCGACTAGCCTTGTTTGTGATAAGCGGCGAATGCCGGAGCGAATAGCACTATCCGGTAACAGACCCTTTTCTGCCATGTTGATCGCTAAACTTGTGAGTTGCATGCTTGCCCTTTTAATTTTTTTAGTTTGATAAGAATTGAATACTAAGTTTTTTTGTTTTTTTACTTAAAAGTACCTAATGTTCTGCTAATTAATTTTCTTCTAAAAACTCTATAATTCTGTTCGATAGCCAACTGTTTTCATTGTTAACAAACGGCGAGTAAAATCCAACATGGCCGCCTTGCTCCTGATAATCCAGTGTTACAAAATCTGAGACCTCATCCACTGTTGGCAGGTACTGTGGCGGCATGAATGGGTCGTTTTTGGCATTGATAATCAGCGTAGGTAGCGTAATGTTTTTAAGAAAAGGTTTTGACGCATTCTTGCGGTAATAATCTGAGGCATCCTCGGCGCCATACAAGACTGATGTCACGGCATTATCGATATCGTGTATGGTTTTTGCGCGGTTGATACGTTTGTCATCTAACAAGCCGGGGAAGCGCTTGGAAAGCGCCAGTGCTTTAGGGCGCATGGAATCTACAAACATTGGCGTGTACAGGATGCGGTTGAGTCCGCTATCAAGCGACACAGCCGAAGCTTTTAAATCAATAGGCGCAGACACGGCAACCGCTTTGCTGATATTAAGTTTGCTGTTGCTGCCGAATTCTCCCAACCATTTAAGCAGAGCATTGCCACCTAATGAGTAACCTATCGCAAAAATTGGATTATCTGGGTAAATAGACCTGACGCGTGTCAGCATGGTGTCGATCTCCATGCTATCGCCGGCATAATAGAAACGCGGCAGACGGTTCGGCTCGCCGGAGCAGCCCCTGAAATGGATGACTGCACCATGCCATTCTTTTGCTAAAGTGGCGCCCATCAGAGATTTTGCATATTGGCTTTGCGAGTTGCCTTCCAGTCCATGAAAAATGACGACGACGGGTATTTGTTGTTCTATGCGGCCTGATGCAACGGAGTCAGATGAAGTAAGCGAGTTTCCAGGTAACTTTTCTGCCCAGTCAACATCAATAAAATCCCCATCATTGAGTTCCCATCTTTCTCGACGGTATTTAACTTCGGAACCTCTGGATAGCAGAGATGCAATGATCGTCTGCAGGTGACCACCCGGCAACCAGAATGGCGCTTTATAAGGCTCGGCTGCATATGTATTGGTTTGAAAAAGAAGTGTCGGCATTAAAATTAATAAAGCGAATAACAGTCGTATAAAAGGTTATGAGGTTTTTACCGGCAATGTGCAGCTATTATCTGAGCTTGTTAGTTGCTGTATAGTTCCCTTGGTCGCATATGGCTTGGTTTTATTTTAGGCAAGGCCAATAACTTGAAATGGCGATTACGGCTGATAGCGGTGTATTTCTCGGGTAGTTTATTGATGAATGCGAGTTATTTAAATTGTTACTAGACGACTGGTCTAATTTGTGGAATAATGTTCAGCATGACGAATGAAATTACAATGAATAAATCTGTTGATACTAGGCAGCACGTACTAGACGTGGCTAAAGAGATTATTCTCGGTAAAGGGTTTGCTGCGGTAGGCCTTAATGAGATCCTTACCAGTGCCGGAGTGCCAAAAGGTTCTTTTTATCACTATTTTAAATCCAAAGAGCAATTTGGCGATGAGTTGATAAAAGACTATTTTGAGCAATATATGCAGCAGCTTGATATCACTTTAAATACCCGTAGTTCCAGTAGCTCCAGCCGCCTATTGGCGTATTTTCAGGCTTGGCTGGATACCCAGTCCAGCGACACTACAGCCGATAAGTGTCTGGTGGTTAAGCTGAGTGCAGAAGTGACCGATTTGTCCGAGTTAATGCGAGTTACGCTCAAAAACGGTACAGACCGTGTAATCGCTCGGCTTGCTGAATGTGTTGCAGATGGTGTAAGCAAAGGTGAGTTCGCACCCAATCTGGATGCAGCAAGTATCACTTCTGAAATCTATTACATGTGGATAGGCGCCACGCTGCTGACTAAAGTCAGCCATACCCGTGAACCTTTGGAGCGGGCAATGTCTGCGACTAAGGCGAGGTTGGGTCTAGCCTGAACATAGGCTGTTTTTATTTAGCAATATCATAGACGACTGGTCTATTCTAAGTTTCCTTAAGGAGTTTTAACTGATGTTAAATTTTGATTTTTACAATCCGACACGTATTTTGTTTGGCAAAGGTAAAGTAGCTGAAATTAATCAGCATGTGCCTACTGATGCACGCGTACTGGTACTGATGGGCGGCAATAGCGCCAAAAATAATGGCACGCTTGCAGAGGTGAAAGCAGCGCTTGCTAGCCGTTATGTAGAAGAATTCAGCGGTATTGAGCCTAACCCAAGTTACGAAACACTGATGCAGGCTGTGGCGCAGATTAAAGCCAACAAACTGGATTATCTGCTTGCAGTCGGCGGTGGGTCAGTCATTGATGGCACTAAATTTGTTGCAGCCGCGGTCTATGCTGAGGGTGATGCCTGGCAGATTTTGACCACGCATGGCGCGAACGTCAAAAAAGCGCTGCCTTATGGCACGGTATTAACGCTACCGGCGACGGGGTCAGAGATGAATGATGGTGCGGTCATCACGCGTGAAGCAGAGAAAGCAAAACTATTTTTCACCAGCGAAAAGGTGTTTCCACAGTTTTCAGTACTAGATCCAACCAAGAGCTACACATTACCGACACGCCAGCTGGCAAATGGTGTGGTGGATGCTTACACACACGTGATGGAGCAATACCTGACCTATCCGGTGGGTGCAAAAGTACAAGATAGATTTGCAGAAGGTTTGCTGCAGACTTTGATAGAAATCGGCCCACAACTGCTTGAAAATCCTCATGACTATGAGCTGCAGGCTAACTTGATGTGGACAGCAACGCTGGCGTTAAACGGTTTGATCGGTGCAGGCGTACCCAGCGACTGGGCAACCCATATGATAGGCCATGAAGTCACAGCATTGCATGGTCTGGATCATGCGCAAACATTGGCAATCATACTGCCGACGATGCTGAGCTTACGCCGTGATTCAAAACGCGCGAAACTGCTGCAATATGCGGACCGCGTCTGGAATATACGTGAAGGCAGTGAAGAGCAGCGCATTGAGGCCGCCATTACCAAAACCCGCGACTTTTTTGAAAGTATGCAGGTAAAAACACGCTTATCAGCCTACCAGATCACTAAAGAAGATATTCCTGCATTGCTGGCGCAGTTGGAGAAGCACGGTATGGTGAAGCTGGGTGAGCATGGTGATGTGACGCTTGATTTCAGCCGTAGCGTACTTGAAACATCAATTTAACTGCAAAGTTTACTGACGATGTTTAACCAGATATTGAATAAACAAGCGCGAAAGCGCATTACCATCACTTTAACTACGTGAGGATACTATGAAAGCAGTTGGTCTTACCCGTTATCTCCCGATCACTGATCCAGAATCATTAATGGATATTGAACTGGATATGCCAGAAGTGAGCGGGCGTGATTTGCTGGTGCGTGTGCATGCCGTATCAGTTAATCCAGTGGATACCAAAGTACGTAAACCAAAAGACAAAGTCGAACCTAGCCCAAAAATACTGGGTTGGGATGCGGCGGGTGAAGTAGTCAAAACTGGTCCGGAATGCACTTATTTTCAGGTGGGTGACAAGGTATTTTATGCCGGAGACCTCACACGCTCCGGTTCCAATGCCGAGTATCAATTGATTGATGAACGGATTGTAGGCGTTATGCCGCAAAGTCTGAACTTTGCTCAGGCCGCCGCATTGCCGTTAACTGCTGTAACTGCCTGGGAAGCCCTGTTTGATCGACTACAGATAGTACAAGAGCCAGCACATAACAAAGGTAAAAGTTTGCTCATTATCGGCGGTGCGGGTGGCGTAGGTTCGATTGCAATTCAACTGGCAAGTAAACTGGCAGGAATAACAGTGGTGGCAACCGCATCACGTCCTGAGACAGAGAAATGGGTGCGTGAGCTGGGTGCGCATCATGTTGTAAATCATCGGCAAGACCTTATGCAGCAGATGGCCGCTATCGGCATTGCGCAGCCGGATTATATTTTCTGCTGCAATGACACGGATACTTATTTCCCGGTGATGGCGGCGTTGATCAAACCGCAAGGTCGTATATGTTCAATCGTAGAAACCGTAAGGCCCGTTGATATCAATCTGCTCAAAAATAAAAGTGCAGCCTTTGTGTGGGAGCTCATGTATACACGCTCGATGTACCAGACGGACGATATGGTTGAACAGCACAATATCCTCAACATAGTCGCCAGACTAGTGGATCAGGGGCTGGTCACAACTACGCTCAAGCAAACATTGTCTCCAATCAATGCCGAGAATCTGCGCAAAGCGCATGCACAGTTGGAGGCTGGTACTACCATCGGCAAGATTGTGTTGAGTGGTTGGCATTAATTTATGGCGGTGAAGTTCTTTTAGCCTGAAAAGTAAGAGAAGCATTTAATTTAAGAAAGTATTCATAACAAATGAGTGAAACCCAAACAAATAGAATTTTTCAACCATTGCAGTTTGGTAGATTCAAACTCAATAATCGAATTGTAATGGCACCGATGACGCGCAATAAATCACCAAAAGGTGTGCCGGGTGCAAATGTAGCTGAATATTATCGTAGTCGCGCCGCAGGTGGTGTAGGGCTGATCATTACAGAAGGTACGTATATCGGCCACCCTGCCGCTAACGGCTATGCAGATGTACCGGCATTTCACGGTGAACAGGCCTTGGCCGGCTGGAAAAATGTGGTTGAAGCAGTGCATGCCGCAGGTGGGCTGATCATACCGCAAATATGGCACGTAGGTGCTGCAAGAAGTCCTGGCGTTGAGCCAGACCCTGCCGTACCAGGTTATGGACCTATGCAGGTAGAAAATGACGGACAGTTACTTGTTAAGGCCATGACAAAAGCCGATATTGCAGACGCAATTAATGCTTACGCCGAGGCGGCAGCAAACGCAGAAGAAATCGGCTTTGATGGTGTAGAGATTCACGGCGCGCATGGTTACCTGATTGACCAGTTTTTATGGGAAGGTAGTAACCAGCGGTCGGATGAATACGGTGGTACGCTGGAAAATCGCAGCAGATTTGCGCTGGAAGTGGTGAAGGCAGTTAGAGCCAGAGTGAGTGCTGATTTTCCCGTCGTATTCAGGTTCTCGCAGTGGAAGCTTGGCGATTACAATGCCAGAATCGCCAATAGCCCGGAGGAGTTGGCGCAGCTGCTCAAACCACTTGCCGATGCCGGTGTAGATTTCTTTCATGCCAGCACCAGAAGGCTGTGGCAGCCTGCATTTGAAGGTTCAAATGATACATTGGCGACCTGGACCAGAAAACTCACCGGAAAACCGGTGATTGCAGTGGGTAGCGTGGGCTTGGAAAAAGAATTCAGAGTCGGCCATTTTACGCGCGAGGAATCACCTGATACTGCAATTCACATTGATGTTAAGCAGCTCAGTGACGGCATTGAGCATCATTTATTTGATATGGTTGCGGTGGGACGCGCGCTACTAGCTGACCCTAATTGGACGAACAAGCTCAAAGAGGGCAGGATTACAGACTTAATCGGATTTGATGCGAAGGCACTGGATGAACTGGTGGTGTAAGTCTGCTGCTAGCAAAGTAAGGTAAATGATTTAACTGCGCAGGCGGCTGGCAAGCAGGTTTGCCAGCCCTGGAATCTTTGAGCTACGGGTTCAATTCAGAAATAATTCCAGCAACTCATTTAAAAAGCGCTGCCCTAGGGGAGTTGGCTGTATACGGCCTTGCTCCAGTGCCAGCAGGCCTTTGTTTTGCGCAGCTTTAATCGCACTTTCAAGCGTGTATAAATTTAACCCTGTGCGCTGCTGAAACAGATTTAATGGCACGCCTTCAGTCAGCCTTAATGCATTCATCATGAATTCAAAGCCCAGCTCGTCCTGGCTGATTTCCCATACCTTTTCTACAGCGTTACCTTGGCTTGCATGATCCATATAGGCTTTGGGGTGTTTAGGTCTGGTTTCACGCGTGATTTTATCGTGGTAGCTCAGCTTGCTGTGTGCACCGGCACCGATGCCCAGATAATCGCCAAACTGCCAGTAATTCAGGTTATGTCTGGCCTGCATGTCTTTTTTGGCGAAAGCAGAAGTCTCGTAATGCTCATAATCATGTGCAGCCAGCAGATTTTCAATCTCTATCTGCATGTCGCTGCTCGTATCATCATCGGGCAGGCTTGGTGGCGTGCGGTGGAACGGCGTATTAGGTTCCAGCGTCAAATGGTAGAACGATAAGTGATCCGCGCCAAGAGCAACCGCCTGTTTTGCATCTTGCAGTGCGTGTTCCAGCGTCTGGTTTGGTAGTGCATACATCACATCCAGATTCACGCGCTCAAAGGTTTTGAGGGCAAGCTCGGCAGCAGCAATTGCCTGCTTGTCATCGTGAATGCGGCCTAATGCCTTCAGGTAATCGGCATTAAAGCTTTGAATGCCTAACGATAAACGGTTAACCCCCGCGTCTTTGTAGCCGGAAAAATGTGCACTATCAACAGTGCCTGGATTAGCTTCCAGTGTAATCTCGGCATCGTATTCAAGCGGAGTGAGCGCTCGCACATTACTTAAAATCCTGTCAATGGCTTGCGGAGAAAACAGGCTAGGCGTGCCACCGCCAAAAAATATGCTTTTGATTTTTCTGCCCCATACTTTGGGTGTGGCAGCTTCCAGATCGGCGATTAAGGCATCAACATAAGCGGCTTCAGGAATTTCACCATTTTTAAAGCGGCTTTCATGCGAATTAAAATCACAGTAGGGGCACTTACGCACACACCACGGGATATGGATGTACAGCGACAACGGCGGTGGATTGCTTAAACCTGAAACAGTAGCTGCACCCGCAAGCGGCGCAACGGTATTAATCGGTTCCGGATTAAAATTACCGGCAGCTTTGATTTCGATGATTTTTTTGATACTAATTTACCTTTTTGTAAGGATTGATCAGTGAATCAACCAGCGCATGCAGGGCATCGCGCATTTGCTGCTCAGAGACTTCCATGAGCAGGCCATCCTCAAGCGCATCTTGTGCAATTTGCTTAATCTCATCAAAATTTTCAGTCATCACTTTGACTTTTTCAGTACATGAAACCACGCTCTGGTCATCACGCACCCACTTAGGCCATTTGCTACTCATTGCTTAGCCTTTCCAGTTTCTGCAGCAGTTTAGCCATGGCGTGGCCGCGGTGGCTGATACGGCTTTTGATGTCTAACGGCAGTTCCGCTACGGTTTTGCCAGTTTTGTCATCCAAAAATAAAGGATCATAGCCAAATCCATCACTGCCGCGGTATTCACGCAGAATAATGCCCTGCCAGCTGCCTTCGGCAATGATAGGCTCAGGGTCATGCTCATGGCGCACCAGTACCATAACGCAGTAAAAATGCGCATGGCGATTGGAGATACTGCTCATTTCCTGCAGCAGTTTGTCGTTATTGCGCTCATCCTGTGTAAGTAGGCTATTCGGCTGGTTTTTACCGGCATAGCGCGCAGATAATACGCCAGGTGCACCTTGCAACGCATCCACACACAAACCAGAGTCGTCCGCTAGTGCCGGCAAGCCGGTATGTTTGCTGGCATGGCGTGCTTTAGCCAGTGCATTTTCAATAAACGTGCAGTGCGGTTCTTCACACTCCGGTACATTGAATTCTGATTGCGGAATAATCTCGATATTCAACTCACTGAGTACGTGCTGAATCTCGCGCAATTTGCCTTTATTGCCAGTGGCAATCACCAGTTTTTTAAACACTCAAAACCTCTTTTTGTTTGTCTGTCAGTTGTTTGATGCCATATGCGGCTAAATCCAGCATCGCATCCATGGCATCACGCGAGAACGGTTCACCTTCAGCTGTACCCTGAATTTCCACAAAACCGCCACTGCCGGTCATCACTACGTTCATATCAGTGTCGCAGTCTGAGTCTTCAATATAGTCCAGATCAAGCACCGCTTGGCCTTGATGCATGCCGACAGAAATCGCCGCAACGGAATCTTTGAGCGGTGATTGTGTGATTTTACCGCTTTTGAGCAGGGTTGCGATAGCGTCATGCAGCGCTACGTAAGCACCGGTGATACTGGCTGTGCGCGTGCCGCCATCGGCCTGGATGACATCGCAGTCAATCTGGATGCTGCGTTCCCCGAGTTTTTGCAGATCAATAATCGCGCGTAACGAGCGGCCAATCAGGCGCTGGATTTCCTGCGTGCGGCCTGATTGTTTGCCTTTGGCAGCTTCCCTGTCCATGCGGCTACCAGTTGAGCGCGGCAACATGCCGTATTCGGCAGTCACCCAGCCTTGTCCTTTGCCTTTAAGAAAACCGGGCACTTTTTCATCGATACTGGCAGTACACAGTACGTGCGTGTCACCAAATTTCACTAAAACGGAGCCTTCGGCATGTTTTGTGTAATGGCGGATGATTGCTACATCACGCAATTGGTTGAGTGCACGCTGGCTGGGGCGAATATTGTTTGCGTTACTGGAAGACATCAGTTAAATCCTGCTATAAAAAAATTGATTAAGTACGTTTGGTCTTTTGCAGTGCGATTTGTATTTCTGCGATGGTTCTCTCGATGTCTTCATCGCTCAGATCATCTGCTTGGCCGGGGTCTGCAACACCATCAAAGTCGCTGCGGGTATGTGGATTCATGATTGTGGTTGAAAAGCCCATAGGCAAGGTGATGGTTGAAACGGCATCATCACTATGCAGCTTATCTCCCCACTGCAGGCCGATTGCGCTCATATTGTCGCCTTTCTCAGCACTGCCGCTTTCTGCCATGTCAAGCAGTCTGGTTACATTTTCTTCAATCGAAGAGCCGCGCAGAACCTGCTTGATCTGGTCATCGCCTACCGCTCCCCATAAGCCATCGGTGCAAAGTAAGACGGTATCGCCTTCGAGTAGTTCCTGTCGGTCAGCGAGCTCAATTTTAGGTGGTACATCACCGCCCAGGCAGCTGAAAATCTTATGCCGGTATGGGTGGTTTGCCATTTCAGCTCTGGTAATCATGCCCTTGTTGTAGAGCGACTGTACAATCGAATGGTCTTCAGTGCGATAAAGTAAATGCCCATCGCGGAAATGATAAAGGCGTGAATCCCCAGCATGCGCGCAATACAGCATGCCGCGCTGTACGACTGCGGCTACAATCGTAGTGCGCGGTGCTTCCAGCATGTCCTGATCACGTGCTAATTGGTCGATCATTTCGTGTACTTGCTGGATCTGTTCGATCAGAAATTTAGCCGGGCTCGACAGAGAAGGTACCGCCAAACGTTGAAATGCATCTGTCATCGTCGTCACAGCCAGCTGCGCTGCGACTTCACCATGGCGATGCCCGCCCATACCATCTGCAATGACCAGCAGTAGTGCATCTTTGCTATATGAGTAAGCTAACCTATCCTGATTGTAAGGACGAGGCCCTTGGCGGCTATTTTGAAAGATAGTGAATTTCATGATGATTTTTTGGAGCTGGATGAGCTATTTTTGTTGAGTGCATTAAAAAGTTTATGCATAAACCCCGTTTTTGGCTTAGGTTTATGCGGCGCTTCCATCAATGATTTTTGTAGTGAAAACACACTTTGCGGACGTTTTAAATAATCCAAGTCCAGACAATTGTCGATAATTTCGAGTAATTCCTGTGAGTAGTGTTCTTTACCTAGTTTTACTGCGGGTACCAGCGCATCCTTTTTTAAACGCTGGTCTGCTGACATTGGCGAGTTACGCGTCAGGCAAGAATACATAGTGGCACCTATGCTGTAAATATCACTCCAGGGACCCAGCAGTTTTTTGTCATAATAATGCTCAGGCGAGGCGAAGCCGGGTGTGTAGCTGGGTGAAATTTTTGTTTGGGTACTACTTAAAGCTTGGCGCGATGAGCCAAAATCCAGCAGTACCGGAGAGCCATCAAGCCGGATGTATATATTTGCCGGTTTAATATCCAGATGCAAAAGTTTATGAGTATGCACTTCGCGCAGGCCGTTAGATAATTCACTGAAAACGCGACGTATGAAGTTTTCTGAAACTGGCTCATCGTGCTCCAGAATATAAGCTTGCAATGACTTGCCACGCTCATACTGCATGACCATATAAACAGTATCATTGGCACGGAAGAAATTAACGACGCGTACAATGTTTTTATGCTCGATTTTGGCGAGCGTCAGGCCCTCATCAAAGAAACTTTTCAAGCCGTGCCGGAACATTGCAACGTCTACGGTATTGGGTTGCACGGTTGCATTTTCGTCACGCAAAGCAATGGATGACGGCAGATATTCTTTAATCGCAACAAAGTTTTTATCTTTGTCGTGCGCCAGATACACGAAGCTGAATCCGCCATAACTCAAGACTTTTTTGATTTCATAATCTTGTAATTTGTAGCCGGCAGGTAATGCTAAATTCTTATGAGGAGTAGACAATTTTGTTAATGATTTCTTTAACTATAATCGATTGTTGATATGTGTATTTTTATAATCACCGGTCTGACATTCAAACTTCGATTCAATTAGTCAATATAGCGCGTAATGGACTGTAATTAAAGTTTTTTCTTAAGCAGCAATGGTCATAACTTCATCGGCACGCCTATTTTATGGCAATCTTTATGCTTTATTCTCGTATGAAATAGCGAGTGTTTGGTAACATTGAAGCCGATTAGAAAATAACAGCTTTAATTTGTTAAATTAGGAAAATTAACATGACATATAGTATGACTGGCTTTGCTGCATTAGAGCAGCCCATAGAAGGTGCGACGCTGTTGTTGGAGCTGCGTGCAGTCAATAGCCGCTATCTGGATTTGCATTTTAAACTGGATGAAACGCTAAAGAGCTTTGAGCCGCAGATCAGGGAGCTGATCGGTGCACAATTAAGCCGTGGAAAAGTTGAATGCAAAGTCAACCTGATTCAGCGCACGCAGTCGGCGCAGGCGCCACAACTGGATGAGCAGATAATGCAGCAACTGGCAGATATGCAAATAAAAACCCAGCAATTTTTTCCGCAAAGCCGTGCGCTGAGTGTGGCAGATATCTTACGCTGGCCCGGCGTAGTGCAGCACGAAGAATTAAGTCACGAATCACTGGCAGAAGATATCAAAAAGCTTGTATCGCAAGGTTTGCATGACCTCACGGCATCGCGTGCGCGCGAAGGTGAAAAGATGAAAGCTTTGATTCTGGATAGGCTGGTGCAGATTGAAGCACTGGTTGCCAAAGTAAAACCACTGCTGCCACAACTTAATAAAGAGTATCAGGCCAAGCTGGAACTTAAATTGCAGGAAACGATTAAAACCGTAGACCAGGAGCGCATTGCACAGGAGTTGGTTTTGTTTGCACAGCGCATCGATGTGGATGAAGAGCTAAGCCGATTGACTGCACACGTTTCAGAAGTAAAGCGTATTTTGAATGCCGATGCGCCTGCTGGAAAACGTCTGGATTTTCTGATGCAAGAACTTAACCGTGAAGCCAATACCTTGGGTTCTAAATCAGTCTCGGTACAGACTACGCAGGTATCAATGGAGCTGAAAGTGCTTATCGAGCAGATGCGCGAGCAGATTCAAAATATTGAGTAATATTTTACCTTACATCACCTAGTATCAATTAACCAATAAAATCCTTTATAAACAAGGATTTTTTAATTCATAGTGTTGCAATTTAAATCAGATTGACGCAATATTTGTGTGTACCAGTCCATGTACCAGTCCATGTACCAGTCCATGTACCAGTAGGTATGGATGATACAAATCTACTGGTACACACTTCAAAGGGCTTATATGGGAAAGCTAACAGATTTAGAAATTCGCAACTTAATAAAATCAAACGAGCGATTTGATATGAAAGGTGATGGTGATGGACTTTACTTATCATTTCGTAAAGACCTTGCCGTGCCTATTTGGCGTTTTCGTTATCGCTTTGCTGGTAAGCAACGTGTAATGAATATTGGTAACTATCAAAACCTATCATTAGCCGATGCCAGAAAATTAGTTAAAGAGTACCGTGCCCGTGTTTCACTTGGTTATGACGTAGCAGGTGAGAAGCAAGAGAGAAAACGTGAAGCCGTTGCAAAAATTGAAGCTGATAATAACGCTTACACGATGGCAGAATTAGCCGATGAGTTTTTTCAAAAGCGTGTACTAGGTGTTTGGAAGCACCCTAACATAGTGAGGGCGAGAATTGAGAAAGACATCAAGCCAGCAATAGGGCATTTAAGCGTTGAGGCTGTGACACCCCGACATATTGAAGCCCTACTTCAGGCAGTTGTAAAACGGGGCGCGCCCACAATGGCAAACGATGTATTGCGCTGGTTAAAACGTATGTTTAATCATGCTATCAAGATGCACATAATCACGCATAACCCTGCACTAGCTTTTGATATTGCCGATGCAGGTGGACAAGAAAAAGCGCGTAAACGCAACCTTAGCCGTGATGAAGTGGCAAAACTATTTGCAGCCATGAAAACAGCTAAAGGGTTTAGCGTTGAAAATGAATTATGTATAAAGCTATTGTTAGCGTTAGCAGTGCGTAAAAGTGAGTTAATTGGGGCTTCATGGAAAGAGTTTGATCTAGAGGCTGGTCTATGGCATTTGCCAGCGATACGCACAAAAACAGAGGCTGCCATAACTATACCCCTTAGTAAAGCTGTTTTAGGCTGGTTTAACGAGTTAAAACGACTTTCATGTGGTAGTGAATGGCTATTGCCAGCGCGTAAAATGCAAACCAATCTACATATGGCAGAAAGCACATTAAGTGTTGCTTTAGCTAAAGTAAAACACGGCTTAGAACCTTTCACTATTCACGACATGAGGCGAACAGCGAAAACCTTGCTTGCTTCATTAGGTGTGAAGCCACACATAAGTGAGCGTTGCTTAAATCATAAAATCAAAGGTGTTGAGGGTATATATGATGGCTATGATTATTTTGAAGAACGCAAATTAGCGTTAAAGGCTTTATCTGATTTGTTGGTGCAATTAGAAAGCGGTGCTAATGATAAAGTAACACCTATAAGGCGTAAAGTAACCCCATAACAGTTTAGCCACACCTAGCCCGACGGGGCGAACCTCGCAACCCTTAGCGAATGGTGTGGCTAATTTTTAAGGGGGCACAAAGGGGCGTTATGAAAATAATTTTTAAAGATATTTTTCTTATGGATAATTGGCATTATGAAGATGCTATAAATTACCTAGCGGGCATTTACGATATAACAGAATTTGATGATGGTAATCGTGTTTATACTTCTATAGATACCTTGGATTTTGAAATTTTTACTGATAAAGACGTTTTAACTCCCATTGTTAAGACCTATTTAAGCAATGCAAATCGATATATAAGAATATGGGATAGTGGACATCACGCACAATTAAATTCACCTAGTTATTATATTGATTGGGCAATTTCAAAATGTTTTGATATACCTTGGCTCAATGATGCAATAGAGCAAGGTTTTTATAGGTCTAACCAATTACATGAAATTGATAAATCAATAACCGAAAAAGAGCGTGAAACTCTTTTAGTAATAATTGCAGCATTAGCTAAAGAGGCTAAGATAGATATTGAAAAAATATCTAAAGCAGGAGATTTAATTGCCAATATGACACAACTAATCGGTGCGCCAATCGGTGCAACTACAATAGAAACACATTTAAAGAAAATCAACCAAGCCATTGTAAACCGCACCAAATAAGGAAAGATTTGCCCACGGGCTACGATGTATTGCCCACGGGCATTATAAAAAATATGAATTATTAAGATGTGTCCTGTTACTCACAAAAACAGGAAAACACATTATGACTCAACAAGTAAAAACCGAACTAACGCAAAACATACCACCCGCATTAATCAACTTTGATTCAATGCCAGATAGCGCATTTATACGCTTGCCAGTTATTAAGGCTTTATACGGTGTATCAAGTGCCACTATATGGCGCGGTGTAAAAAACCAGACTATACCTAAACCAATCAGTTTACCCATTGACCGACACGCACAGGACACACACCCCTTTTTTAAGGATTGTATGAACTGGACACGGCAAAACTTTGCGGGTGAGTTGTTATCGTTTG
>Ga0208758_100401_pt1 | contig 14769 bp, 12 predicted proteins | sample LakWasM116_HOW13_2_FD_183930 | JGI IMG/M metagenome (GOLD analysis project Ga0208758, IMG submission 183930) | Freshwater sediment methanotrophic microbial communities from Lake Washington under simulated oxygen tension - Sediment Metagenome... | ecosystem: Environmental > Aquatic > Freshwater >...
CGGGTGTTTCCACACCTTCTGCAATAATAGCAATGTGTAATTCATGTGCTAACGAGATAATCATTTTGGTGATAGAAGCGTCATTTACGCTGGTCAATACTTCTTTGATGAAAGATTTGTCAATTTTCAATTCATCTAGTGGCAGTTTTTTCACATACGCAAGGCTAGAATAGCCGGTACCAAAATCATCTAGTGAGAATTTGATGCCATAGGATTTTAGCTGCGTCATTTTTACCTGAATAGTTTCTAAATCATGTGCAAAAATACTTTCTGTGATCTCCAGTTGTAATTTATGCGCATTCACCTTTGCTTCATTAAGGAGCGTGATAATGTGCGGTACAAACTCAGTACTTTGGAACTGCTTGACGCTTATGTTGACCGAGAGTGTTAACTGTGTGGTTGCCTCGTTTTTTGCCCAGAGGGTCAGTTGATGGCACGCAGATGCTAATACGTACTTACCCAAATGTAAGATCAGCTCAGATTTTTCAGCTAATGGAATAAATACGTCAGGCTCTATTGTGCCAAAGGTGGGATGGTGCCATCTAGCTAAGGCTTCAGCCCCCAATGTTCTACCACGTTCGTCTACTTGAGGCTGAAAATAGAGTTCAATTTCATTTTTTAGCAATGCTTTACTTAGTTCTAGCTCAAGTGTATGGCGTACTTTAAAGTCGGATTGCATAATCAGCGCTACTAGAAACAGCATCATAAGTGCAACACTATTGGTGATCCACACACCTACTAATCGATGATCGTTTGTCATGCCGGATAGGTTGATGCCGGTATGTGTAGAGGCGAACATCAAAAAGGCGAGAGATATTAGCGCAGGAGCGGCTATTTTTAAGTAGGGATGTTCATCCTGATATAGCACATAAGCGTATAAGACCATGGGCAGGAAGTAGTGATGATTGGACCTTGGAACCGCAGTATTGGGAACATCAAAAAATATACAGACAATACACATCACGATAAATAATAGGGGAAACAATATGTGCGCTATTACTTTGGTATTGTTACGCTTGGCGGAGTTGTATCCGATACATCCGAGTGCGATGAGGATGGACTCTACACCAACACTTAACCAGTCTCGAATGCTAATAAAGAATATCGTCCAAGCAATAGCAACCACAGTGATTACGATGGAGGCAATAATTAATAGATAAGTCAGCTTATCTTGATGCTTTATCAGCGGATTGCTCTCAATCGCCATGACTATCTTCATGTATGAAAATGAAGAGTGATTCATAACATTTACTTGAGCATAAAACTATAATTTTTTGTAAAAAATCAAAAAATGGACATCATTTACGTGCAGCGACTATGCAAATTAATAGCGCCTAAAAATAGATTTTGATTTGAGTCAGTGTAGATATTGCAAGTTTCTTTATGGCTTAACTGAGTTTGTTCGCTCAATCACCACACCTAATGCTTTTAGCCCAGATAATACGCTAGGTTTAGCCACTTTCACTTTCACACTTGCTGATTGAAATTCTTTTAAAATCAGCTGACATACATGTTCGGCCAATGCTTCTACCAATTGAAAGCTGTGTGCTGCGAGCGTCTCGCGAATCCGGCTCACCACTTGCCCGTAATCAATGGTGTCTTCAATCGCATCGCTTTGGCAGGATTTACTCAAGTCGTAGCCGATTTCGATATCCAAAATAATGGTTTGTGGCACCATGCGCTCCCACTCTGGTACACCCAGTTTGGCTTGTACTTTAACCTGCTCTAAAAAGATGGTGTCCATAAATTTAAGTTTCTACGTGATTTGTGATGGTTTAGAATGTGGTTATCGGATTTTAGAGCATCTTATGATGAATGAGCTAGGGATTAATGTGGAGTCGGTGATTTGGGTGGTAGCAGCCTATTTAATCGGCTCAATTTCTTTTGGAATTATTGTGAGCAAGGTATATGGTCTGCCCGATCCGCGTACGGTGGGTAGCGGCAATATTGGCGCTACCAATGTAGCGCGTAGCGGTAAAAAGTCAGCAGCAATTTTAACCTTGCTTGGCGATGCATTTAAAGGCTGGTTTCCGGTATGGATGGCATTGCAAGCGAATATGTTGATGTGGGTGGTGGCTGCGGTAGCTTTGGCGGTATTTCTAGGGCATTTGTACCCGGTGTATCACAAGTTTAAAGGCGGTAAAGGTGTGGCCACTGCGCTGGGCGTGATGCTGGGGATTTCCGGTTGGTTGGCATTGTCGTCTGTACTGGTGTGGGTACTGGTGTTTGCGGTGTCTCGTATTTCTTCGTTGGCTGCATTGCTCGCCGCCATCGCATCACCTTTTCTGGCATGGTATTTTCTTTCGCCCTACCCAGTCTATGTGGGGGTGGTGTTGGTGATGGCAATTTTCTTGGTGATTCGCCACAAGAGCAATATTCAAAAATTGCTGGCGGGTACAGAGTCTAGCTTTAAAAAATAAGCGTTAAGGTTTCACTAACTCAGCCAAATCCCATCGTGCTTTGATGCTAAAGCTATAGTCTTGCGAGTGATTTTGCATGGCTTCCAAACGCTTGGCGCCTGCAAATGCAATCATGGCGCCATTGTCTGTGCAAAATTCTAAGCGTGGGTAACTGACTTTGCATAACTTACGTTTGGTGGCTAAGTTTAAGCGCTCACGCAAGCGTGCGTTAGCGCCCACTCCGCCCGACACAATTAAGCTGTCTAGCCCGGTTTCCCGCAATGCGGCCATGCATTTGGTGGTGAGAATCTCAGTCACGGCTTCTTGAAACTCCCATGCAATGTCTGTCTTTGTGGCCAAATCGAGCGACTCGGCCATGCTTTGTTGGTTGCTGTGTTGCGTTTGACTGGAGGCTTGTTGATTCACGAGCGTAAGTACAGCTGTTTTTAATCCGCTAAAGCTAAAATTCAAGTCACCACTATTCAGCATGGGGCGTGGCAACTTAAAACGCGCTTTGCCTTGCATTGCCAGCTTGGCCAATGCTGGGCCGCCTGGGTAGCCCAATCCTAATAGTTTGGCCGTTTTATCAAAGGCTTCACCTGCTGCATCATCTAGGGTGTCGCCCAGCAGCTGGTATTGGCCAATGCCATCTACGCGCATGAGTTGACTATGTCCACCCGACACCAATAATGCAACAAATGGAAATGCAGGCGGGTTGTCTTCTAATAAGGGGGCGAGCAAATGCCCTTCTAGATGATGCACGCCAATGCTGGGAACCTTGAGTGTATAGGCAATAGATTGCGCCACGCTTGTGCCGACCAACAAAGCTCCGGCTAGGCCTGGTCCTTGTGTATAAGCAATGCCGTCAATATCGGCAAGCGTTTTATTGGCATCGGCCAGCACGCGTTTAGTCAGTGGTAATACGCGGCGGATATGATCGCGCGAGGCGAGTTCTGGCACTACACCGCCGTATTCTGCATGCATTTCTACTTGAGAATGCAGTGCATGGGCGAGCAAGCCTTGATGCGTGTCGTAAAGCGCGATGCCAGTTTCATCGCATGAAGATTCAAACCCAAGCACTAGCATGTTTTAAGTACTAACATATCCAATTGATACAAATAAATGATTGATTAAAGCAAATGAACGCGCTAGAATACGCGGTTTTCGATGCTGCATCAATGAGCATCGCATTTAATGTTGCATTCTAAACAAGGTTTAGCTTGCAGTTGAGAGCAACACATTTTAAGGATAGTGATTTAATGTCTAGTGTACGTGTTAAAGAGAACGAGCCATTTGACGTAGCATTGCGTCGTTTCAAACGCTTGATTGAAAAAACAGGTTTATTGAACGACTTGCGCGCCCGCGAATTTTACGAAAAACCAACTTGGGAACGTAAACGCAAAGCTGCGGCTGCTGTAAAACGTCAATACCGTCGTTTACGCAATCAAACGCTTCCAGCCAAATTATACTAAGGGTTTTTCATGTCATTAAAAGCTCAGATATCTGAGGACATGAAAAATGCCATGCGCGCTAAAGATACGGCACGTTTGGGTGCAATTAGGTTGTTGCAAGCCGCGATTAAACAGCGTGAGGTCGACGAGCGTATTGAGTTGGACGATGCTGCGGTGATTACTGTGATTGAAAAGATGCTGAAACAGCGTCGTGATTCGATCACTGCATATGAGTCAGCGAATCGTACTGACTTGGCGGACGTGGAAAAATTTGAAGTTACAGTACTTCAAACCTATATGCCAAAACAGCTTACAGATGATGAAGTGAACCAAATCATCACACAGGTGATTGCCGATACTGGTGCTTCTGGCGCTAAAGATATGGGTAAAGTGGTGAGTTTGGTAAAACCACTGGTTGCCGGAGTAGCTGATATGGGTAAGGTTTCTGGGCTGATCAAAGCGCGTTTAAGTTAAGATATCCCGTCTTCCGCAATACATGCAGCAATGACAAAAGGAGCGTACAGCTCCTTTTTTTATTAGAGAAGTTTATGCGATACTTAGGCTTATGATTCCAGAAAGCTTCATTCAAGAGTTGCTCAATCGCGTTGATATTGTCGATGTCGTCGATAAGTCAGTACCACTCAAGAAGGCAGGCGCTAATTACTCCGCATGTTGTCCGTTTCATAACGAAAAATCTCCCAGCTTTACCGTTAGTCCGACCAAGCAGTTTTATCACTGTTTTGGTTGCGGCGCCCATGGCACTGCGCTTGGTTTTTTAATGGAGTATGCTGGCCTTAGTTTTGTGGAGGCGGTGCACGAGCTAGCCAAGGGCGTAGGGATGATTGTGCCGCAAGAGACACGCGATCCCGATAGAGTCCCACAAAAAGCTGTGGTGGGCTTGCAGGAAGCGTTGCAGCAGGCCGCTAGTTACTATAAAGCTGAGTTAAAAAAATCCGAGCGTGCGATTGCTTATCTTAAAGCGCGCGGTTTAAGTGGGCAAATTGCGGCTAAATTTCAAATTGGTTATGCGCCTGCCGGTTGGCAGAACTTACAAACTGTTTTTCCGCAGTATGAGAACGAGGCATTGGGTGTTGCCGGGCTGGTGGTCACCAATGAGCAAGGTAAGCGCTATGACCGTTTTCGTGATCGTATTATGTTCCCTATTCATGACCAAAAAGGCCAAGTGATTGGCTTTGGCGGTCGCGTGATTAATCCCGAAGATACGCCTAAGTACTATAACTCGCCCGAAACTCCTTTATTTCAAAAAGGCCACGAACTGTATGGCTTGTTTGTTGCGCGCCGTGCCATCCGTGATGCAGGGCGTGTGTTGGTAGTTGAAGGTTATATGGATGTGGTGGCATTAGCGCAATACGGGATTGAGTACGCGGTGGCGGCATTGGGTACGGCAACCACGCCTTTCCATATCACCAAGCTCATGCGCCAAACCGATGAAATTGTATTTAGTTTTGATGGCGACAATGCTGGTAGAACCGCAGCGTGGCGCGCCGCCATGAATGCCTTGCCAGCACTGACAGATGGACTGAAGTTGCGTTTTCTATTTTTACCTAAAGAGCATGATCCTGATAGTTATGTGCGTGAGTTTGGCAAAGAAGCATTTGAGCGTGAAATGCAAAATGCGATGCCGTTATCGCAGTATGTTATTCAGCATTTGGGTGAAAATAATCCGCTTAACTCGCAAGAGGATAAAGTGACGTTTTTGAATGATGCTGAGCCTATCTTAAAGCAAATTTCTGCACCTAGGTTTGCGTTGCTATTGCGTAAGCGGATTGCAGAATTGGCACAAGTGACAGAACAAGAAATGCAAAGCATGCTGCGGCTGCCTGCTCCACAAAAGATAGCCCCCAAGGCCATGGCACGTCAAATGCGTACGCCGTTATCGATTAAAAAACGCTTTGTATTGATGTTGCTAATGCGGCCGCAATTGGCCAATGTTGAGCATTTGCAATTTGTGCAAAATACAAACGAAGAAGACGTGTTACTTAATGCTGTGATACATGCCGCCTTAGGTCAGCCGCAGTCAAAGCCTGCAACTTTGCTGCACAGTATCGCGTCACAAGTAGATGCAAAGTTATTGAATGAGATACAGCGGGAATTGCACTTGCTGGATGAAAGTTTAGACATTGCGCTTGAATTTTCCGGTGCTTGTGCCCAACTAACAGAGATGATGACGGATGTGCGAGACAACCAATTGTTGAGTTCACTCCAGGAAAAGCCATTTGCGCAGCTCACTCACGAAGAGCGTGAGTTGTTGAAAAAATTGACTTTAAAAAGATAAGTGGTTGCTTTGCTTAAATTTTAAGCATAGACCATTTAATTTTTAGGGTGATTTAAGATATAATCTAAGGTTCGCCGTAAATGCGCCAAACGTCAAAAACGATGATGAATGATCACCAGTCAATCGTCATTAGGCACGGCAAAAGCATTGATTGCAACTTCAAGATTCACACAGTTTAAGATTTTATAGATAGGATCGGGCATGGCCAGACCAAAATCAGACAAAACTTTAGAAAAAGAACGCCTTAAACTTGAGGCGGAAACGCCGATAGATCCTGCGCTCCAAGCCATGGATGCAGAAGCGCGTCGCACCCGCCTTAAATCACTTATTGTGTTGGGTAAAGAGCGTGGCTATTTAACTTACGCTGAAATTAATGACCACTTGCCAGACGATGTGCAAGACACGGAGCAAATCGACAGCATCATTGGCATGATCAATGATATGGGTATTCAGGTATATGAAGAGACGCCTGATGCTGAAGTGTTATTGATGTCTGATGCGCCACCGCCTGTAGCCGATGAAGACGCAGTAGAAGAAGCAGAACAGGCGTTAGCTACTGTGGATTCAGAGTTTGGTCGTACAACTGACCCTGTGCGTATGTACATGCGTGAAATGGGTACGGTGGATTTGCTCACCCGCGAAGGCGAGATTGAAATTGCCAAACGTATTGAAGATGGCCTCAAACACATGGTGCAGGCAATTGCCGCTTGCCCGACCACCATCGCTGAGTTGTTAGCATTGGTCGATAAAGTAGAAAAAGACGAAATCAGTGTAGATGACCTAGTGGATGGCTTGATTGATAGCGACATTGGTCTAGAAGATGCATTGGCAGTTGAAGATGCCGAGCATGAAGAAGAAGTCTCCGATGATGACGAAGAAGATGATGACGAAGATGGTGCAAAAGCCGCAGCGATTTCTGCAGAAGCGCTAGCCAAGCTCAAAGAAGAAGTGTTGGCACGCTTTGCAATCATCCGCACTGCAAATGCGGAAATGAATGTCATCCGTGATACCAAGGGCTCACAAGATGCAAAATATAAAGCCTTGCACCAAAGCGTGCTGGATGAGCTGACCGCCTTCCGTTTCTCTGCAAAACAAGTAGAGGCGTTGTGTGATCAAGTGCGTGAAATGGTAGAAGAAGTGCGTAGCCATGAACGTAAAGTGATGGATTTCTGTGTAGAGAAATCGGGCATGCCACGTCCGCATTTTATTAAATCATTCCCAGGCAATGAAATTAACATGGCTTGGCTGGATGATGAGCTGGCACAAAACAAACCATACGCAGAACGCTTATCACGCTATAGACACTCTATTTTAGATCAGCAAGATCGCTTGATGACTTTGCAGAACCGCGTTGGCATTCCAATCAAAGAGCTCAAAGAAATCAACAAGCAGATGACCACAGGCGAAGCGCGCGCACGTCGTGCTAAGCGTGAAATGATTGAAGCTAACTTACGTTTGGTGATTTCGATTGCTAAAAAATACACCAACCGTGGATTGCAATTCTTGGACTTGATTCAAGAAGGCAACATTGGCTTGATGAAAGCGGTAGATAAGTTTGAATATCGTCGTGGTTACAAGTTTTCGACTTACGCTACTTGGTGGATTCGCCAGGCCATTACACGTTCTATTGCTGACCAAGCACGTACCATCCGTATCCCAGTGCATATGATTGAGACGATTAATAAAATGAATCGTATCAGTCGTCAGATTCTGCAAGAAACGGGTTTAGAACCTGACCCAGCGACCTTGGCTGAGAAAATGGAAATGCCTGAAGATAAGATTAGAAAAATCTTAAAAATCAGCAAAGAGCCGATTTCTATGGAAACGCCGATTGGTGATGATGAAGATTCACATTTGGGTGACTTTATTGAAGATAACACCACATTGGCGCCAATGGATGCTGCCGTATACGCAAGCTTGCGCGATGCGACCAGTGAAGTGTTAGAGTCACTCACCCCGCGCGAGGCTAAAGTGTTACGCATGCGTTTTGGTATTGAGATGAACACGGACCACACATTGGAAGAGGTGGGTAAACAGTTTGATGTGACACGTGAGCGTATTCGCCAGATAGAAGCGAAAGCCTTGCGTAAATTGCGTCATCCAACACGCTCTGAGCGTTTAAGAAGTTTCTTGGAAACCGGTCAAGACTAATCTGGCTAGAGGTAATTAGATAAAGCTTACGGCCCCTTAGCTCATGCTTGGTTAGAGCAGCGGACTCATAATCCAACGCTCCAACAAAGCGCCTAGGGACTTAGTTGATAATTTTCATGTACTTAAGTGCATACAGCAGTAAAAGAAATTTAGTAATACCGAGAGCACTTTAATTCAGTAATTTCGGAATGTGTTGATGTTAAAATCGCACACGATAAAAAGTTTAAGGCCCCTTAGCTCATGCTTGGTTAGAGCAGCGGACTCATATGTAGATGTGCCATATACGTGGAAACTGTATATGGGATGGTGTCAAATTCGGTGAAACCTGACGGCAGCAATGCACAAGGCAATGCCGAGCTAAGCTTCAAATAGAAATGTTTGTTGAAAGTGTAGAGACTAGACGGCACCCGCCTAAAGCAATCGTAATGGTTGTTATGGTGAAGGCATAGTCCAGGGAGGCGGGAAACCGTCACAAACCAGAATCCGTTGGTACTGTGTTCGACTCACAGAGGGGCCACCATTTATAAAGAGACTCAAGGTTAACGCCTTGGATCTTTTTTGTTTTTGGTGAGGTAGCCAAGCAAATACAGATGACAGATGACGGTAATTTCAGCCTAAACTGATGGCTGTATGTCAGCTTGTTGTGGGGATTTGGATTGATTAGCCAGAAGTTGCTAAGCGTTATGACTAGGCTCATTACAGGGGGGGCTCCATTTGTACAGAGGCACCCTACCTGATATCTTTTCTATTAATTAATTGTCTTCTACTAAGCCAAAAACTTGATGATAGATGGCCGCCGTAATGTGGATAGCAAATAAGGGGTAAATCATCACAGAGATTGCATAATGCATCCCTAACACTATTGTATGAATTGGATTCGCTTTCTCAAGCAGTGGCGGGAACTCAAACAAATCGAAAAAATAAGTTGTTTGGTCAGTTGAGAATAATACCAATATACCTAAAAAACATTGTGTAATGATGATGATGTATATCGACCTGTGAAGTGAAATAGCCAGCAGTTTTTGCCAGGTTTTAATGCTGTAAGAATGAATTGGGTTGGGGTTCAGGTTTCTCCATGTCAATCTAGCAATCATCAACACAAGAAAAATAATACCCATTGAAGAATGTAGTGTGGTTAATTCCACCTTCTCAGGTCCGGATACTTTACCTGCAAGCTGACTAGCCAGCACTACAATAGTTAACAGCATCGCCACACTGGTCCAATGCAATGATCTAGCGATCAAACCATATTGTGTATTTGAATTTTTAAGATCGATACCCATCGCGATTTTGAACCCCCAATTTCTAGATTTACACTCAAAACGAATTGCCGGTTATTTGAAGGAGTATCTGAGCGCTTTAATTGCGGCCATTCCAAAACCGAAAGTCGTTAACGATAATGTGGTGTATAGAAATAATATGTAAGGAAGTGAGTGAATTTTGGGAGAAATCGCTAATACTACAAAAGCTGTTGGATTACCTATAGAACCAAGGGCCATTGGCCAAATCACAAACTTGGGCAATCTAATTCTTGACGCATAAAAGCCTAATAGCAACATCGTCATCATTAGAAAATCTAAATGCCCTGATAAAAGGTTGTCAGTGCTAGTAAATATATTGAGCATGTAAGGAATTTTCATGCCTCTAGTCATCACAAGGCACCACGCTAGGACCAAACCTAAAAGCAATGTAATGCAGGCTGTCCTAAGTAAAATTACATTGCCTGCATGGTTATCTTCAGTCATCTTTATTTCCCCTTGAAATATTTGTTTTAAATAATTGCACTAGTAATGCTGCCTGATCAAAGCTAGTCCAATACATCCATATCATGATAAATTTACATAAATAGGAAGACAGGTCTGTCTTTTGTGCAGTTTATAGTTATTTTTTTGGTAATGCAACATGAGGTTGGTCAGAGGTCTGGATTACAACTTCAACATTTGAGCAAGGATATTAAAGGCCAACATGATGCGTTGGTGCTGTGTTCGACATCACAGATGTTCACCATTTGAAATCAACAGCATAGTTGGAAATACTTAAACCGACTTTTTTCAGCGTTATCAGCACACACCTAAACACTTTTGGTATGGCTAGCTAAATGTATTCATGAATTAATGGGGGCTACAACATTGAGTACATGAAATTGGCATAGCAAGTGATTAAATCACAAAAAAGACGGGTGGTTTTGCTCATATATAGATACCATATGCGTGTGGATACACAAAGTGTTGCAACGAAATGATGAATTCGAAGCAAATGACAACTAAGTTACTCAGCGAGATCAAAAACAACTTTTCAGCAATGGCGATTGCTAGTGCCGTCTTTATTGTGTTTTTTGTGATGTTTGAGGTGCTGATTAGTGCAGAGTCTGCAAAAGCCGACGGCAAGCTTCGGGTGGCGGCCTCCCACTATGTGGCAACGCTGAAGTCAAAGGTCGATCGAGAGCTCAATACCTTACTATTCGTGTCGAATGGTTTGTCTAGCTATTTAACCATCTATCATCACGAGTTGGACCATCAGCGTGTACAAAATGTGCTAGCAGATTTATACACTAGAACAAATAATGTTAGAAATCTAGCAATCGCCGTAGGGTACACCATCACCTATATGTACCCTATACAATCCAACGAAAAAGCGATAGGGGTAGATTATCGCAATTTACCGCAACAATGGCCCAAAGTAAAAGAGGCGATAGACCGCCATCAGGGCGTGCTAACTGGGCCTTTGGACTTGGTGCAAGGTGGCAGGGGCTTGATTTATCGTTACCCAGTCTACATCGATCAAAAATACTGGGGGCTGTTGTCTACCGTTATTAACTCCGATGCTTTTTTTGATTCGGCCTTTCGGCCGTTACTTAATGATGAGTTTGATTTTGCTATCCGTGATCAACATGGAAAAGCCGTGTATGGTGATTCTGATTTATTTCATCGTCAGGGCGCAATCATTTCTACTAGTGATTTCCCGGATGCAGCATGGGAATGGGTGGTGTTGCAAAAAACGGAAAAAGCTCCGCAATTGATTGTGATTGCCAGGCTGATGGGGATTGTCATTGCGGTGCTATTATCAGCGTTGGTTTACTTTTTATTGCGCGAGCGGAAAATGCTCACCGCGTTGGCCATGCATGATAGTTTAACTGGGCTGGCTAATCGTCGTTTATTGGACTTTAGGTTAGAACAGGCGCTTGCGCATGCAAAACGCTTTAAACGTAATTTGGCCATATTGTTTGTGGACATCGATCATTTCAAAAAATTAAACGACACCTACGGCCATGATGTGGGTGACGCTTTGCTCAAGGTGATTGCGACGCGGCTCAAGTCGGCGATTCGTGATGTGGACACGGTTAGCCGCATTAGTGGAGATGAGTTTGTGATTGTGCTAGACGAACTCAATGACATCAACGATGCCAATGTGGTTGCCGGAAAGATTGTCCATTTGTTTAAAGAACATGCTGAAGTATTGGGCGAGCGTGTGCCCATGAGTGTGAGTATCGGCGTGGCTAGTTTTGGTCAGGATGGTGAGGAAACAACTAAACGCTTGCTAAAAAAAGCAGATATTGCGCTGTATGAAGCAAAGGGCGCTGGTAGAAATCAATTTAGGGTGTTTACAGAAGTGGAACAGAAAAGCTTATTTGATAGCTGAAGGTCCTTAACCAGTCATTCAAAATAAAAAACGCGCCATTGCGCGTTTTTTATTATTGAGAACAGCTAGAAGTTGTGGGTCACTTGCACGCTTAGCACATCCACACTACCTTCGTAATCGCCACGTACTCGGCCACGGCTTGGGAATACAGTAGTTTGGTTGTCATCAATATCAATATCGCTCACAAATAAGTGTGTATAGCCAATGTCTAGTTTTGTTTGGTCTGTTGCTTTCCAGCCGGCACCCAATGACAGCCATTTTCTATCATTCCCAGGAATGCGAGCAGTACGGTACTGATCACCAAATGCCTCTTCGTCATAGGCAATACCAGCACGTAATACGAGCTTATCACTGTAGTGATAATTCGCACCTAGCGAGTAGCGCATAGTGTTATCCCAGTTTTCTGTGGTTGATGTCAGTAAAGCACCACTATCCCTGTACACAGCAAGCTCACGGAATCTGCTCCAGCGTGTCCAAGTGGCATCAGCAAGTAAATCCCAAGAGCTGTTGAGTTGGCTAAACACACTAAATGACAGTGTTTCAGGTAAGGTGACATCGGCAGTCACATCGCCGTTGGGGGTTGGTCCGCCAGAAGTAGAGAATTTGACGTCACCTTTCAGGTGTTGATCAATTTTTGAGCGATAAGCCAAGCCAAATCTGGTGGCTTCTGTCACTTGATAAATAGCACCTAAGTTGTAGCCTAGTCCCCAGTCATCCCCTTTTACTTTGGATGAACGCTCTGCCGCAACCAAGTTGACTGCACTGGTTAATTCGGCTTGAATCCACATGGCATTGAGGCCAAACCCTAAAGACAGTTGGTCATTCACTTTAAATGCCAGCGCCGGATTGATGTTGATGGTCTTCAGGTCAGATTTAATGGCTTGAAAGCGGCCAATCCAGTTTTTGTCGTATTCAGTTTTAAGGCCAAACGGAGCATTGATGCCAAGCCCGAAATCCAATGCATCGGTCAAGCTGGTTTTAAAGTACAGATTGGGTACAAATGCAGTGCTGCCAGCATTGCCCCCTTCGCTACCAAGTGGGCGGCCTGTACCAGCTACGGAGCCCTCATTATTAAAATCGGCACTTAATTTGATGATATGGAGTGCACCGACGATTTGTGTGCCATCAATATACGTCATACCTGCCGGGTTGAAGAAAATAGTACTTGCATCTTCCGCCGAAGCCGCTGCACCTGCATAAGCATTTCCTAAGCCACTGGCACTTTGCTCAACTAATGCAAAACCAGCCGCATGCGTGACGATAGGTGCAGCAAACAGCGCTGCGGACAGTAACGATTTTTTCATAAAGCCCCCTGAGCAAATATTGGTGATATTTAGTTATATTTATGTTGATGCATTAATTTGAATATTCTGCGTGAATTTTCTCTAATCTAGGTCTAATTTTAACTAAAGTTTTAACCAAGTCAGGGTCAAAATGCTTACCTGCCTCGCTTTGTATAAACTGAATCGCAGCATCGACTGACCAAGCTTCTTTATAGGGACGTTTGCTGGTCAATGCATCAAACACATCCGCAATTGCGACAATGCGTGCGGAAACGGGAATTTTTTTACCAGACAAGCCTTTAGGATAGCCATTGCCATCGAAGCGTTCGTGGTGGGAAAGCGCGATTTCTGCGCCTTTTTGCAAATACTTAGAAGGGCTGTCTTGCAGTACTTGAAAGCCAATGATCGGGTGCTTGCGCATAATGGCTGTTTCTTCTTCACTCAATGGACCGGCTTTGAGTAATACATGGTCTGGTATGCCTACCTTGCCAATATCATGTAGCGGCGCAGCGAGTTCGATAGTCTCAGCTTCATCTTCAGAAAATCCAGCAGCTTCGGCCAAGATTCTGGCATACAGTGCCATACGTACCAAGTGGCGAGAGGTCTCATAGTCTTTATACTCACCAATCCGCGCAAGCCGCATCAAGGTTTCTTTTTCACGTGCGCGAATTTCAGCGGTAGCTGCTTGCACCAAGCTTTCAAGTAAATTGCTTTTCGTTTCCAACGTCATTTGTTGTTGGCGCATGGTCAGTAGGTTTTTGCATCTTGCCGTGCACTCTTGTACATCAATCGGTTTGGTTAAAAAGTCGGTGACACCTACATCCAAAGCGGTATTGCGTGTTTCCGTATCTTTCTTGATGGTGATCATGATGATCGGAACGAAATAATAGGCAGGGATGGTTTTCACCATTTTGACAAAATCAATGCCGTTCATTTCCGGCATCACATAGTCAATCAGGATGAGATCGGCCGTGTTTTGTGTGGCCCACTCTAACGCGCGCTCAGGATTGGTTTTCTCAATGACATGCATCTTGGGATGTATGCTTTTTACCACTTGAGAAAGGATTGTTCGACTGGTCGTCTGATCGTCAATGATCAGTACGGTTGAGTCGTCGAACATGTTAATCGATTTCATGAGGTCCCTCATTGCTTTAGCAAAACACACGCTTTTTTTAATTTAAAGAATACACAGTCTAGCAAAAAAAAGGCGATGTGAGTGCGTACGGATGAATTTTTATTTTATTTATAAAAATCAGTTACTTGGAATGGTATTGTTAATAAACGACCACCCGAAGCCTATATCGCGCTAACACTAAATAAAACAATGCATTACATTGTTTAGTTAAATGGTATCACACAAATTATTATCGCGATATTTACATGCGCTATGGATGTTAATAATTTGATCGTGCATGCATGAATTGGTTTTGTGGTTTTAGATCGAACGCAATGCAAATACGGGCTTGTTGTGCGCTAAAGGGAATGGTGCGATGAAACAGTGACGATGGAAATAATACGATATCGCCAACATTGGGTTTGATGAATGCGGT
>Ga0208758_100404_pt1 | contig 14719 bp, 15 predicted proteins | sample LakWasM116_HOW13_2_FD_183930 | JGI IMG/M metagenome (GOLD analysis project Ga0208758, IMG submission 183930) | Freshwater sediment methanotrophic microbial communities from Lake Washington under simulated oxygen tension - Sediment Metagenome... | ecosystem: Environmental > Aquatic > Freshwater >...
TTAAGGCCTTTATTATTTAAAAACCCAAACTTTCTCAGGGTGCCTCCCTTTTAAAAAAGTATGGAATAAGATATGGCAACAGGTTTAGTAAAATGGTTTAATGACTCTAAAGGTTTTGGTTTCATTACTCCTGACGCAGGTGGCGACGATTTATTCGCACATTTCTCAGCTATCGTTGATAGCGGTTACAAAAGCTTGAAAGAAAACGAGCGCGTTTCTTTCGACGTAACAGACGGACCGAAAGGTAAACAAGCTTCTAACATTCAGAAGCTTTAATACTAAAGAATCCATAAAAAATGACCCTATCATGGGTCATTTTTTTGGGCGCTAGCCATAGGTCGACATGGGTTTTCAGCTATTGCAATTTTAACTGCTGCATCGCTTAGCCAGCATTTCTCATTTGCCTTGCCTGCCGCAACGCATCGCCATTCGCGGCTGCCGCGACACCATTAAAACGCGCCTGACATCTGCACCCAAAGCCTGGGGGCATGCTCAGAAGACGCCGGATCAGACAAAGGTGCCCCGCCCTGCACAGGCCACGCCAGATAGCTGTTAAGCTGCAAACCGAACAACGCCGCATTAACCCCCGCCCCGGCCCCGGACAGGGTGCGTGTATTATCAGTCGTCAGAAAATCATTCCGGTTAATCCGGATATTTCCATAGTCATAGAACAACACCCCTCTAAACTTGGGTGTAAAGTAATGTACCAGTTCCAGGTTAAGCAGGTTACCTTCATCTCCGCTCGCCTCCCCCTGCGGGTAAGCCCGCACGCCATACGCGCCACCCAGACTGAATTTTTCAGAGGAGTTCAGGTTGCTGCCGGCCCATTGACCGGAAAGCGTCATGGAAAACGTATCCTGGTCAGTCACACGCTGCAAGCGGTTCAGCATATACGTGGCTTTCACAAAGTCACCATTGCTACGCGCGCTGCCTTCATCGATCAGGCGTGAAGCTGCATCCATATTCAAATGACCGGCGTACATCACTGCATCAAACGAATTTCGCCCGCCGCCGTATACCGTATCCTGCCGCTCGCCATTCAAACCCGCGCTCACCAGTTGCACCCGTTTATCGGTATCCGTGAATACTGCGTCCATGCGGTCATTCAACTTTTTATTTTCATAAGTCAGCACGCCGAACAATGCACTGGTCTGGCTCAACATCAATGGATAAGTTGCAAACAGGCTGGCGGTTTCACTGCGGCCACCAGCATCAAGCGATTCAAACTCCCTGCCTAACAGATAACGGTTGCGCGAATAGCTTGCGCCTATCCGCAATCCATCACCGCCTACCGGCACCTGGTAAGCTACGCGCCCGTACAGCAGGTCACCGCTGCTGCCGACGCCCCACATCGTAAGCTGATCACCCAATTTCAACGGACTGTTAACATTCAAGGTCACGCCGAGCTGGTATTCGCCCGTGTAACGGTTACCATGATTACTGAGCTGTATGCGCCCGCTATAAGGCGCTGACGGCGTGGTTTCGACCAGCAGGTCAGAGGTGCCTGCTTTATTGCCGCCCTGCAAGCTGGCATTCACATTATCAACGCCCACAGTGCCCCGCAGCAGTAGCAGCTGGCGATCAATCGCGGGTTTCTGCAAGGCATCCCCGGTGTTCAAGCGCTTCAGGTGACCCAGTATCCTTCCATCAGAAACCCTGGAGCTATTCTTGAGCTTTACCTGATCCAGCGCCCCTTCCTGCACGACAATATTCAGGATCCCGTTGTTGATATCCTGCTCCGGAATATAGGCATTGGCTAGAAAGTACCCACGTTTGCGATAATAAGCAGTAATGCGTGCCACACCGGCTTCAAGCTGGCTCAAGGTGTGCGTCCCGACAGCCAGGTCGGCCACGAGCGCCTGCAGCACACGGGCAGGAAACTTCTCGGCACCGGTGACACGCACCCTGGTGACTGCAATCGCAGTATCGTCCGCCATCAGAGCAGTGGACGGCACTTCAGCTTCTGTCGCCAATGGCTCCGGAGAGCCTAATGCCTCCGGTGCGACCTGAGGCCTCTGCCCCTGCTGTAATTCACGCGTCACCTGCCCGGCATCGGGCTGCGGCGAAGCAGCCTGCACGCTGGCACTGAAACTGGCACTGAAACTGGCACTGACGATTCCTGCCACGAGCAGCAGCCATCTGGTGCTGATTTTTTCTTCTGTACTCAATTAAAATCCCTTATGCAGACATGCCTGAATTTAATTGTTTTTCATGTGTGATTTTCATCGGCACACCTCATGGCTTTAGTGCTTTATCTTTAACTGTGCTTCCTTCTTCATTCGGTTTGCACTTATGCTTTTTACTATCATTGCCATCCGCAGATTCGTCCGCTGTAAAATCCAGCCCGCAGGTATCCTCCTCGGCATCGATGAATCGCTCAAAAACAGCCCCGGAAGAACTCGTGATCAGCACGCCTTCCCCGCAGCTGGCTGCCAAAGGTTTTTCTGAGGGCTTATCACCAGACACTTCGTTCGGCGGTTTTTGTGCATCCGGGATATTGGGCTGCACCACCACCAGCAGTTCCGCCTGCGAAGCGGCATTGTTCACAAAGGTATAACCCAGGCTGCTCAGCAGGCCATTCACGTAATTGATATCGTAAGAACCCGGATCAGATCCTCCGCCGGAAAACACGGCATTGCCGGATATTCCGGATGTCTGCGCGTTATCGCCATCGATAAAGCCACTGTATGTAAGGGCGTATCGGATTTTTCGGTTACCAATATCATTGATGCATTCAATACAACCACAACATTTTAAGGGAATTTTTCCCGTTTTTTTCAGCATATCTCAACATGAACTTTCAGTCAATCAGTTAGTTGCTTACCACAGGCATTGCAATTGCCGTTTGATTAATCCAGGTAATGAATGGACTACTACATACTTAACATCTATCAAGAACTATCTTTCGTGCAGACTTTCTTTTAAACCACGGGTAATCGGCTTGAGCAGATACTGCATGACCGTGCGCTGCCCAGTCTTAATCTCTGCACTGGCAGTCATGCCGGGAATGATCTCGATTTTTTCTGAACGTGGGTTACGCAGCTTGCTGCCAGCAGTGCGGACGATGCCACGATAATATTTCACGTCTTCCCGCGAGGTTTCCTCACGCAACGTATCCGGGCTTATGTATGTAAGTTCACCATTCAGTGTGCCGTAAATGGTGTAATCATAGGCATCCAGCTTAATACTGGCTGGCAGCCCTGGCCTCAGAAATGCCACATCGGCAGGCTTGATTTTGATTTCGACCAATAACTCCTCATCAATAGGTACAAGCTGCATGATTTCTTCAGCAGGGCGTACGACACCACCGCGGGTAGTAATACGAATGTTTTTAACCACGCCTTTCACCGGGGCATATATATCGACCTGGTCAAGCACGGTTTTACGCGCCGCCAGCTGCTCTGTCTGCGACGAGAGTTCATCTTGCGCTTTTGCCAGTTCGGCCTGAGCTTCGCTCAGGTAGCGGTTGCGGCGCTGGGTGATTGAACCTTTGATTTCATTCACTTGCCGGCGCAGACGAATCACATCAACTTCACTTACTTCCCCTGTTTCCAGCATAGGTTCATTCAAGTTCAGTTCTTTCTGCACTAGCTGCATGGTTTCCTGTAGCACAGCAACCTCTTCATTCAGTGCAGATAATCTTTTTGAGTAAAGGATTTTTTGCGCATTCACTACCTCAGGAAAGTCGGCTGTACTTTTTGGGAAAATAAGCGGCACACCTAAAACCTCTGATCGTGACCTTGCAATTGCAGCTTCAAGTGAAGCTACTTTAGAGAGCGTTTCGCGATAGATTGCCTGTGCTTTGTCACTATCAATACGCAGCAGCAATTCACCCTTCTCAACAATATCCCCTTCTGAAACTTTTATCTCATTTACAATTCCACCATCCAGGCTTTGTATCGATTGGACGCGGCTGCTTGGTATTACCGTACTCACGACGATATCTGCCAACTGATTTAGATATTCAAACTTCATAACGCACACCTCAAGTTTCTTTGAATGTTTAACGTCAAATTTAAATGGGATTTTTTCCCGTCATTTAAATATAAACACTCAAAGCTACCTTGTCAAATTTAATTTTGCAATTCAACAAAAACAGTCATTAAAATAGCGATATTTAATAAAATTAAAATAATCATGGGAATAATTACCGCAAATGTTTTTTTTATGTAATAATCGAAATAAAAACAACATTTGTATGTACTGAAAGTGCCCGACAAACATCAGACTAAAACTTACAAATAAATCATTATGACCATTGAAACGCCACCATCCATCATCAGCGCGCTTGAGCAGTGCCTCAAGCCAATAGCCAGGCTGTGCATTCATTTTGGAATCGATCACCGCCACATTTCGGAAATGCTTAAAGCCGCTTTCGTTTCTGTCGCCAAAGAAGAGTTCAAAGTAAACGGAAAATCACAAACGGACAGCAGGATTGCATTACTCACGGGCGTACACCGCAAAGATGTACGCCGATTGCTTGGACGTGCCCCGGAAAAAACAACGGGCCATCAGCAAGGCTTGGTAGCGAACTTAATTGCACAATGGCTTGGTACCCCGGAATTGCTGAATCAAGATGGGGAACCTAAACCCATTCCTCGCAACCCGCACCCGGATTACAAAATCTCGTTCATATCGCTAGCCGAAACATTAACCAATGACATTCACCCGCGCGCATTAATGGATGAATGCCTGAACCGTGGAATCATCAAGCTTACTGATGACGGCATGGTCCATCTGATTGTCGAATCCCTGATACCGGCTGACGACCTGGATGAAAAAGCGCATTTTTTCGGACAAAACATACACGACCATATTTCAGCTGCAGAGCACAACCTGAATGGAGATCAGCCGCCATTCCTTGATAGGTTTGTCTGGCATGAAGGATTATCGGAAGCCGATGTGAAAGTCGTAGCCGCAGCCGCCAGGAAGGCTGCCATGAATGCATTGAAACAAGTCAACAATCAGGCGATTCAGCATAAGCAGCAGCATTACGGCGACGGCACAAAGCCTGAATTCAGAATCCACTTCGGGACATTCTTTTATAGCAGCCGCGTCCAGGCTGCAGACATAAAAGACGAGCCTAACGAGCAGATATAAACTGTTATGAACCTTCACCATCTATCATTAGCGGTAGCACTTATTCTACCCCTAAGCTATTTAGGTGAAGTGTCCGCAGCTACACGCGCGCCTCGCACATGCAGTATAGATGCCGGCCCTGTTCTAGAACAAAGTGATGGCTCTGCCAGCGGCATCGGCGGTACCGGGCATAACGCGGCTATCCCATCAAGCGGCATCGGCGGCACCGGACATGAAAATACCATTCCGCCAGGCGGCATCGGCGGTACAGAGCATAATGTTGCCGTACAATCAAGCGGCATCGGCGGCACTGGACACGATACGGCCATCCCACCTGGAGGCATCGGCGGCACTGGTCATGAAAATTCCATTCCTCCCGGCGGCATTGGAGGCACAGGACACGAACCGGGCGTTCCACCGGGCGGCATTGGAGGCACAGGCATTGTCGCCGCGGGAACCCTGATGAATGTCAGCGGTATTATTACCGTCGAGGATTACACTAAAAAACAACTCCAGTTGGCCAATGGCGATCAAATTTGTCCAGGTGACACAATTGCTACAAACCAGGATGCAAAGGCAAAAATCCAGTTTGCAGATGGCGCCATACTGCACCTTCTCAAAAACACAGAAATCAGCCTGGTTGACTACAACTACTCGCCCCAGAAGCCTGAATTAAACCGCAGCCTGATAATGCTGGCAAAAGGTGATATCCGCTCCGTATCTGGCAAGATGTCCAAACTTAATCCGCAAAAATACAGCTTCAAGACGCCATCATCCACTATTCGCGTGATTGGCACGGATTTTCTGGTGACGCATCTGCTACAGCAAGAAGGCGCGCTTGATGCTGGAACTTACACCAAAGTGATCTCCGGAGAGGTGAGTGTGCAGAGCACCACCAGCACAATACGGTTACGCGCCGGGGAGTCCAGTCACGTCATGCTCAATGGCACACAGTCAATCATCACCAGCGGGGGCGGCACCTGCTCGGTGCACTAACACCTCCTCCACGACATAAAATTACTTAATTACTCAATACAGGAATACCCCCTCACCTATTAGGGTGATTGCTGTCAATTCTGATAGGTGGTAACTTTAACTCTGTTTTAGATGGGTTTATTTTTAAGTTGATCTATTAATGGCATTTCACATTGATGGATATCTGCTATTTAAAGCAGCTAATCCAAAACCAAAAGGAAATCCAGATGAAGGCTGCCCCAATAGAAAGGTGCAGAACCTGCTTTTGCGGGCAATGCTCCATCAGTGAAGTCAGCAAGGTTTATGCACTAAACTCAGCGCTTGACCATGCTTATTCTATATTCGGTGTTGGATTGGTCTTTTTTGACAGCGAACGCAACCTGACCCATCTCAACGAACTTGCAAGAATCAAACTGAAACTTCCGGAAGAGTTCATCCTTTTGGGCGGCGACCTGATCAAAGAATGCTTCAATCATCAGTCCCATATCGAGCTGCGACGTTCTATAGACCAGTTAATCAATGACAGATGTGCAAATGAGATCCACCTTAACATCCCCATCCGGGAAGAAAAAAGCAATGTAATGCTGCAGCGACTGGAAAAAACTGCGTTCGGGATTGATACTCCCGGAATTGCAATGTTCATTTTTGAATCGAAACAGGAGAACGATACATCTTCTGCCGATGTAGCACGAATTTTCGGTCTTACAAAAGCGGAGGCACGCCTGATGCTAGCCATTACCAATGGCATGACCGCAAAAGAATACTCCGCTATGCATGGCATTTCCATCAATACCGCTTATAGCCAGATTAAAGAAATATTGGCTAAAACAGGCACCCGACGCCAAGCCAAACTCGTAAAACTTGTACTTGAACACTCACCCGGCCTTGAGAGGCGGAAAAATATCATTCCGGTAATGACAGAGCGCAGGGCACCCTCTCTCAGATTACCCGCCATTTAATACTGTTTTATTAACCATACGGCACTTTCTACCAGCCAAAGTTTTGCACTTGAGCTTGCCTGTGAATAAACACCAGCGTTCTTGCTGCAAACCTTCTTGCACCCAACAGGATTCCGCCATTAACGGCCATAACCCAAGCGTAATATCCAATATATCCTGTTGCTAGCAAGCCCTTATTTGCTTAATATCCTAGTAATTTAGTAAACATTATGCAAAATGAAAACTTCAAGTTACTCAGCTCCAGAACAGTCCGGATTCAAGTTTGACAATAGCTACGCAAAACTCGCATCCAAGCTATATCAGAAACAAAAGCCAGAAGCCGCCAGAAACCCGAACCTGCTATTACTTAATCATGCACTTGCCAAAACGCTGGGATTGAATGTGCAGGCTCTTGAAAAGGAAGGTGCAGAATATCTCGGTGGGAATGCTTTATACGCAACTGCCGAACCTATTGCCCAAGCTTATGCAGGACATCAATTCGGTGGATTTAACATGCTGGGAGATGGCCGCGCCGTGTTATTAGGCGAACACATCACTCCGGACAACAAAAGATTCGACATCCAGCTGAAAGGCTCCGGCAGAACTGCATACTCGCGCTCAGGAGATGGCCGCGCAGCGTTGGCACCGATGCTGCGCGAGTACATTATCAGCGAAGCCATGCATGCCCTGGGCATCCCCACCACAAGAAGCCTGGCGGTGGTCACAACCGGTGAAATGGTATACCGTGATGATGCATATCCAGGCGCAGTATTGACCCGCGTTGCATCCAGCCACATTCGCATCGGAACGTTTCAGTACGCGTCTGCGCTGCAGGATCGCCAGCTACTCGCTGAATTAGCCGATTACACCATCCATCGGCATTTTCCAGAAATTACTGCTGCAGAAAATAAATATGCGAGACTTCTGGAAAAAGTCATCGACCTACAAGCATCACTGATAGCGAAGTGGATGCAGGTTGGCTTTATTCATGGCGTAATGAATACCGATAATATGAGTATCTGCGGCGAAACTATTGACTATGGCCCATGCGCCTTCATGAACAACTATGACCCAGGCACTGTATTTAGCTCAATTGACAGCAAAGGCCGCTATGCTTTCGGCAATCAGGCGCCAATCGCTCACTGGAACTTGTACCGGTTTGCTGAAACGCTACTTCCGCTCATCAACACGGATGAGGATCAATCCATCGTCACCGCAAAAGAATTACTGGAAGCGTTCCCAGCCAGATTCCTGACTTACTGGCTGGCCGGCATGCGGCATAAATTAGGACTTTTCAATCAGGAGCAGGGCGATTTGGAACTCGTGGAAGATTTATTAATGTATATGCAGAAAAATAATTCCGACTACACCAATACATTCAGGTCGCTTGGAAAAGAACTCTTAAAAACAATGCAGATTTACCATGATGCAGGGTTTAAAAACTGGCTGCAGGCATGGGAAGCAAGATTATCCAGGCAGCAAGAAAATTTCGCGCAAAGTCTCACTTTGATGGACAGAACCAACCCGGCCATCATTCCGCGCAATCACCTGGTAGAAGACGCTATTTCAGCAGCTGTCGATCAACAAACACTACAACCACTGGAACAATTATTATCCGCAATCACCACCCCTTACAGCACAGATGCAGTCCATAGTAAATTTACACAGCCACCCGAACCGAGCTTCGACATCCATTACAAAACTTTTTGCGGCACTTGAGTAAGTGAACCATGGTTGTAGTTACAAAAAAGCAGGCTACAGCCTGCTCATATGCATTTTGCATGCCTCAACAAGAGTCTCCGGCAAAAACCTGTTATCGAACAGGGATCTCCTTATGAAAGAATAGATCTCGCACACAAAAAGAAAAAAACTGGCCATTTCTGGCCAGGCCTTCTAGGAAATGACATATCACGATCATATTACTTTCATCGCTTGCAAGCCCTTATACAGAGTGGTCATATTTAATGCAGGCTGGATAAAAACTCTATCAGATCAGCCCTGTCTTTTGGATTATCAAGCCCATCATATTTCATCTTGCCAGCTGGCACTAAAACCTTAGGATGTTCCATGTATGCCGATAACTGATCGGATGTCCATATTATCTGTGAGCTGCGCATATTATCTGAGTAGTTGAAATCATTGATAGAAGCAGATTTTCTACCTAGGATATTCCACAGAGAGGGTCCTTTCTTATTCTTACCTTCTTTAACACTATGGCATTCCGCACACTCCTGATTGAACATGTTCTTGCCGTTATTGATATCAACGGCGGCATAAAGCGCATTGGAGTTAGCAAGCAGCAGCAAAGCTGACAATCCAATTAAATATCTGATGTTCACCATATTTATCCCTTCTTAAAATGCGAGCCAGGCAAAAGCAAATAACGTATTGTTATCCGAAGCATTCCTGCCCAGGCCATCATAGTTGTTTTTTGCGCCATTAAACTTGGTATAACCCGTATATTGCAGGCCCAGACGCATATTCGCCCATGGGCTACCCCACGATTCATCCTTGCCCCATGGCGTCCAGTCTGCCTGTACTATATAGCCGCGGCTGTTCGGTGAGCCATTAATGCTGCCGTTATCTGCTTCACCAGTGTTGTAGAGCTTGTCATCCGTGTTGCCGCGGATATCAAACACACCTAAAGTCACGCCATACGTATTGTTGTAGTGGTAGCTGCCAGCCAGATCAAAGCGTTTCAGGTCGCCATGCTTGCTATCGGCGCCGTCACTGCCGAAAGTGCTGCCCAGGGTGCGCCTTTCATCAATGTAGCTGGTATTTACCGTAAAAATATGTTCCCTGGTACCCAGGAACTGGTAGGAAGCATCCACCCCGATATCGTGGTACTTATCGGTCGGACCGCTTAAGAAATCAGGCTGCAGTTTTGCATCCATGCCGAACAGTCCAACATGGAATGCCTGTTTTTTAAAGTCTTTGAAATATCCCAGCCTCCAATACGGCGATGTTCCGCTGATACGGCCATCTTCACCCGCATTAATCTTGTTTCTCAAGCTTCTGGATAAGGTCTGGTAACCGCCGAATTCAGCATAAAAACTATTGTCATAGAAGCCGTATGCGGTAGCGCCCAGCACCTGCTGTTCCAACGCACCGTTGATGAAAGGTGAAGCGGCAGGCCCCGGAGCCAGCTCAGAAGACATGTAAGGGAATTTGAATCCGTTAAGGGTGTTAAACGGGTCCTGCACTGTAGGATTGTTATTGAGTGAGATGCCGTAAGTCAGGTCTTTACCGCCAAACTGCCTGCTGTCTGCGATGCGGATATCCATATTGTCCATGGCGAATTTTCGGTCAAAATCATTGCCGGTTACCTGCACAAAGGAACCTACGTGGTCAGAGAGCCTGCCCGCAAGAAATATCGATAATTCCTGCAATGATAGATTATCGTTCTTGCCAAAATGCGGCTGCGCATCATCACTCAACTTTTTGTTCGTGTGTGTAAATCCTTCTACCAGCATGGCCGAGAGCGGAACCTTGCCGTCCTTGCCATCGGTATCGACATAACCGCCTAATTTAAATTGCATACCATGCGGCGTAAGCTGCGGCCCAAAGGCGCCAATGTGGCACGCTGAGCAGGACTCCCCCGTCTGCCTGGCAAAGCTTGGGATGGCATTTGCATAGGCACTAAAAAAAACGAGACCTGTCACAAATGTCATCTTGAACCACTGAATGATTGTTTTTTTGAACAACATGATAATTCCCCCGGTTTGAAGATATTTGACTAGTTGAAGTTATTTAAGTATTGGAGCCATCGCGCGCAGCACGTTGTCTTTTTTGAAATAGTGATGCCATAACGCGGCAAGGGCGTGCATAAAAATCAAGGCCAATAATATATAAGCCGCCCACTCATGCCAGTCGGCCAAAGTTTCTGCCATATCCATATCCTCGGACACCAATGCCGGCAGATGGATAAATCCAAGGAAATTTACCGGCTGCCCCTTAGCACTCACCTGTGCCCAGCCAAGAAGAGGAATAACCAACAAACTGAGATACAGTGCAAAATGCACTGTTTTTGCAGCGACCTTTGAAAGCAGGTCAAGTTCATGATCCGGGAAATGTTTACGATACTTTATGACAAACAGCACGCGAAGCATTAATAACACCGGGACTAATAACCCAATAAATTTATGAATACTCAGCATCCATAAACGCGCAGGTTTACCCTCTATAAGGTCCCTGATGAATATTAATGTCAGCCCCAGTAAGATAAAACCAGTGGTGAGCCAGTGAATGATTACGACGGCTTTAGGATATCTTGGATTGCTCATAGGTATCTTCAAAATATATGGACACCTACAACAAAAGCAACCCGCGTGCCAATTAATATTTATTAAGAAATATCAATCAGTTAAGAGTAATCATCAGTATTTACAATGCATTAATAATACATAAATTGCACATTAATCTATACCAAAGACTGTAAAAGTCATACAATATTTGCGGGAAAAATTACCACGTACAGACCGCGCCCTGTATAGGCAAAGTGCAAAAAGAAAAAGCCTAGTCATTTCTGACTAGGCTTTGTATCTTGGTAGGGTGTGCGGGGATAGAACCCACGACAAACGGATTAAAAGTTGTTATAACAAATTGATTTTTAATGTTATTTATTCGCCCTCTTTCGCCAATACTCGCTGACACTCGTTAAAGTTGTCACGTTTAATATTTTAGAATGGTAACAATCGGCCAATTGCTGACCATCGTCAATTTACTGTATCCGGTGCTTAAGCGGGACAAAGTGGTCATTCACAGTTAAACTATTTCTTGGTATTCGCTGGCCAGTTCTGCATGGCAATATCAATAATATCCATGAGCGCATCCTTGCTTGCGCCACTAGAAGCTTGTACTGAAATCCCCTGATGAATGGTGGCGACGTATTTTGCCAGTGCAGTTGTATTGGCACCTTCAGGCAAATCTCTTTTTTCCTTCGCTAAATCAAATCGTTTTTTTAAACTTTCTTCCAAATTGGCACGATACGCGATGAGTTTTTTCTGCATCATTTCTGCTTCTGGCCCACAAGATAATGCACCTTGCACAATCATGCATCCTCGTGGATTTTGATGTTGGGTTAATAGCTCCACGGCTTTAGTAAGAAACGTTTTAGCTACCAGATAAGAAGTGGGTTCTGCCATCGCCTCCTTCACAAATGCGCTTGGGCCACTGACATATTTATCTAAAACTTGATTAAACAAAGCTTCCTTATTGCCAAAAGCTGCATAGATACTAGGTTTATTCATACCCATGGCTTCGATAAGTGCTGCCATAGAAGTGCCTTCATAGCCAAACGTCCAAAATGTTTGCATGGCTTTTTCTAGCGCATCTTCATAGTTAAATGCAGGCGGTCTCCCGCGTCGTTTTAGAACATCTGCTTGTTGATCTTCTGTGCTACTCATAAGTTAACTCACATGTGATATTTTTAATATTATACCATTCGGTAATAAATGTGTTGACATATTAATGAATGCCCTTTATTATTTATTTACCGTTTGGTACATATTAAATAAATGATGGAGAAAAGAATGAGTAATCATGAAAACAAGGTGGCTTTTATCAGTGGCGCGAATCGTGGCATTGGCTTTGAAACAGCCAGAAAATTAGGAGAGCTTGGGATAACAGTCATTATCGGTGCACGCGACGTCGCGAAAGGTAAAGCAGCCGCTAATGACTTAATTTCAAGAGGAATAAAAGCAGATGCAATTTACTACGACGCGAATGACGTAAAATCCGCACACGATGTTTATGATTATCTTGATAAACATTACGGGAAGTTAGATATTCTTGTGAACAATGCAGGCGTCAACCACGAGCAATTGATGGGCAAGAATAACAGTAGCTCTTTAAGCAAAGATGCTTTACAGAATACATTCCAAACCAACTTATTTTCCGTAATTGAAATTACACAGAGATTATTGCCCTTAATTAGCAAAGCGCCTGCTGGTCGCATTGTGAATCTATCTAGCATACTGGCATCACTAACTCTGCACAGTATGCCAAACTCCCCAATAGATCCTGCTAAAGCGTTTGCCTATAACGCTTCAAAGACAGCATTAAATGTCTATACGGTTCATTTAGCCCACGAGTTGCGTGATACCAATATCAAAGTGAACTCCGCACACCCAGGTTGGGTAAAAACTGAGCTTGGCGGTGAACATGCGCCAATGGAAGTTGCAGATAGTTACAAAACCAGTGTTTACCTTGCCACATTAGATGAAAATGGTCCAAGCGGTGGTTTTTTCCATGAAACAGACCCACTCCCTTGGTAAGTTAGGAAATAGACATGGCTAAAAAAATTCCATTTCGTTACCGCGTATATTGTTTTGCGCTAGTCATGTCATTTTTTACATCAATGATTGTCTCCGGCACTGTGATTAGTTTGCGCACTAGCGCTCTTGAGGGATTTTTACATATTTGGCCATCGTCTTTTGCGATTGCATGGCCAATTGTATTTGTCGCGATTCTTATCATCGCACCGCTTGTTAACAAATTTTTAAATGTGTTTATTGAGTCTAGCTAAAAGTAAGGAATAACCAATAATGAATCACATCTCCAAGTTAGAACAACTTCAGGAAATTAACATAGGTGCCAACTGCACACTCCGATACCTAAAAGCAGGTGCTGGCAAGCCACTCATTTTGATACATACCATACGGACGCAATTAGATTACTTTCAGGAAGTCATTCCCGAGTTAGCAAAACACTATACAGTTTATGCAGTGGATTTACCTGGTCATGGCAGATCGTCTATCGATACAAGAGTCAATTACGATGAACCTTATATGCGAAAAGCAATAATCGCTTTTATTGAAAAATTAGATTTAAGCGACGTCACGCTGGTAGGCGAATCGATAGGCGCAGTGTTGGCGCTTACAGTGGCTAATGAGGTACCGGAGCGTATTATCAAAGTAATTTCCTCTAACACCTACGACTACGAAACCCGTTATGCCGATGGTTTACGCAGGGGAAATATATTTTCGAATATCGTGATTGCCAATTATGCAGTACCCATCCATGGTGCAATCTTTGCCCTATTTGAAAACTGGCTATTTTTAGGCCTTGCAATGAAAGGTGGTTTAAGAAATAAAAGCTGGATGCCCTCTAAGCTCTTAAGTGAATTTAATCGCACAGGATTCCGCAGAGGCTATAGATATGTGGAGCGTAACGTTTTTGCAAACTGGCGATCATGGAATAAAGCAAGAGCGCAATATACTGGTGTAAAAGCACCAGTAACCTTAGTTTACGGCGATCATGACTGGTCAACAATTCCTGAGCGTCAGCGCACTGCAAAAGCACTGGGTAACATCAATATCATTACGTTAGAAAATACAGGGCATTTTGGATTTGTGGACAACCCCAAAAAATTATTAGAAGTAATTTTAAAACTTTAACCATTAGCTGTTAAAGATGATTTTCATGGAGTTAACTCAGTATAAATACAGGTTATGCAGAGTAACTCCATAAAAGACTACCTAAATTAATGATGTTTGGAATGGCAGCTATGCGGATTAACACGCCTTCGGCATGTTAGCGGTGACCTGCCATAGATTTTCAATTAGTGAATTACCGAAAGAACTCTAAGAAGCAATTTGGAATTTTCAGTCTACTATAAGGCTACTAAAAAAAGAAAAAGGCTTAGCCATTTCTGACTAAGCCTTATATATCTTGGTAGGGTGTGCGGGGATCGAACCCACGACAAACGGATTAAAAGTCCGCTGCTC
>Ga0208758_100409_pt1 | contig 14621 bp, 11 predicted proteins | sample LakWasM116_HOW13_2_FD_183930 | JGI IMG/M metagenome (GOLD analysis project Ga0208758, IMG submission 183930) | Freshwater sediment methanotrophic microbial communities from Lake Washington under simulated oxygen tension - Sediment Metagenome... | ecosystem: Environmental > Aquatic > Freshwater >...
CTGCTGGATGTGACGCCGCTTTCCCTGGGCTTGGAGACCATGGGCGGCCTGGTTGAAAAAGTGATCCATCGCAACAGCACATTGCCGATTGCGCGTGCGCAGGAATTTACCACCTACAAGGATGGGCAGACTGCCATGAGCATTCATGTCGTACAGGGTGAACGCGAACTGGTCAGCGATTGCCGCTCCCTGGCGCGCTTCGTTCTGCGGGGCATTCCACCTATGGCTGCCGGCGCTGCGCGGATACGCGTGACATTTACCGTAGATGCCGATGGCCTGCTTTCAGTTTCTGCACGCGAACAAAGCACCGGTGTGGAAGCGCATATCGAAGTGAAACCTTCGTACGGATTAAGTGAAAATGAAATTACCGATATGCTGAAAGCATCGTTCAGCAGCGCCGAAGAAGACAAAAAAGCGCGCATGCTGGCAGAGGCCCGCGTCAGCGCCGGCGCTATCATCAGCTCAGTCACCGCCGCACTTGCCGCAGATGGAAGCCTCATCAGCGAAGCTGAACAGAATGCGATCAAAGCGGAAATCGACCGCTTACAGGCCATTGCCGCAGCAGAGGATGCAACGGCGATCAACCAGGCGGTCGACGCACTCAACCATGCCACGGAGGCGTTTGCGGCAGCTCGCATGAATGCAAGCGTAAGCCACGCCCTCAGCGGTAAAGCCATTAACTCTCTGGAAATGTAATATGCCACAAATTATCGTACTGCCGCATGTGGAACTATGCCCGGAAGGCGCTGCCTTTGAAGTCAACACCGGCGAATCGATCTGCAACGCACTGCTGGATCATGATGTAGATATCGAACATGCCTGCGACCAGGTCTGCGCCTGCACGACTTGCCATGTGATTATCCGCGAAGGATTCAAATCACTGAATGCATCCTCAGATCAGGAAGACGACCTGCTGGACAAAGCCTGGGGACTGGAGCCAAACTCGCGCCTGTCATGCCAGGCAGTTGTCGGCACTGAAGACATCGTTATTGAAATACCGAAATACAGTATCAACATGGCCAAGGAAGGCCATCGCTAACAGACCGCCAAGCCAGGGAGGCCAGGCCTCCCTGCCGTTTACAGGCCTATTGCATTATCCATGAAACGCACTTCACCTGAGCCCAGGTCGTAAATACCGCCCACGATCGCAATCTGCCTGTTTGCCATCATGTCCTGCAGGATCTCGCTACTGTGCATGATTTCATCCATCTGCACCTGCACGCTTAATTCACATACTTTTGCCACAAATTCAGGATTCGATGAATCACGCTGCCCAATGATGCTTTTTTCCAGGCGCACCGCAGGCTTGATCAGGTTGGTGATCTCGCCGATATGCCCATCCTTGAAGTTATCACAGGCAGCTTTTACCGCGCCGCACCCGGTATGCCCGAGCACGACGATCAGTTTGCTGCCCAGGTATTTACAGCCGAACTCCAGGCTGCCGATCGCTTTATCTGAAGCGATATTACCGGCCAGGCGCACGCTGAAAACATCCCCCAGTGCCTGGTCAAATACCATTTCCACCGGTGCGCGTGAATCACTGCAACTCAGCATGGAAACAAAAGGATGCTGCTTGTCTTTTGTCATCATGACCAGATTATGCAGATCTTTATTGGCAGTCAGGTTATTGGCAAAGCGGTGATTACCGTCAATCAGAATATCAAGCGCTTCCTGTGGCGTCATTTTATCGCGGTCGAGTAATGGATGTTTATACATACAGAATTCCTGAGTTAAGTTTCACGACGCAATTATACCTGACCACCAGCGTATCAATGATGACCAATCGCAGCCCATTGCAATGCAGCCATAAAAAAAGCCCGCTGTTAAGCGGGCTAAACGAGGTGCCAGAAGTAATCAGGCGATTAGACTAGAACATCCACTGTGCCCTGAAAATAAGTGCTTTTTCGTCATCAACACGTTTATTATTGATAATCACACCACCGGTAGCACCACCAATAATGTCGTTGTAATCAGTTGCCACGTAGTTCATCATCAAACGTGTGTTAGCTGTTGGCAGGAATTTCAAACCCAGTGTCCAGGCATCTGCTTTCGCAAAACCGGCAGCTTTAGTCGTAATCTGAGCATCAGCAGCGCCCACACCTTGGCCAACGCCTACAGCGTTATAATCTGAAGCATCGAACTCGCTGTAACGCAAGCCCAGCTCCCACAAGCCGCCTGTGAATGTTGTCGGGTCAAAGTCTTTTGCTGGTTTCAGGCCGCCGAATACGCCGCCTTTGTAGCTGTCAGCATATTTTTCACCTGTAATGGTCCACATTGCTTCTGCATACCAGTTTTCAGTATTCAGGTCATAACTGCGGGTAGGTGTTTTAAATTCGTTGTTCATCTGCATCCATTCAGCCTGCACTTTGAATGGACCGTAGGCTACCGCACCTTCCAGGCCAACACGGCTACGGTCAATGCCGTTATATTGCGCTGCGGCATTTGCCAGGGTTGGCGCCCTGAAGAATGTTGCGCCCTTGCCTTCTGTCGCGCCGCTCACGCCTACCGTACCTTCAGGAGAGTCACCTTCTGAGAACGAAGCACCTGCATGCAGCACCATGTCTTTATTGCCCATGATTTCGGCAAAGTTGGCAGTTAAACGGCCGTAGATATCTTTGCCGTCTTCACGGATATCAGACTCTACGCCACCGTCTTTTACGCCATTTGATGCAGCCAGGGCATAAGTGATACCTGTAAATGGTGTACCGTGAACCATGATGCCGGTTTCTTTAGCTGGAGCCAGCTGGTTTACAAATGAACGCTCCATGAAATCGATATTGTTGGAGCTTGTCAATTCTTCCAGGTTCATCGGCATTTTGAATTTACCGAAACGGAACTGGACAGGCTTCCACCAGGCAACGTTCAGATAGCCAACGTCAAGTTTGCTGGCGCCGCTTGAAAGGTCAGCGACCACTTCAGCTTCGTAATAATCTTTCCATGCTGCTTTGAAACCTAAGCGGGCACGGCGGATATCAAAGGTATCCGATACGCTGTTTGAATTTGAAATGGCATTGCCAGTCGCTAAAGCAGCATTGGTTTTGTTATCGTTATAGTCAAAGAAACGGTAATCAGCATGCACGCGGCCGTTGATTTGTGCTTTGAATGAGCCGTCGCCGCTTTCAAACACTAAGCCATCCTTATATTTAGCAGAAACTGAACTTGCTTTTTTCTTCTCGGCAGCTTCTTTTTCACCGGCACGGCCTTTTTGTAACAGTGCGCCTTCTTCTTCGGTCAGCACGCCCTTGGCAATCAATGCATTCACAATATCATCTGTTGAATCAGCGAATGCATTTGCACCAATACCCAACATCAATGAGCCTGCTACCGCTGCGGCTACTAAGCTACGTAATTTGTAATTCATTTAAAATCCCTCTTGTTTAAGAATTGTTTACTGCGTTTTTTCAACAGGGTGGATTTTGCGGAGATTGTGTGACATTTTGATGACAGATCATGATTTGGTAAAAAAAACGTCACTTATGTTGTATTTCTGCAACAGGCCATTTGTGCGACCGGCAACCATTGGCCTCAGGCGATCGCGGCTATGTCTCCAATAAGACACGGTCACATGGTTGTCACATTATCTAAATATGATGCCGGAAAGAATTTACACTTGGTCATAAATAATGAGCGCCAACATTGCTTTTCTCAATCATAAAAAACTGCAGGAAAATACCGCTGATGACATAGAAAACAAACTGCATGACATCATCAGGAACAAGCGCTTAAGTGCGGTGTTCCAACCCATCATTGATATAAGAACTGCCAAAATAATCGGCCACGAAGGCCTCATCAGGGGGCCGGCGGATAGCCCATTGCATTCCCCGATCAAGCTATTCAATACCGCGCGCCATTACGGCCTGATAGCCGAACTTGAATATCTGGCAAGGCACGAAGTGCTTCAATCCTTTTATGACCTTAACGGTGTAGGCAAAGTGTTTCTCAACGTCAGCCCGGATGTATTTTTAAGTAAATACTCCAGGGGCGGGGAAACGCTTAAATACATACACGAGATTGGCTTGACGCCACAGCAGGTTGTGATCGAACTGACAGAGAACACACCCAGCATTGATTACCAGCTGCTGCGTGAAGCCTCCTGCTATTACCGTGCAATGGGATTCGAGATTGCGATTGATGACCTGGGTGAAGGCTTCTCCAGCCTGCGCATGTGGTCTGAACTGAGGCCCGACTATGTCAAGATCGACCAGCACTTCATCCAGGGCATCAATCACGACCCGCTGAAGCTGCAATTTGTACGCTCCATTCAGGAAATCGCAAATAAATCTGGCGCACGCATTGTGGCAGAGGGTATTGAAACAGAAGATGAGCTCATCGCCATCCGGGACATAGGCATTGCCTTAGGACAGGGCTACCACATCACCCGCCCGCAGCACTATCCGGTTAAAGCCGTCCCGAGCCATATTGAACAAACCCTGGGAGCAAAATACATCATCGGGCAGCAACAGCCGGGTCAGTCCTATACCGTCGAAAGCTTGATGAAACACTCGCCATACGTCGCACCGGAATTATGCAACGACGCAGTGCTTCACCTGTTTGAGCTTCACCCCGAAATCAACTCGATCCCTGTCGTTAAAGATGGCATTCCGGTGGGCATCATCAGCCGTTATCACATCACCAGCCAGTTCTCCAAACAGTATTATCGCGAACTGTATGGCAAAAGCTCCTGCGATATTGCCATGGATGGCAAGCCGGTCATTGTAGAAAAATCGGTAAGCCTGCATGACTTGAGCGACCTCATGCTGCAAAGTGACCCGCAATACCTGTCTATCGGTTTTATTATCACGGAGAACGGCACATACGCCGGCATGGGCAGCGGGCATGACCTGCTGCGCCTGTTCACACAGATGCAGATCAGCGCAGCCCGTTATGCCAACCCATTAACGCTGCTGCCTGGCAACGTACCGATTAATGAGCATATTGACGGGCTTTTAGGTTCAAAAACAGCATTTACCGCATGTTATTTTGACCTGGATTTTTTTAAGCCTTTTAATGATATGCACGGCTATAAAAAAGGCGATGACGTGATTCAATTAATGGGTACGCTGCTCAAGGAAGAATGCAGTAAGGAACTGGACTTCATCGGCCACATTGGCGGTGATGATTTTATTGTGCTGTTCCAGAGCCAAAACTGGAAAGAACGCTGCGACACTATCCTGGCGCGCTTTGCGGAGGTCGCCAAATGGTTCTATAACGCTGAAGAACGGGAACGGGGCGGCATGGATGTTGAAGACCGCTTAGGTAACCGCACGTTTCAGCCCCTCATGAGCATCTCGATCGGAGCTGTCGTCGCGGAGCCCGGGCAATTTGAATCACCGCATGAGGTTTCGAGTGCTGCTGCCATTGCAAAAAAACAAGCCAAGAAAATAACAGGCAATTCATTATTCATTGAGCGGCGTCATTATTAAGCTGGATCTATTAAACCAGAATTGATCAACACCCATTTGACACCCGCATTAACAGAAAAGCCCCCCCCAGGTTTCCACCTGGGGGGCTTGTCATAAGTTTCACCGCGAATGAAACGCTATCCGGTCAGGCTTCTGCACGCATATGCGGGAACAGGATCACATCACGGATACTTGGGCTATCGGTGATCATCATGACCAAGCGGTCGATCCCGATACCGCAGCCGCCGGTCGGAGGCATACCGTATTCCAGCGCGCGGATGAAGTCAGCGTCGTAATACATCGCCTCCTGGTCACCCGCCTCTTTTGCCTTCATTTGTGCATGGAAGCGTGCCGCTTGGTCTTCTGCATCATTCAGCTCACTGAAACCATTGGCAATTTCACGACCGGTCACAAACAACTCGAAGCGCTCGGTGATTTCAGGGTTGGCGTCAGAAGCACGCGCCAAAGGCGAGACCTCAACCGGGTAATCAATTATATAAGTCGGGTTCCACAACTGTGACTCTGCCGTTTCTTCAAACAGCGCCAATTGCAGGGCGCCCAAACCTGCATGGTCAAACGGCTTGGTACCGAACTTCAGGATTTCAGCACGCAAGAAAGCGGCATCATGCAACTGCTCCAGCGTATAGTGCGGTGCATATTTCTGGATCGCGCCAACAATGGTCAGGCGCTCGAACGGTTTACTCAAATCCAGCTCACGGCCCTGATATTCAAGCACGGCTGAGCCTGTTGCGGCAATCGCTGCTGCACGGATACAGCGTTCGGTGAAATCCATCAACCACAGGTAATCGGTATAAGCCGCATAAAACTCCATCATCGTGAATTCAGGGTTATGGCGCACGCTTAAACCTTCGTTACGGAAATTGCGGTTGACTTCAAACACACGGTCAAAACCACCAACGACCAGGCGTTTCAGGTACAGTTCAGGCGCGATACGCATGTACATCTGCATATCCAGGGCATTATGATGCGTGATGAAAGGTTTAGCCGAAGCGCCGCCTGGAATCGGGTGCAGCATCGGCGTTTCGACTTCCAGGAACTGGTTCTCTATCATGAAACTGCGGATCGCTGAAACCACCTTGCTGCGCGCTACAAAAGTCGCACGCGTTTCTTCGGATACGATCAGATCGACATAGCGCTGGCGGTATTTCACTTCCTGGTCCTGCAGGCCATGGAATTTTTCCGGCAACGGACGCAATGATTTAGTCAGCAGGCGCAGCTTCGATACTTTTACCGAAAGCTCACCAGTCTTGGTTTTAAACAATACGCCTTCTGCAGCAACGATATCGCCCAAGTCCCAATGCTTGAATGCATCGTAAATGGCTTCGCTATCAGCAGAGTTCAGGTTATCTTTGGAAATGAATAACTGAATGCGCGCAGTGCTATCCTGCACCGTAGCAAAGCTGGCTTTGCCCATGACACGTTTGAGCATCATGCGGCCGGCAATGCTGACGCGCACCGCCTTAGGATCCAGCACTTCGTTATCAAAACCGCCAAACTCCGCATGCAGGGCTGCCGCATGATGCTCAGGCTTAAAATCATTAGGAAATGCAGCGCTGCCATTGGCTTTTGCCGTTTCACGGATCGCCTTTAATTTTTCACGGCGTTCGGCAATGACATGGTTCTCGTCCTGCTGGACCACTTCGCTATTCTGCTGATTATTTTCCGTATTACTCACACTCATACCCCCTGCTTCAAACTTTCTGTAATAAATGGATCAAGGTCGCCATCCAGCACCCCTTGCGTATTGCCTATTTCCACACCGGTCCGCAAGTCCTTGATCCTTGACTGGTCAAGCACATAAGATCGAATCTGATGCCCCCAGCCGATATCGGTTTTGGCGTCTTCCAACGCCTGTTTTTCCTGATTACGCTTGTTCAGTTCCAGATTATAGAGCGCGCCTCGCAGCATGCTCATCGCCTCATCCTTATTTCGATGCTGCGAACGGTCGTTCTGGCACTGCACGACAACACCGGTAGGAATATGCGTAATACGCACGGCGGAGTCGGTCTTGTTAATGTGCTGCCCGCCCGCACCACTGGCACGATAAGTGTCGATACGCAGGTCGGCAGGGTTGATGTCAATCTGAATCGATTCATCCACTTCCGGGAAAACCTGCACGCTGGCGAAACTGGTATGACGTTTGGCATTGGAATCGAACGGTGATTTGCGCACCAGCCGATGCACACCGTTCTCGGTTCTCAAGGTGCCATAGGCATAATCACCGCTTACTTTGATAGATGCGCCCTTGATACCGGCCACATCTCCTTCGGACTCTTCCAGCACTTCGACTTTAAAGCCCTTACGCTCACAATAACGCAAATACATACGCAGCAGCATATTGGCCCAATCCTGCGCTTCGGTGCCACCGCTGCCGGATTGGAATTCGACAAAGCAATTCGCGGCATCCAGCTCGCCCGAAAACATGCGCCTGAACTCCATTTCCGCTATCTTTTTTTCCAGCGCCTCGGAATCTGCTGCGATACTGAGCAAAGTATCATCATCACTCTCCTCACGCGCCATTTCAAACAGCTCCTGCGCATCATTAAGGCCGGTTTCAACACTTAACAGGGTGTTGACGACTGATTCCAGCTCACGCTTTTCTTTACCTAGCTTCTGGCTTTTGGCATTGTCATCCCAGATTTTCGGGTCTTCGAGCAGGCCATTCACTTCTTCCAGGCGCTGACTTTTGCTTTCAAAGTCAAAGATACCCCCGTAGGGCTTTGTTGCGCTCAACCAGATCGCTTAAGCGATTGGCGATAATATTGAGTTGTTCCGCTTCCATGACGCACACTTATTACAAAAAACGGAATTATACAGGAACTAATCTTGCTTATATTAACTTGCTGTTATTACAGTGACACTTGCTTGGTGCCGATATATCAAAACATTAAATACTGCCATCCGAATGACAGCACTCATCATAACTGCCGACTTCTAAAAACAAATGAGGGTGATTTTTACAATTCACACCAGCTTGCGCTTGAATTACAAAACTTTTTTTACTTTTTGCGTTACACTTCAAACGTTACAGATTTCTAATAGCTCATAGCTATCTTCCAAGCGCCTATTAAAAGAAAATTAATAGAGTTAACAGCTTATTTATCTAGGCCATTATCTACACATACCAGTTAGAGCTAAAATCACCCCCCTAGCATCATTGCGAGGGTCAAGCCCGTGGCAATCCAGCACGTATGAATAAGGCACCTTAACTTTAGCGCAGCCATTTACCTCACTAGACTATGGTCTTCACAAACCATAGCCATGCCGCTTTTTTCTCTGGCGTCTATTTCCCGCTTAAAACTGCCATCAGCCAGTTGTGAGGCTAACTTTGTTTTCACCCATGAAAGCTCCAGTTCAGACTGTGAATTGATGCCTTGGCTAGTATGATCGGCGTGCTGGTGATAATTATTGAAATTATTGTAATAAACAACTTCTTTGACATAATTTAGCACTTGAATTGCCTTGCTACCGGTAGCTTGATCTACCATTTTCAATGCCTCGTCAAAAGCTTTATTCGCGCTTGACCGTGCATCCAACATTAAATTTTTCTTGGCGTTTATAGTATCTGCCATCTTTATACTACCAGCTTCTTTTAATGCATCAGTATTCACGTAAAAGATTGTCTCTTTTTTTAACATAAACTTGGTGTCATCTTCAGCTGACGTGTCTTCCAAACAGCCGCCTACTAACTGCCTCTTACCTACATCCAATACATCACTAATCTTAGCTTCAAGCCCCGCTTGAACTTCGCCTAAAGTAATAGTACCTGGCCCTATGATTTTCTCTTCATTTTCCATCTTGTTACCCCCCCATTAATTTATATCACTTGATCTAAATTCATAAATAAATGATGAACACATCATTTTTAATTTACTGCCAATTACCGACTATGTGCTGCTTGCATATCATTTCTAATAGGATTTCGTGCTTCATAATTTGCAACCACGCCTTGCAACTCGTTTGCACCCAGGGCTTTAGATAAATTATTTATCGCGATGTCTAGGGCGCGGTCATCACTTGCATCGATTACGCCATCTTTAGTCACATGTCGATAAAGTTGCGAGAAACTATCCACCGCTGCTTTTAACGCCACAGGTTTATGTTCTGGCATATTAATGTTAACGTCACCAGTTTCTCGAATATAGGCGGCTGTCTTGACAAACTCCTCTTGAGGCGTGAGAGGTACAGGCATGCCTAGAGCTTTTTGCACTGCATTAAGTTTTTCATTCGCCGCTACCGCAACATTTTTAACCGCTTCAATACCTGAGACACCGAAAGCTTCAACAAAACCCGGCGCCACATCAGTAGGTTTACCCGTTACAAATGCAACCAGTCTTTGCGCATACCGGTTAACCTCGCCAACTGGCGTCCAATCCAGCAATCGTGCAACAGCTTCATTGGGCTTATCTTCTTGCTGCGCCTTTACGAAACTTACTATTGGAGCAATATCCGTTGCGGTATTTCCAGCCACTTTCATAAATACATGTGCTTTTTCTTCACTATCGCCATTAGTCGCGTAAGCACTTGCTGCACCAGAAGCTAATGCCAAACCAGAACCAATCAACAAACCAATTCCACCTTTACCAGCACCAGTTGCACGTGCGGACGCCGCTCTCGCCAGTTCCACATCTGTAATTGGAGTACTGTATCCATTAAGATTAAGCTGCTGATTTGATATGCGCGTTACTGTTGAATTTGCCGCAGAAGCGTTAGCCATGCTTGTGCTTGCGGTTCTTTTTACATCGGCATCCGTAATTGGTGTGCTGTATGGTGTTAGATTTATTGGTTTATTAACATTGTTGCCTGCGTTTGCATCTCGCATATCCAAAACATCCGGCATTTCATTCGCGGGGAAAAACTGTGTTGGGTAATCCACCTTTTTTTGTATGACAATGTTACGCGCATCCGCTGAACGTAAACCTTCAATGAACGGATGGCGGGATTTAGATAACTCTTCACGAGTTTTACCAGTAATATGATCAAGCGCTGATCTCTCGCCCTGCAATGAAACATCAGGAGCTGTCATTGCCCGAATATTTCCCTGTGCATATTTCTCAAGGTTTTCAGGTGTCCAGGCATTACCCTGATGTGCCTGTTGCGCATCACCGACTGCTTGCAACATCTTGTTAAAATCAGCCACTGGAACCCGATGCTGAAACTTTTCAACGGTTGTTTGAATAATGTCATCCATTGACAACGTGAGCCGAGCGCCACGAATATCAAACTCCACCAACTCATTGCTAGGCTTAAAGATAATAGTATTGCCACGCCCTTGTTCGAGGGCAAATCTTGAATTAGCAGAATATTGATCGACAATTAACGACTTCAAATTTTCTACATCAACATTGCCCACCAGCCCACCACTGACGTTCACGTTAAAATCGTTCGCACTCAACAGATAAATCTTGCCGGTGGCTCGCTCAGTGGCTGCCTGCATTGCCTCTATCAAATTCACTTTTGCGTCAATCAACTGCTCTGCTGTAAGCATTTGGCCATCAACATGCACACCTAAATTCTTAGCGGTTTCAGCGGCAAGCTTCAGGTCTATATTGTTTTGAGGCTGATGATTGTACTTATCCAGCAATGACTGCGCCTCACGATAAAGGTCTGGTTGATAAATTCGCAGGTAATGCTCCCCATGCATATTGCCGGCCAAATCCTCTAAACTGAATCCGGCTACCAATCTATTCTCGTCCATAGCAGCTTGGCGAAAACTATCGCTGGTATGAATAAAAGCTGGCGATCTAACTTCACCTCTAGCGTATGGCGTTTGCAGTGTGTCTCTAGGTGTCGTCATTAGTAAATTAGCGACGACTGCCGGATTGACATCGGTAGATGGTACGGTTGCACTCATGATGCATCTCCTTTAACAAATGATTTACGCAACCCACCTATAGATTATTTACTTACTTCTACTAGGGCAGGGCGTTTAACCATCTATTGCAATCGCCATGCCATTTTATATTTTTGATTCTAACCAATTGAAAAACAAGATAATTAATTAAAATAGCAGCTATACAAAATATGTAGGTTATGCAACAACCTTGTCTCAATCACTTCATTGTTATGTAGGCTTTGTTACACACTTGCATTTTATGCAATGATTAAAATGTGATTCTTGTTATTCATAGCCACCTTCGATGCTGCAATTTACATGATTGATCAAACCTCAAGCCGCGGCATATATATTGCTTAAATAAACCAATACAATTACTTGCAAGGTCAATCGAAATGTTTTACCCATCGCCTGGTTTCAACCATATCGCGTTGATAACTATCTATGAAATAAGCAAGATACTGAGTACTTCACTTGCGCTGGATAAAACCTTGAGGCAAACGCTTAATCTAATCGCCGCCCATTTAAATATGACTCGCGGCATGGTGTGCCTGATTCAGGCCTCCGGGCAATTGGCTACAGTTGCCTCTACCGGTTTAACTCGCGAAGAAATGCAACGTGGTGAATTCAAGATGGGCGAAGGCATTACCGGAAAAATATTTCAGCATGCGATACCAGCAGTCATTCCCGACGTTGCTAATGAACCCTTGTTTCTGAACAAAACTGGTGCATTCAGGCAACTGGAAGGCAAATCTATCGCTTTTTTAGGCGTACCCATTAAAGTCGGCACAGAGTGCATTGGCGTACTCTCTTTTCAGTATGAAAAAGGAGAAGTTTGTAAGGAGTTTCAACCCAAACTTCAATTATTGATCATGGCTGCCAATCTAATAGGCCAGACTGTACGCCTTAATCAAAAAATCACGACCGAGCGGCATCAACTGATGCAGGAAAAATACCGCCTGCAAAAAGACCTTGCAAACAAATACAGCCTGGATGGTGTCATTGGTCAATCAAAACACATGCAGGAAGTATTTACTGATGTACACATAGCAGCGCCCGGCAATAACACCATATTACTGCGCGGGGAATCAGGTACCGGCAAGGAAGTAATTGCACGTTCAATTCATTTTCTATCTCCGCGTAAGAATAAGCCATTCATCAAACTAAACTGCGCGGCACTTACCGAAAGTCTGCTGGAATCAGAATTGTTTGGGCATGAGAAAGGCGCGTTTACTGGAGCGCTGCATCACAGAAAAGGACGTTTTGAACAAGCGCATGGCGGTACATTATTTCTGGATGAAATCGGTGATATATCGCCTGCTTTTCAAGTAAAACTACTGCGCGTGTTGCAGGAACGTGAATTTGAACGTGTAGGTGGCAATGATGCGATTAAGATAGATGTTCGCCTGATTTGTGCCACCAACCGCGATCTGGAGCAAGCGGTCAGTAGCGGCGGGTTTCGTTCAGACCTGTATTTTCGTATCAATGTAATTTCAATTTACCTGCCCCCACTTCGTGAGCGGCAAGAAGACATTCCGTTGCTGGTTGAAAATACACTGGCACGTTTCAATAAAGAAAATAACGTAAAAATTGAAATCACGCCCCAAGCACTACACGTACTCATGAACTGTCAATGGCCTGGCAATGTACGCGAACTGGAAAACTGCGTGGCACGTTTTTGCACCTTATCCCATAGCAATTTGATTCAAGCTTCAGATATCCCATGCCAAACCAACAATTGCCTGTCTTCAATACTTTGGAAACATCAACCATATTCAATAACCACTGCGGCATTACATAGCACAGATCCTATACAACGGCACAGTATTACAAACAATGAGGTACAAAACAGCCTGCCTGTAAATGAACGGCAGCGCATGATTAATGCAATGGAAAAAAGTGGCTGGGTTCAGGCAAAGGCGGCTCGCTCACTAAATTTGACACCCCGCCAAATGGGATACGCACTTAAAAAATATAAAATTGATATTAAAAAATTATAAAATACATTAACGCATCAAGATTTTTACTATGCTAACCACCCACTACCCCACCATCTTCTTTGGTAAAAATGCCTATGTCCGGATTATCCAGGATTGTCAGCACCAGTTCAGACGGACGGCATAATTTAGCACCTTGGGCTGTAACGACAATCGGGCGGTTGATCAACACAGGATGCTGCATCATGGCGTCGATCAAAGCGTTTTCAGTCAAACTCAAATCGTGCAACCCAAGTTCCTGGTAAGGCGCAGCTTTTTCACGCAGGATGTCGCGCGCCGTGCATCCCATCATCGAGATCAATTCCAGCAAGCGCTCACGGCTTGGCGGGGTTTTAAGGTATTCAATGACCTCAGGTTCGATACCGCTGGCACGTATCATGGCCAGCGTGTTGCGTGACGTGCCGCAGGCAGGGTTATGGTAGATCACGGTATTGCTCATAATTTTGTCCTTTTCTGATTGCTTGAACAGCAAAATTCCGTACGGATTTTAACCTCAAAAAAACAACACAACTGCAAATAAGTTCAATTAATCAGCAATAATCACTCGCAGATTTAACCTTGGGCGGTTAAACTTACGAAAATTTTTATTTGCAATAAATCTGTAACAATTAGGGAGATTCCGCATCATGGCGAATGCAACACTGGGCCGATTAATGGCAATGATTTCACCGCGCAATGACAATTACTTTGTGCTATTCAACAGTCTGGCAGACTGTGTCGTAAGAGGCTCAAAAGTATTAGCCATGATGTCAGCCGTAAAAGACCCTACAAAGTTTGATGAGCATTTTGCCGAACTCCGTAAGATCGAATCGGAAGCCGATGAATACACACGGGAGATCCTGCTCTCCCTGCACAAAACCTTCATCACACCGTTTGACCGTCGCGAGATCCGTGAACTGGCCATGGCGCTGGATGACATCATTGACTACATGGAAGACATTCCGCAAAGTGCGAAAATCTACGGTGAATCTGCCTTTACGCCGGAAATGGTTGCACTTAGCCAGATTCTGCTGCGCGCTTCAGAAAAAGTACGTGAAGCCGTGAGCATGCTGTCCGACATGAAAAATTCCGAAAAAATCCTGCGCACCTGTGCCGAGATCAGCGGCATCGAAGGCGAAGCTGACCACGTAATGCGCGCCGGCATGCATCGCCTGTTTGCCGAGGAATCTGACGCACGTACCTTGATCCGCTCAAAAGAACTTTACGACATTTTCGAAGAGGCTGTCGACAGCTGTGAAGACGTTGCAGACGTCATTCACGGTGTAGTGTTAGAGCGTATTTAAGGGGTAATCATGGATCACGCTATTCTCATTATGGCGTTGCTTGTCATCGTCGCCCTCATATTCGATTTTATGAACGGCTTTC
>Ga0208758_100413_pt1 | contig 14569 bp, 11 predicted proteins | sample LakWasM116_HOW13_2_FD_183930 | JGI IMG/M metagenome (GOLD analysis project Ga0208758, IMG submission 183930) | Freshwater sediment methanotrophic microbial communities from Lake Washington under simulated oxygen tension - Sediment Metagenome... | ecosystem: Environmental > Aquatic > Freshwater >...
CTTTTACCTTGAATGCACAGCCGTTTGCGCCGGCACTGGTTTCGCCTAGTGCAGGTGAGCGTACTGGGGATGTGCGCCCAATGTTCAAATGGAAGACAGTCGCCAATGCACAGGCCTATCAGTTAGACATTGCAAAAGACGTGGATTTTAAGCACATCATTGAGCAGCGACGCATCGAAAACACAGAGTATCAGGCAGTGCAGTCATTGCCTCCAGCGACTTATTATTGGCGTGTGGCAAGTATAGAGATGCAAGCAGATGGGCGAGATGATCAGGGTCCGTTTGATCAAGTCGCGCAGTTTAGCGTCAGACCTATACCTAGCAAGCCGGATCTCCACCAGTTCTGGATAGACGTTGCTGACAATCGTGTCAACATTCACACGCTACCGCCTGCGGATGGATTAAGTTATCAATTTAATCTGGACAATGATGCGAATCAGCAAAAAGATGTGTGGGTTAAACGTGGTGTTGAGACGGACTACCAATTCTTGCTCAAAGAGTACGGAAAGCAGACTCTATATATCCGTCATGCGGATAGCGATGGGGTGGTGAGTGCTGCCACGGTTTATGAATTCTATGCATACCCGGAATAGTGCTGGGGCTTACATTTCATCATATAAAACTTAATGATTTAGCGTCCTCGGCGCTAATTCTGCTGGTGCTTACACTCGTTATTCACCTTACACATGTGTTGGACCGGGTGGATTACTTGGTTTTCGATATTGGTCAAAAGATAGTGCCGCAAGCGCTGCCGGATGATGTCATTATTGTTGCAATAGACCAATATAGCTTATCTCAACTTGGCCGCTGGCCTTGGTCAAGAACAACCCATGCGCAATTAATCCAACGGCTCAATGCAGAACAGCCCGCTGCTATTGGCATGGATATTGTTTTCTCAGAACAAGAGCTGCAATCTCCGGATGCAGATGCATTGTTAGCAGAAGCTATCGCACAGTCTAAAAAAGTGGTGTTGCCAGTATTGTTAGAAACAACGCGTGCCAATGGTCAAATCATAGAGACACTACCTTTACCAAGCTTAATTGAGCATAGTGCTGATATGGGTAGCGTGCATGCGGTGCTTGATGCAGACAGTATCGCAAGAAGCGTGTACTTGTTTGAAGGCGTGGGTACACCCACTTGGCAGCTATTTGCACAGGCGGTTCTCAATGTGGCGGAAAATAAACCCACCCAAAACCGCTTCGATTTAGCGTTTGATCCCAAAGTGAACCCTTTTACATTAGCGAGGAAAGACCAGAGGAAAATTAACTTTATTGGACCACCCGGACATTTTCCTAGAATTTCGTATGCGCAAGTATTAAAGGGGGAGTTTCCTGCCGGGTTATTCAAAGACAAAATTGTGCTGGTAGGTGCTACAGCACTAGGCATGAATGATTTGCTGTCTACGCCAGTTTCTGGAAGGGGTCAGCCCATGGCTGGTGTAGAGTTTCATGCCAACGTGCTCGCTTCTATTCGAGATGACCGGTTAATACAGTCTATGCCATTGTGGTTGAGTACATTGATTGTGGTAGCTGTCGCCCTGATGCCTTTGTTGTGGATGCCCAAATTGCCTGCTTTGCCGGGTTTTGTATGTACATTGCTTTTTCTGATTTTGATTACATTAATTTCTGGCATGGTGCCCAAGTTTTTTGGCGTGTGGATGCCGCCAGCAGCAGCGCTGGTGGCGCTGATGATTGCTTACCCCATATGGAGCTGGCGAAAGCTGGAGGCCGCGCAACGGTTTCTTGATTTTGAGTTAGCCTATTTGCGAGAAAACCTCATTGCGCTGCCTGTGCAAACTGCCGAGCATTCGATAGAACATTATGATGTATTTGATACCCGCATTGACCAAGTACGCGCTGCCTCACAGCAGTTGAGGTTTTTACAAAACGATAGAAAAGAAACGTTGGCGTTTATTTCACATGATTTGCGTGCGCCTATTGTGAGTGCACTGATGACGCTGAAGCAGCATCCAGATATGCTGCCTCAATTACATAGCCCTTTGTCGCAAGCATTAGGTTTGGCAGAAGGCTTTTTGCATGCCTCACGCGCAGAAATGATGGATGTTGCGCAGTTTAATGAAATTGATTTTGTTGGCCTTGTGCATCAAGCGATTGATGATGCTTATGAGGTGGCCTTAATGAAAGATATAGAGCTCAGCCGCGTCTTGGTAGATGGCATGGTATGGGTACTAGGTAACTTTGGCTTACTCCATCGCGCATTGCTCAATATGATATTGAACGCGGTGAAATATGGGCCGGTAGATTCAACGGTACGCATTGCGCTTAAGGTGGACGCTGATAAGCGTAGTGTATTGTTCTCTGTAACTAACGATGGTGCGGGGATATCTAAAGATGAGCAGCGTTATCTTTTTAAGCGATTTTCGCGCATTAAGCCTAATGATGAGGTTGCAGATGGCGTTGGATTGGGCTTATATTTCGTCAAAACTGTGATTGAAAAACATGGGGGTGCAATTGCGGTGGAGAGTGATTTGGAGCAGCCGACTACATTTAGTTTGCGCATTCCTATCATTGAGTTTCAGCCACATTCGGAAGAGTGATGCATGTAGGCGGTGCTTTTACGCGGTTAAACGCTGCTTTTTTGAATACAATTCACGATCTGCCGCAGATATCCAATCATCAACACTAGGGAAGTTTGCTGATTCAGCAATGCCATAACTAAATCCTGCATGAAACACTTCGCCAGAGGGGGATTGAAACGCATGTGATTCCACAAATTGACTAATACGTCGCATGGCAGCTTCGGCAATCCCTGCAGTGGTAGCTGGCATTAGCACTAACCACTCATCACCGCCATATCTGAATAACTGATCATTAATTCTTAAGTTGTTTTCGATGATGTTGGCTGTTTTTGCCAACACTTGGTCGCCAGTGACATGTCCCCAGCAGTCATTAATTGATTTGAAATTATTTTGATCCAGCAGCACAATTGAGCATGGTGTGAGGTAGCGCTTGTGGCGTTTAAGCTCTTGCGTCAGATTGGCTTGCAGTGTGAGTCTTGACCATGCGCCCGTAAGCGAATCCCGCATGGTGAATTCATGCCACAAATGCTGATTAGCCTCTTTGGTAGATTGCATAAAGTGATGAGCACGCAGCTGATATTGATCCAGTTGCTCAAGTAAGGTTTTCCCTGAAAGAGGGTGTGTAGCCTTGACGGTGTTATGCCATAAAGTTTCTAGTGTGTGTTTGACTTCTAAGAAGCTGAGAATCAGATTGTCCGGAAGCTTCAAATCCTTGGGGATAATCACGTCAAATTCATAGAGGTGCTCAAGTGGAGGTGGGGGCTCGCCGGTGAGTATGCTACGCATATTATCAATGAGCCATTGATGACGCACCAACACCCAAGTGCTGCTGGCCCCAAGTAACGAAAGGGCATTGCTAGCAATATCGTCTTCGCTGATTGACATCACACACCACACCAAACTCTCATGATGGTTGCCATTATTCATGGTGCGTTATAGCGACACAAGCCACTTAACAATGTTTTTCAATTGTCTCTGCTAGGATTTGCTTTTATTTCTTGTGTAAGTTGTCCATGCATCTTAGGTAAATTAAGCTATAATGCTAAGCTTAAATTTTTGGCGCAATCAAGTTAAGCAATTTTCTAGGAGGATGCAATGGCAAATTTATTAGACCAACTTAAAGCAATGACAACAATCGTAGCCGATACCGGTGACGTGGAAGCAATCAAAAGCGTTAAACCTGTGGACGCAACAACCAATCCATCACTTGTTTTAAAAGCAAGTCAAATCCCAGAATATGCGCCATTGATTGAGACTGCAATTGCTTATGCAAAAGCGCAAGGCGGTTCAAAAGAGCAACAAATCGAAAACGCGGCTGACAAATTAGCTGTGTTAATCGGTACAGAAATCACTAAAGTAGTACCAGGCCGTATCTCTACAGAAGTAGACGCACGTTTGTCATTTAACCTAGATGCAATGGTAGCTAAAGGCCGTAAATTAATCGCCCTTTACGCTGAATCAGGCATTAGCAAAGACCGCGTGTTGATTAAATTAGCTTCTACATGGGAGGGCATTAAAGCGGGTGAAATCTTAGAAAAAGAAGGCATCCAATGTAATCTCACATTGTTATTCGGTTTCGGCCAAGCGCGTGCATGTGCAGAAGCTGGCGTATTCTTAATCTCTCCATTCGTTGGCCGTATCTTAGACTGGTACAAGGCTAAAACTGGTGAAACATACACACAAGAAACAGACCCAGGTGTAGTTTCAGTGCGCGCGATCTACCAATACTACAAAGAGCACGGATATAAAACTGTAGTCATGGGCGCTTCATTCCGTAATACTGGCGAGTTGATCGCTTTGGCTGGTTGTGACCGCTTAACAGTTTCACCAAACTTATTGCAAGATTTGGCAGCGACTGAAGGTACTTTAGTACAAGTATTAAAAGATGGCGGCAAAACAAAAGAAGCCCCAGCTAAAATGACTGAAGAACAGTTCCGTTTTGAATTAAATCAAGATCCAATGGCAACAGAAAAATTAGCAGAAGGCATTCGTGGCTTTGTTGCTGATCAAAACAAACTAGAGGCTGCTTTAAGCGCAAAACTATAAGTTTCGCGGGAATTAAACCATTCCCATATGGGTCATATGGTTGTAATTAAGCTGTTTTAACATTGACATAATTGAGCAGGGCACTTAACATGAGCGTCCTGCTTAAATTCTGTAATTCGCTAGAAATTAGCATTTTAGAAAAACATATTTATTAACTTTGGAGAAAACCATGGCTAAAACCCAAATGGCATTAGATTCACTAGATTTCGACGCAACAGTTGCATTAGCAGCTACAGTTGCTCCACACGTAGACATCTTAGAAATCGGTACACCATGCATTAAGCATAACGGTATCAAATTGGTAGAAACATTACGTGCTAAATTCCCAAACAACCAAATCTTAGTTGACTTGAAAACAATGGACGCTGGCTTCTACGAAGCTGAGCCATTCTACAAAGCTGGTGCAGACATCGTGACTGTATTAGGCGTTGCAGATATCGGTACAATCAAAGGTGTAATCGACGTTGCTAACAAATACGGCAAAAAAGCACAAGTTGACTTGATCAACGTTGCTGACAAAAAAGCACGCACACAAGAAGTTGCTAAATTAGGCGCACACATCATTGGCGTGCACACTGGTTTAGACCAACAAGCTGCTGGCCAAACACCATTTGCTGACTTAGCATTGGTTTCTGGTTTGAACTTAGGTGTTGAGATCTCAGTTGCTGGTGGCGTTAAAGCTGCTACAGCTGCTCAAGTACGTGATGCTGGCGCGACTATCATCGTTGCTGGTGCTGCTATCTACGGTGCTGCTGATCCTGCTGCTTCTGCTGCAGAAATCACAAAAATCGCTCACGCTTAATTGCCTTTTAAATTAAACGCTGTGTCAATAAGCAATTATTGATGTGAGTTTTAAAAAGCCCGACTCAGCAATGTGTCGGGCTTTTTTATCTAATTGTGGCGCGTAAGCCTAGACTAAATAAGGAAATATTATGAGCAATAGTCAGTCATTGATTTTAAATAAATTAACTAGCATCCTGTCAGAAACAGATAATTCTAAAGCTGCTGAGCTTTTGAAACTGGTTGAAGAAGCTGGTCGTACATTCATTGGTGGCGCAGGTCGTTCACTATTGGTATCACGTTTTTTTGCCATGCGTTTAGTGCATGCAGGGTATAACGTCAGTATGATTGGTGAAGTCGTGACGCCTGCCATTAAAGCAGGCGATTTATTGGTGTTGGTTTCTGGCTCTGGCGGCACGGAAACACTATTGCCATTCGTTAAAAAAGCTAAATCTGTGGGCGCAAAACTAGTGGTGATTTCAATGAAAAAATCATCTGCCATGGCGGATGTTGCTGATTTAGTAGTTCAAATTGGTAACGATAGCAGTTTCCCACTCACTAAAGGCATGCCGATGGGCTCACAATTTGAGCTTTCAACATTAGTATTCCTCGAAGCGGCGATTGCTGATTTGATTTTTGCTAAAGATTTAACCGAAGAAGGTATGCGCGCGATTCATGCGAACTTAGAGTAATCGCTTGTCATCAACGGTTTGTCCGTATTAAAAAGCCCGAGCTTACTCGGGCTTTTTTGCATCCACACTATGGAGTGCACATAGGTCTGCACCAGTGATGTGTTGGCTATGTAATGCTGTGGCAATCAAGGCGCCATGGACATGCATGGTGCTTAGTTGTGCCAAGTCCTGCGTATTGCGTACGCCACCGGCAGCGTAAATACGCTGTTTGTTAGCCAAGGGGATAACTTTGTTGAGTGTGGCGATATCGACACCCGATTGCGCGCCCACCTGATTCAGTGTCATCACAATGACATCTTGGGGCCAAGCCTGATGTTGCTGGAGAAGTGCGCTAGGACCTTGGTAGCCATTTGGCATAAAGTCTAGCGATAGCACAATATGCTCAGAATATCCCTGTGCAATGGCCAAGTAGTCATCCATCTGCCGCATATTCTCTGTGCCAATGATCGACTTTACCGTAGGATGATGCCAAGACTGCACATCACTTGCTTGTTGTATGCCGGCATCGATCCAAATCGTTAGGTCGGGGAATGCCTCAAGGATATTATCAATAATGGGGCGATGGTTGCTAAGTGTACCCAGCAGGTGTTGTATTGCATTTAAATCGGCAATGTAGAGCGTGTCAAACGGATAAATATCTCTAAAAGCCTTTACAATATCTAGCGGCTTGGTAGAGGTGGTGAGTGACGACTGAATCGGTTGATACTGATGGCGCTGCCCTTGCTTGGCGTGTACAACAACACCATTCAGTAAATCAATCACAGGAATAATATGCACAATGAAATCACAACAAACTTTATTTGTATGTGAGTTTATCACTGGCGGTGGCTTTGTGGGGGCTGCATTGCCAGAGAGTTTGGCCCAAGAGGGTATGTTGATGCGAGATGCATTGCTGAGAGACCTTGACCAACTTGAGGACTGGCAGTTAGTGACCACCTACGACAGTCGTGTTTCACCCTTTCATGCAAAGGTGCGCAGCATTGCTGTGGACGGTCACTGCGATGTATGGGAAATTTGGCGTGAATGCATGGCTGAGGCTGATGCTGTGTGGGTTGTTGCACCAGAGACAGATGGTATTTTGTATCAATTGGCGGAGATGGCGCATAGCCTGCAAGCGCGCTGGATCGGCCCCGTTCCGGAAGCGATTCACGTAACGAGTCAAAAACACCTTACCGCGCAAGTATTAGGGCGTGCTAATTTGCCTGTTATTCCTACTTATTTTTTTTCGGAATGGATTCCAGATGCCAACCCAGCTTGGGTAGTTAAGCCGAATGATGGTGCAGGGTGCGCATCTACCTATGTATTTAATCAAATGGCTGCACTTGAAACTTGGTTTACTCAAGACAAGCAGCGCCAGCAAACACATGTGATTCAGCCTTATATCTCGGGTAAGCCTGCGAGTATTTGTGTGTTGGGGTTAAAAGATGAGGTGGTGGTGTTGAGTTGTAATTTACAATGGATGCTGTTGCAGGATGGAAAGCTAAGCTATACCGGCGGCAGGATTAATGGCGCGAGCGCTTATTGGCCACAATTGAAATTGCTGGCAAACGACATTAAGGCTGCCGTACCTGGCTTGATCGGGTATTTTGGGGTGGACCTATTGCTAGATACGCAAACGGCGAGAGGGGTAACGATTGTTGAAATCAACCCGCGTTTAACTACAAGTTACGTACACTTGCACCAAGCCATGGGGTGCAACCCTGCGGCTATGGTGATGGATGCCATGCTGGCACCTACGTTTTCAATGCCAGAAATCAAACGAGAGCAAATAGAGTTTTATGTGTAAAGATAACTATACAATCGGCTGGGATATTGGTGGGGCGCATATCAAGGCTGCATTGGTTGATGCGCAGGGGCTGGCGCATCAGGTATATCAACTGGCTTGCCCACTGTGGCGTGGGCCACAAGAGCTGGTGCAGTCGATGGCACAGATACAAGCATTGTTGCCGTCCAACGTGGTGTCTGCGGTAACCATGACTGGGGAGTTGGTGGATTACTTTCCCAATCGCCATACTGGTGTGTGCGAGATTGCTAGGGTAGTGCATGCGCAGTTGGGCGCGGATGCTAGATTTTATGCGGGAGAAACGGGTTGGTTATCTCACACTGAGGTAGAATCTAACACGGGCGCTATAGCTTCCATGAATTGGCATGCCAGTGCAGCGTTTATTGCACAGACAGTCGCGGATGGTTTGTTTGTGGATATTGGCAGCACCACCACTGACGTTATTCCGATTCAGCAGCATGGTTTGCTGGATGTGGGGTGTACGGATGCACAAAGGATGGCGCACCATGGCTTAATTTATACTGGTATTGTGAGAACACCACTCATGGCGCTGGGTCCAACTATGATGTTTAATCACCGCCGTTACTACGTGGCCGCTGAGTACTTTGCAACCAGTGCAGATGTGTACCGCTTATTGGAGCAGTTGCCAGCAGAGGTGGACTTGGCAGAGACAGCCGATGGCAAAGATCGGTCCCCTCTGAGCACGGCAAGACGGCTAGCGCGCATGATTGGCCACGATGTGGAAGATGCTACCTTGACTGATTGGAAAACACTTGCACAGCAGTTTAAACAAACACAAAAGAATCTAATCATGACAGCATTGAACGCACAACTTACCGATGCCATTGTCCCCATAGTCGGCGTGGGCATCGGTACGTTTTTGTGTCGTGAGCTTGCTGACGAATTACAACGTCCGTTTATTCATGGCGCGCAGTTGGTGCAAGCTAAAGATGCAACTACGCATCAACAAGCCGTTAATTGCTTTCCTGCTTATGCAGTAGCGAGATTGGCGGCATAGCATGGCGTTAATTCAACATGCACTGCCTTATCAGCACGACAGTGCACAATTATTTGCACGCATTAAGCATATGCGCTGGCCGATGTTCTTAGACAGCGCACAAATGTTGCACGCAGACACCCAATTGCCGGCGAGTCAGTTTGGGCGCTATGACATATTAGTGGCAGACCCGGCCATGACCTTTGTCACCACAGGGTCGCAAACGGTGGTTGAACATGCGGGCAAACAAACCATTTCTGAAGAAGACCCGTTTACTTTGGTTAAGCAAACGCTACAACGCACGCCCAGTGCGCATAGTGATTACCCATTTACCGGTGGTGCTCTAGGTTATTTTTCTTATGATTTAGGGCGACGCATTGAGCAATTGCCTAGTATTGCCGCCAATGACACACAAATGCCGGAAATGATGGTGGGTATTTACGATTGGGCGATTGTGGTGGATCACCGTGCTAAGACTACGCATATCGTCTCACATCAGTTTTATACCAGCAATGATGTTTGGCATACATTGTGCGCGCTGTGTGAGCAAGCCGCACACGAGGAAACTGCTACCTTTCAAGTTACGTCTGCAGTACGCTCAAACTTTAATGCAGAAACATACGAGCAAGCGTTTAAGCAAGTGCAGCACTATATTCAAGAAGGGGATTGCTACCAAGTCAATTTGGCACAACGCTTTTCTGCTGAAGTTGACGGCGATAGCTGGCAGTGCTACCGCACTTTAAGAGCAATTAGTCCAGCGCCGTTTATGGCATATATGGATTTAAGCTTTGGTAACCAGCAGTCCTTACAAGTGCTGTCGGCCTCACCGGAGCGTTTTTTGCAACTAATTGGTCAGCAAGTGGAAACACGCCCAATTAAAGGTACACGCCCTCGATTTGAAGACCCTGATAAAGATTTGCAAAGTGCGATTGAGTTAGTGACGAGCCTGAAAGACCGCGCTGAAAATGTCATGATTGTTGACTTGCTGCGTAATGATATTGGCAAAGTGTGTGAACGTGGTAGTGTCAAAGCTGAAAAGCTGTTTAATCTGCAAAGTTTTGCCAATGTGCATCACTTGGTGAGTTTCGTCACTGGCGTATTGGATTATCGCTATACAGCTTTGGATTTACTGCGTGGCTGCTTCCCTGGCGGATCAATTACTGGTGCGCCCAAATTGCGTGCAATGGAAATCATAGAAGAGCTTGAGCCGCATAGGCGAGGCATTTATTGTGGCGCGATAGGCTATATTGGGTTTGATGGGGATATGGACATTAATATTGCTATTCGTACCGCCGTGGTTATTGCAGGGCAGATTCATTTTTATGCTGGCGGTGGTGTTGTGGCTGATTCCACTTACGAAAAAGAGTATAAAGAAACCTTAGATAAAGCCTCTAATTTCCTGACGACCATGGATATTTTGAGTAAAACCATACGTGAGTATGACAAAAAGCGTGATACTTTAGATTTAAAACAGATTTAAAACAGATTTAAAATAATAATTAACGCGTAATTGGCCGTATATTAGGCCAATGATCCCGGCAATATTTTGTATAAGCTAGATAATAACTGGCAAAACAACAGCGTATTCTAAGGGGAAATCCGTGTGGGTGATTAAATTAGGGGGCAGCCTTCTCGGGTCGGATGAGTTGCAGCACTGGCTAAAGTTGGTGGCGCAGTATGGCGATGGGCGAGTGGTTATCGTGCCAGGTGGTGGTGTATTTGCTGATGTGGTCAGAAGTGTATCCCAGCAAACGCCCATGACTGATGCCTGTGCACATGCACTGGCGGTCAGTGCGATGAACCAATTTGGAACGCTGCTGATTGATCAAGTCCCTATGCTGGTTCCCGCACATAGCGAACTGGAAATTGCAGAACGCAGTTGGCAACACCGCGGCATTGTCTGGATGCCTAGTAAAATGGTCATGACGGATGGTGATGATATTCCGCATAGTTGGGATGTGACTTCTGACAGTTTGGCGCTATGGCTAGCCAAAAAAATATCCGCAGAGCATCTGATACTGGTTAAATCTGAGCCACCATCTCACACGGCTAGTCTAGAAGAGATGATTGACCAAGGTGTGATAGACCCCGCATTTTCACACTTTAATGCGGATAGCCAAGTAAAGGCATGGGTGGCTTACAAAGGTGACTACACTGCATTCTCTAATGGTTTTCAGGAGTCATCCTTGCGGCAAGTGGGACACTTGCTCACGCATTAAGATGCTGATTACAGCGAAGCTTAGTCTTGCTGCGATTTCTCAAAGCGACCAAAATGCAGCATGATGGTCGGTAAAATCAGTAAATTCAACATGGTGGAAGTAATCAATCCTCCCACAATAATCGTCGCCATTGGCCCTTCGATTTCTCTACCGGGCTGACCGCTACCTGCTGCCAAAGGCAGCAAGCCTAGTGCAGTGACTAAGGCTGTCATCAGCACCGAGGGCAAGCGTTCTGACGCGCCCCGTATGCAGGTTTCTAGATTCCACACACAATTTTCTTCATCGACCAAATGCTGAAAATGCGACACCATCATGATGGAGTTGCGCAAGGTAATACCAAACAAAGTGACAAACCCAACCAAAGAGCCAAGAGATATCCAGCCGCCGGTAAATAGTGCTGCCAATACCCCGCCAATCAAGGCAAAAGGTAGGTTAGCAAAGGTCAGTAATAAATTGCGTAACTTACCAAATGCAATGTATAGCATCAGGAAAATTGCCACGCCGGCCAAGAGTGAATGGACAATCAAATCTTCTCTGGATTGTGCATTGGCCTCAGCTTCTCCGGTGAACTCAAGGTAGTTGCCGGGGCTGATACTGATGTCAGTTTTAATTCGTTTTTTCAGCTCACGTATAAAGCTGTCTTGGTCTCTATTTTCTACATTGGCAGTGACAGTTTGAATACGTTTTGCGCCCGCATGTAATATTTTAGAGCGCCCATTCTCTTGCGTAATGAAAGCGATATCGTTGAGGTGTAGTAATTTGCCCTCTGCATTAAACAGCGGAATGCGGCTGATATCACCAATATCGTCCCGTGCTTCTAAATCAAGCAACACACTCAAGCCAACAACACGGCTACCTAGGTATATTTGTGAGACAGGCACGCCTTCATACGCTGCACGTATCGTGTCCAATACATCTGTTGGATGCAATCCCCAGACTGCAAGTTGGTCAGGTCTGAGTCGTATCACTACTTGTGGGGTGCCTGGAGGAGACTGTACCAACACATCAGTTGCACCTTTGGTGGCATTGAGTACCCCCGCAATTTTTTGCGCATCACGATCCAGCGCATCCAAATCATCACCATAAATGTTAATAACTGTACTGGCCGCATAACCGGAAATGGTTTCTTCAATACGTTCGGTAAGGAAAGTGTTAATAGCAAAGTTGGCGCCGACAAATCCTACTTCAGCAATGCCATCGTTATCTACATCTTCTGGATCTCCGCCCAATGCCTCTCGGATATCGTTCAAAATACGCGTTTGCTCTTCACCTGCCAAGGTACCAATCTCAATTTCAAATTCACTATAGTGCGTGCCAAATGTGTCTGCACCGTTTTGCGCGCGACCAACCCATTGGGTCACAGATTTAACACCATCGATTTTCCTGATTGTGCTAGACACTTTTTGGCCAAGCCGTAAGGATGCTTCTTCCGATGTGCCCGGAACTGCAGTCATATGCATGATGAAGTGGCCTTCATGCAGCGCTGGAATAAATTGATTTTTAAACAGTGGTAGTACACCTAACCCCATGGCAATGGTGATGAAGCTGATGGTGATAATGGCTTTGTAGTTTTTCTCGATGACATACAACAGCTGGATATAGTTGCGTTTGATATATTTAATAATGGGTGAGTCTTCGGTCTCTAATTTGGCATGCCCCAACATCATGTAACAGAGCGCCGGCGTGAGCGTGAGGGCGACAACCAGTGAAGCCAAAATGGCCGCAATATAAGCAAACCCCAGTGGGGCGAATAATTTGCCTGCGACACCAGAGAGGGTAAGTAGAGGCATGAACACAAGTGCCACAATGATGGTGGCATATACTACGGAACTACGGACCTCCATGGAGGCTTGGAACACTACCTGATGGATAGGCCGCGGTTGTGCCAATGCGCGGTTTTCACGCAGCCGCCTAAAAATATTCTCGGTATCGATGATTGCGTCATCGACCACCTCGCCCAGCGCAATGGCCAAGCCCCCTAATACCATAATATTCAAGCCCACGTTGTAATAGCTCATGATAACAATGGCTGTGAGCAATGACAGTGGGATAGCTGTTGCAGAAATAAATGCGGTACGGGCATTAAATAAGAATAAAAATAAAATGGAAATGACCAGTATTGAACCAATCAGAATATCGGTACGTACACCGTCAATAGCGGTTTCAATAAAATTGGCGGGTCTAAATAGGCCTTCATGTAAGGTCACATGCTGCGCTTGCAGGTGGGGCTTTAACTCCTGCAATGCAGACTCAATCGCTAGTGTCACGGCATGCGTATTTGCACCTAACTGGCCTTGCACGGATAGATAAATGCCAATTTCTTCGTTAATAGCCGCAGCACTGATCGATGGTGCTGGTCCTTCCACCACACGACCGATATCACCTAGCTGAATGGTCACGCCGTTTTGGTGGACTAGCGTTGCTTTGGCCAGTGTTTTAGCATCGGTCGCTTGACCTTGCGTATTGATGATAATGCGTTGATTGTTATTCTGGATATAACCGGCACCGCTCACTCCAGTCGCCTTTTGTGCAGCAAGCACAACATCATTGAGGTTGAGTTGATAACGCACCAGTTTGTCTGGGTCAATCTGTATTTGAAACTGCCGGACTTGGCCACCAAATACATTCACGTCAGCCACGCCTGGAATCGCCATCATATGAGGCGTAATCGTCCAATCGACCAGTGTACGCAACTGCATTAAATTGAGCGTTTTAGAGGTGACACCAAAGCCCAACACCGTGCTGGCAGAAGAGGTGAGTGGGGTAATGTTGGGTACAATGCCTCTGGGTAGTTGATTGGCAATTGTACTTAGGCGTTCTGCCACCACTTGCCGATTACGGTATATGTCCGTTTTTTCATCAAAAATCACGGTCACAATCGATAAGCCCGGAATTGACTGTGAGCGCAGGTTAATCACGCCCACCGTACCAGATATACTGCTCTCAATCGGTTGCGTGACTAGCGACTCTACTAACTCTGCAGACAGTCCCGGGGATTCGGTCTGGATGATGATTTGCGTTGGGGAGAATTCCGGAAATACATCTAGATTGCTACGAGTGAGACTGTATAAGCCATACAATACAATCAGGATGGCCAGCCCAACTATCACACCATAAAAGCGGATAGAAAAACGAACAATGGCGGACATCATGATAGGGTGCTTTCAAGCAAATGCATTAGCCATGTATCCTCATTATCGTGACTGCATCACACTGCTTTGCAATAGGCATCTGCACGGAAATTTGGGTTGATATAGACATATCAATCCTCGTTTTCATTTTTAATCAGATATTTAAACTCTTCCGAGAGTAGTAGCTGTGCTCCACTGGTCACTACCTGGCTGCCCGCAGCAATGTTTTGGTTAAACCAACCTTCTTCAATTTCTGTGTCTGTCGAAATAGGTTGCCTGATAAATTGATTGTTTTTTTGTTTCACATAAACCCAAGGTTTGCCAGCATGCCAAACCACTGCACTGCTAGGGATGACAACACCTTCGTTTTGCAGTTGCGTAC
>Ga0208758_100416_pt1 | contig 14498 bp, 12 predicted proteins | sample LakWasM116_HOW13_2_FD_183930 | JGI IMG/M metagenome (GOLD analysis project Ga0208758, IMG submission 183930) | Freshwater sediment methanotrophic microbial communities from Lake Washington under simulated oxygen tension - Sediment Metagenome... | ecosystem: Environmental > Aquatic > Freshwater >...
GCCGCCTGCCGCATGCACGCCTTCCACTACTTTTTTCCAGCCTGCCAATGCCTGCTCACCGTGAAATGCCGGCACATCAGCATAGCCATTGGCAGCCGGATGCCCGATGTAAGTGCCTTCGGTAATAATAAGCCCTACACCGCCAGCCGCGCGGCTGCGGTAATATTCAGCGACGTTGGCGCCCGGTACGCCGTCAGGTGATTTATTGCGGGTCATGGGTGCCATCACGATGCGGTTATTCAATGCGTATTTACCGAATCTGAATGGCTGAAACAATTGGGTTGATTGGGTTTCATTCATAAATTTGGGTTCCACTCATAAATTAATGATACTTTCTGCAATAGTTAGCAAATCAGAAGCTTAAATGGAGGCTTCAAGCACTTTGCGGCTTACCTGCAAATCTACATCCCGATGCTCGCCCAGCGTTACCATGTGGTGTAATTCAAGCTTATTGATTAAACCGGCAATCGCATCGGTACCAATCTGGTATTCAGACAGGCGGGTTTTCATGCCCATGCGCTCAAAAAATTCGCGTGTTTTCTGAATGGCAGCTTCAATGCGTTCCTCTTCCGTGCCTGATTTGATGTTCCAGATACGCTCCGCGTATTGCAGCAGTTTTTCACGTTTGGAATCCCTGCGCACACTGAGCATATTCGGCAGCACAACTGCCAGTGTTTGCGCATGGTCAAGGCCATACAGTGCGGTAATTTCATGCCCGATCATGTGTGTTGCCCAGTCCTGCGGCACCCCTGCGCCGATCAGCCCGTTCAATGCCAGTGATGCACTCCACATGAAATTAGCCTGTAATTCATAATCACGGGGGTTCTGCAGCAGCTGCGGGCCGATCTCAATCAAGGTAGATAACAGCCCTTCCGCAAACCTGTCCTGCACCATGGCACCTACCGGGTAAGTAAGATATTGTTCAACCGTATGGGTAAATGCATCGACCACACCATTCGCCAGTTGTCGTTCAGGCAAGGTATAGCTTTTAGTCGGGTCTAAAACCGAAAACCGCGGAAACACATGCTCACTTGTAAAGTGCAGCTTTGCTTTTTCTTCTTCACGCGTAATCACTGAGCCATCGTTCATTTCTGACCCGGTGGCCGGCAATGTGAGTATGGTACCGTAAGGAACAGCCTGTGTAACATTGCTGCCGCGCGTGCGCAGTATGTCCCAGGCATCACCCTCCTGACAGGCAGCCGCGGCGACGAACTTGGTGCCATCAATGACAGAACCGCCACCGACTGCAAGCAGGAAATCCAGCTTGCTTTTTTTAACCTGCGCTACGGCTTTCACCAGCGTTTCATACCTGGGATTAGGCTCAATGCCCTCAAACAGTTCCACATACCTGTCACCCAGGGCATTCATGGCTTCATCCAAAGTGCCATTGTGCCTTGCACTCTGGCCGCCGATCAAAACCAGCACCCTGGCATTGGCAGGAATCAGCTTATCAAGCTCAGCCACTTTACCTTTGCCGAACACAATCCGGGTTGGATTGTAAAAATCAAAATTCTGCATATATATCAACCTTTTCAGTATGTGAATTCAATAAAATATTAGACCAGTCGTCTTCAAATCGGGTAAAAATGGTAACCGTTTAGTAATGCGTGTTATCCGTGAATTAATTTTCTGCCAGTCTTTTGCGGGTAGCCTGCATTGCACATTCAAGCGCATTGCGCGTGTGGCTTACCTTGGTCAGCAAGGTGGCACCAACCCACATGCAGTAAAGCTCCTGCGCGAGCAGTTCTGAATTGGTATCTGCGGCAAGCTCTTTGTTTGTGATCGCTTCTTCAAGCGTTTGGGAAAGCCTTGCAATCACTTTTGCGGTGCCGGCATCAAGCGTGCTGCGCATCGCTTCGGATAAATCCGTCACTTCAGCACTGAGCTTTACAACCAGGCACTTATCTTCGGTTGTATCGCTTAACTGGCTATCGAGCCAATGCTGGAAATAAGACATAAGCCTGTGAATCGCCGGTGTACCGTCATCGCCAAGCAGGCTTTCAAGTTTCACCATGTAGTCGGTAAAGTAATCTTCAAGCAGCGCATTGCCAAACTGCTCTTTAGATTTGAAATAGTGATAAAACGAGCCCTTGGGCACAGAGGCTGTGGTTAAAATCTCGTTAAGGCCAACCGCAGCAAAACCCTTGCCCAGGATAATGCACTTGGCAGTCTCAAGTATCTGCTGCCGCGTATCTTCGATTTTAGTTTTGACTGCGTTTTCTACCATGGCTGTATATTAAACAAAATTAGACCAGTCGTCTACAAATAGTTTAATTTATATATTACGTAGTTGAACGTGGTCTGGCACGCAAAAAATCTGGCTGGTAATCTGCAATAGACTGAAAATGCAAATATTCAAAAAGAATACATCTATCGTATTGTTTTTAAATTAAAAAAATATTGATCTTGCAGTAGAAACAACGGGAAGCATCAAGCAGGAATGCAGAAGCCGAGACTTTATGGCGCCCCCGACACGAATCGAACGTGTGACCCTCCCCTTAGGAGGGGGATGCTCTATCCACTGAGCTACGGGGGCGTATACTCTAGAAGCCTCGTATTATAAGGCTTTCATCATATTGAAACAAATAATTAAATTGCGGAGCGCTCCGCAATCATCAATGAAAGCTCAAGTTTATGCTAATAACTACTTAGAAATGTAGGGGGAGAGTTAAACATTAATTGATTATGTGCCTATGAATTAATCAAAAAATTTACCTACCTATTAAAATTAAGCTATGCTTAATGCAATTAAGCTTAATCTAAATTAAGTCTACTATGCATTAAGTCACATTAAATAATAATTACTTCAAAGTAAAAATATTTAACAACAAGGAATAAGGTAATCTTTTGGAATTAGATAAGGCAAAGCCAATTATTGATTTACCAAAATTTTGTAACCAAAATTTAGTTTGGGGAACAAAGGCAAATCAAAATAGCTTTCTTCAAGCAACCAGCGCACTAGATGATGCTGAAGGTGCGACTATTCCTGGACTTACCATTCAACTAGAAGTCAAAAAACCAATATTAGTAGCGACTTATCATTTTGAACTTGGACTATTTAAGCTGTCTCATAATGGCATTAGAGAACGTGTATATCAATTAAATGTCACCCCTATGCACAGACGGTCACACAACGACAAAAAACATCCTATCTATGGGCCACATATACATCATGGATGTGATTTAACTTTTGCCGCAAGCAAATCTCTAGGTGATGATTTAAACAAGGCATTTGAGTTATACTGCGCTGATATTAACTTAAGTTTTACAGCTAATCTAAACTCACCGCTATGATATGCGAACTACTACAATCTTTAGTAAGATTTGACTGCACACCAATCAGAAGCATTAATGGTGAAGACGGTGTCGAGATTGGCACACCATTTTCTTTTGTAGATGGCTCAGCTATTGTTATATATGGGTTTAATCAAAATGAGAAAACTTTATTTTCTGATAATGGTGAAACCTTGATGCATCTTGCGTCTTCAGGTATTTCTATTAAAAAAACTAGCTTTTTGAGGGATATTGTAAGCAAATTCGGCCTGACTCTTACGGATGATGGCGACATAAGAATACTTGTAAATAATGACCAAAGTCAGCATGCACTTGCGACTACAATTTCAGCTATTTTAGCAGTTGTGGAATGGGAAAGAGAACAGTTAGGCTTATCAGAAAACGTTAAGAACTTAGTAGAGGAAGCTTTGCTTTATCTTCAGGCGTGGAAGCCAAACTCCACAATAAAACGAAATCAAAAATTAAAAGGTCAATCGAGAAAAGAACATACTTTTGACTTTCATATAGACAACGAATATATAGATGTTATTAGCGCTAGTCCAATAGCTACTGGTGCCTCAATGAGGAAAATTGGGGATATTCTGAACTCAGAAAATTTAGGTTCAGGCGTGCTAAGAGTGATTATAGATGATAGAGAAGATCCTGACCGAGCAAATATCGAAAAACAAATTCTAGGCTCTATGTGCAAGGCAATGACATTTACATCATTAATCGCTATCAGTAGCAATAACACTTTTCATTAACTATAAAACCAGCAAACTGCTGGTTTTATAGTTTACAGGCAAGTAATTTTGCTCCGCAAAATAAAATACCACCGCGCCAATAAAGGCTTTTAATGGATCATTAATCGAATAATTGCGGAGCGGGAATCGCCCTGTAAGTGGCGTCAATACTAGAAAGTGCTGTTAGATGCTCTATCCACTGAGCTACGGGGGCGGTTTGATGCAGGGCTGGTAGTATAAGGCTTTTAACGCCTTTAATAAATATGCTGATGATTGAAACATGGGCCACTTACGCATTAAAACTGATGCTTGCGTAAATGACCCATGTTGGTATTGCCTGAATTACTTGATATTACGTGAATGACAAGTGTAATCAGGTTAGATGATTAACAATCAATCACTTTGATTTGCTCAGAGAGCCGGATAAAACGTTCTACCGGCGTTACCCATACAATGCCGTCTCCAACCTGTCCGGTGTGCCCTACTTCTACAATGATCTGCAGCACGCCTTCCAGCATTTCGTCCGGCACGATGATCTCAATATGAATCTTGGGGCTGTAGTCCGTTAACTCCTCTCTGATTCCTTGAGCCGGCTTTGCAACATAATGACCGCAGCCTTCCACTTTACTGACGGTCATACCCGGAAAGGCCTTGATATTGCGCAGGGCGGAACGAATTTTTGGCAGGCGGTGCGGCTGTATGACCGCTTTGATTTCTTTCATTTCCCAAACTCCTTTATCTTATGCATTATTATTTTGTGCATTATGCTTCGATTCTTGATTCTTCAAACCTGCGGTACAAGGTTGGTACCACGACCAGGGTGAGCAGCGTAGAGCTGATCAGGCCGCCAATCACTACAATAGCCAATGGACGCTGGATTTCAGAACCCGGGCCTGTTGCAAACAGGAATGGCACCAAAGCGAGCATGGCAACCGTTGCCGTCATCATTACCGGCCTGAACCTTTGTTTACATCCTTCCACAATGGCCTCGATCTGCCCCCTGCCCTCATCGCGTAGCGAGCGGATATAAGACACCAGCACCACACCATTCAGCACGGCAATCCCCCACAGGGCGATAAACCCGACCGATGCCGGTACAGAGAGGTACTCACCGGTAACCAGCAGCGCAAAGATACCGCCAATGGAAGCAAACGGCAGAATCATGATAATCATCGTTGCATAACGTACTGAATTAAACAGCAGGAACAGCAGGAAGAAGATCGCCGCAATGGTGATCGGCACGATAATCATCAGGTGGTTCAGGGCACGTTCCATATTCTGGAACTGGCCACCGTACTCCAGATAGTAACCGTCAGGCAGTTTGAGCTGCTTATCCAGCGTTTGCTGGAGTTCTGCAACAAAACCGCCCAGGTCACGATCTTTGACGTTAATAGCCACCACAATACGGCGCTTGCCCAACTCGCGGCTGATCTGCGCCGGTCCATCACGGATCTCGATCTCAGCCAGGTCACGCAGTGCAACACGCGAACCATTAGGTGAGGTCACGAGTATATTGCCGATCGCTTCGATGTCATTCCTGAAGCCATCAGGGAAACGCACCGCACCGGAGAACCTGCGCTCACCTTCATAGATCTCGGTGGCAACCTTACCGCCAATCGCAGTTTCAATGATGTCGTGAATGTCAGAGGCATTGATACCCTGACGCGCAATCGCCTGCCTGTTGATCGTAATATTCAGGTACTGCTGGCCGGATACTTTCTCTACACGCAGGTCAACAGCACCAGCCACACCACCGGCAATTTTAGCGATTTCATCAGCTTTGCTTTTCAGCTTGGCCATGTCATCACCAAACACTTTCACTGCCACATCTGACCTGACGCCGGTCAGCAACTCATCCACACGGTCTGAAATCGGCTGTGCCATCACGATCTGCACACCCGGCAGCCCTTCAGACAGCACTTCCGTCATCTTGTCTGCAATGTCATCCTGCGTCCAGCCTTCCGGCCATTCGTCCCTTGGCTTCAGGCTGATAATCGGCGTAGATTCGTTCTGTGCCTGCGGGTCAGCCGGGCTTTCACCACGACCGATACCTGACATTGCGGATTTAACGCCCGGCACTTTCTCCATGATCAGCCGCATTGCTTCATTCTCCATCTTGATGGATTCTTCAAGCGAGATATTCGGCACACGGTTAATACCCGGAACAATAGAACCTTCCTTCATTTCCGGGATAAATGAAGTACCCAGCAGCGGTACAACCATCAAGGAAACGACAAACACCGCGGTTGCCGCCACAATGGTTTTTTTATCATTGACAAGCACCCAATTAAGCAGCTTCAGGTAAGGTTTCTTGATGGTCTGGATCAGCTTGGTATCATCCCCCGAACCGCCTTTGAGGATGTAAGAACAAAGTACCGGTGACAAGGTAAGTGAAATCACCAATGATACAAACAGGGCGATTGCGATCGTTAATGCCAGAGGTGCAAACATCTTGCCTTCCATGCCTTCCAGCGTCATCAACGGCAGGAACACCAGGATAATAATACCGACACCGAATAATACCGGCGTAGCTACTTCACTCGCGGCCTCCAGCACAACACGTACCTTGCTTTCGCCTTGCCTGTGCCCTAAATGGTGGAAGGCATTTTCAACCACCACCACAGAGCCATCGACCATGAGGCCGATCGCAATCGCCAAACCGCCCAGCGACATCAGGTTGGCTGAAATACCGTAGTGATTCATCGCCATAAAGGTAATCAGCGGCGTTAAGATAAGTGTGGCCACCACAATAATACTGGAGCGCACATCCCCCAGGAACAGAAACAGGATGAATACCACCAGCACAATGCCCTCGATCAGCACCTTGGTCACCGTAAACAGCGCGGCATCCACCAGTTCACTACGATCGTAGTACGGCACAATCTGCAAGCCGTTAGGCAGCATGCCTTTGTCGTTGATTTCTTGTACGCGCTCCTTAACGCGGCTGACCACTTCTTTAGCATTACCGGCACGCATCATAATGACAATGCCGCCCACTGACTCGGTATAGCCATTTTTCATGACTGCACCTACGCGTACTTCGTGACCGAGTTTGACCTCGGCAACATCGCGCATAAATACCGGCACGCCGTTCTGCTCTTTAAGCACGATATTACGGATGTCATCCAGGTTTTCAATCAGACCCACACCGCGAATCAGGTACTGCTCTGCGAATTGCGGCAGTACACCACCGCCGCTGTTGGCATTGTTTTTAGCCAATGCCATGTAGATATCCTGCAGCTTCAGGCCATAGTGATTCATACGGTCTGGGTTCACCAGCGCCTGATACTGCTTGACATAGCCACCTTGGGAGTTGATTTCAGCCACACCGGAAATACCGCGCAGCAATGGCCTGACCACCCAGTCCTGAATGGCGCGGCGTTCGGTCAGCTCTTCAACCGAAAGCTCTTTTTCACCGTCACCGGGCTTATCCAGGGTGTATTGGTAGACCTCACCCAGGCCGGTTGCGACAGGGCCTAGAATCGGCGTTACACCCTGCGGCATTTTTTCCATCACTTCCATCAGCCGTTCCATCACCAGCTGGCGCGCAAAATAAACATTGGTGTTATCGGTAAACACCAGTGTAATCAGCGACAAGCCATTACGGTTGAGTGAGCGCATTTCCGTGAGGCCGGGCAATCCGGTCATGGATATTTCCAAAGGCACGGTAATAAAACGTTCTACTTCTTCCGGTGATTTACCGGTAGCCTGTGTTGCGATCTGCACCTGTACGTTGGTGACATCCGGAAACGCATCTACAGAAAGCCTCTGCAATGCAAATACGCCTGCAATCATGAGTGCGACTGCAAACACCATGACTATCAGGCGCTGTTTGAGCGCCGCTCGAATTAGAGATTCAATCATGCATTACTCCAATTCTTTGCGTTTACGTTCATTGTTTACATGGAATGCGCCGTCAGCCACCACCACTTCACCTTCAGCCACACCATTTACAATCGCTACCATGCCATTATGCTCGGCACCCAGCTCCACTTCACGCAGGCGGAATTTGTTCGGTGCCAGCTGCACGTAAACATAAGTGGTATCGTTTTCCCTGACGATGCTTTGCAGCGGCAGTGCCAGCTTGGATTCAGGGCGTGACTGGATCAGCATGGAAACCAGCATATCCGGCTTGATCTCACGGTTATCGTTTTCCAGGTCAGAGCGCACTGTCACGGTTCTGGTTTCCGGGTTCACAACATCACCTTCGTAAATCAGCTTGGCTTTATATTGCTTATCACCCAATGCCGGAATCTCAACCACGACTTCTTCATCCACCTTGATCAGGTCAACCTGCTGTTCAGGCACCTCGGCCACAACCCACACATGCGAAAGATCGGCGATGATAAACAGTTCTTCTGCAGGCTGTACCACTTGCCCCAGATTCACTTTACGGTTGATAACCGTACCTGAAATACGCGACACCACATTACTGTAAGAACGGATCTGCCCTGACTGTGTGAGTGTTTTGATAGCAGCCTCACTCATGCCCAGCACCAGCAGCTGGTCTCGCGCCGCATTCAGCTCGGCCTGTGCCGCACTCAGCTCGGCTTCCCTGCGCTGCAGTTCAGCCGTGCCGATCACATCAGCTTCCTGCAGCAGACGCGCACGCTCAACCGCTTTGCTTTGCAAACCGATCTGCTGTGCGGCCTTGATGTAAACCAGCTGGTTTTGCGCCAGCTCGGTGCTGTTCAGCGTTGCCAGAACCTGACCGTTTTTAACGTTCTGGCCTAGCGTTGCTTCAATATCCTTGATGCGGCCGGTAACCGACGCACCGATTCTGGCCATGCGCTGTTCATCAACCTGGATTGTGCCGGGTACACGCAAAGTACCGCGCATTTCAATATTGCCTGCAGTATGCAGCTCGATCTGCTTTGCCAGCTGCTCTGAAATTTCAACAATATTCGGATCAGTCACCTTGGCCTCAACCGGAGCCTCTTCTTTCTTTGCGTTACAGCCTGCCAGCAGAAAGCTGGCGGCACACAAGGCCAGAAAAAGTTTTTTGCCCGGTAAAGCATTTGAAAACATAGATGTAGCAGTCATTAAGATTTAACCTCCAAAAGTTCATAACCAAGCAGGCGCTCAATCTCCAGCATGGTATTAATATATTCATAGCGCGCAGATAAGTAGTCTTTCCGCACGACACGCTTGGTACGCTGCGCATCGAGGTAATCAAGAATACCGCGCTCACCAAACCGGTAAGCAGCTTCTGCGACTTTAAGCACGGCCTCAGCCTGCGACAGCAAGCCATTTTCAAAAGCGGCAACCTGCTGCTGCGCAATCAGGTAGCGCTGATAGGCTGATTCAATATCACGTTTAATCGCCAGTTCGCGGTCGCTTAAAATCGCATTGACTTCTCTGACCTCAGCCGCGGCCTGTGCAATCGGGCCGCTGCGCTGATCCCAAACCGGCAGCGGAATTGAAATCCCCAACCGCAGCTGGCGCAGATCAGGGTCTTGTTCAACCCCGGCCTTGACCGTTAACCCCGGGTTGCGCAGCTGCTCCTGCAGGCGCAGATTGGCCTCGGAGGTTTTGATTGCGGCACGGATCTGCTTAAGCTGCGTCGCTTCGTTGATACGGCTACGCAGCTCATCAACCCTGGGTAAGCTACTGCTGAGTGGCAGGCCGCCGACCAGGCTGTAATCTTCCGGTATCGTGGCGCCGATCAAGCCGCGCAGATAGGCTTTCGCCTCGGTAACCCGAACTCTGGCAGCCTGGTAATCACGTTCGGCAGCCAAGGCTTCGGTGTCAGCTTTAATGAGTTCGTACTTTGGTGATTCACCTACATCAACGCGCAGTTTGACGCGCTCGCGTATGTCTTTGAGCAGGTTGCTGTCCGCCTCGGCAATCTCAAGTACGGCCTGGCGCTGCAGCACATCATAAAAAGCGCTTTTCACGCGTGTACGCACTTCGGTTTTTGTAAGCTCTATACCCAGCGTTGCCACTTGCACATGGCTCTCTGCAACCTCTCTCCTGGCGTTGCGTACACCCGGAAAATCTATAGGCTGAGATAATGCAACACCCCAGTTACCATTGTTACCCTGCCCGCCTGGCGTTCTGTAACTGGTAGGGCCAGCACCAAACTCAAATTGCGGGTTAGCATAGGTGGTTGCCGTAATGACGGAAGCGGCTGCCGAATCTTCCCGCGCTTTTGAAATATTGATTGAGGGATTTTGTTCTGCAGCAATCGTGACGATCTGCTCCAATGTAAAACCTGGCGCGGAATACGCAGAATAACTATGCGTTAAACCGGCCAATATAAATAAAATAGAAGTTAAATAAAAAGTTAAATAACTTCTTTTAGAGCCTGCTAACAACTCACTTGCACCAAAACTATGCATAAACAGTTTTTTCCTGAATGAATCATCGAAACTAATTAATAGCGATTAACTGAATATCGACAATTATTAAGATTGATTTCTCTGTGTGCAGCCACGCCTATCACTAGACATCACGCACATCAGCAACGAACGGGCTCGCAAATCCATGCAAGCTTAAAGGTTAAGCTTGCAAGAATTAAGCCATTAGGAAATTAAGCGTTGGGGGGTCTCAGGTGAACCAGCAGGGTTGGTTCTTGATAGCTTGCGCTATAGAAGTAATAGGTAGTGCTATTTTCGGGGAATTGATGATATAAAACGCTTGCAGTGGCTGTCGCGTCGCCGAGGTCACGGTTGTTATCTTTATCAAACTGCATCACAGTAGACTGGCTACTGTTAAACGCATCACTGCTATGCTCATCAAAATTCTGCTGAACCACGGACGCAAAAATTGCGATTAATCCTAGGATTAACAGCAGTTTTTTTAAAACCATTTGCATACCGGCAGTATTGAGATTAATTGATTTCAATTTATATGATAAAAATTCTATTATTTAGAAAGTATATTGATGCTGTGTCACATAACCGTAACTTTCCAAGCGCAGCAATTATAGCAACTTTTTCAGGGTTGGCATGTATGTATCACTATTTCATACATCCATTTGTAATTTACGCAGCAAAACGAATGATGCTAACATCGGTCAAACTCTGGCATCATAATTTTGGCATCAGTCAAACTTTTGATTTAATTCAACAGCTCAACGGAAAGCGCCTCTATGTTATTAAAACTGTTTTTTTACACGGCTGTACTACTGATTGCAATACTGGGATACCGCAGCTTTGCACATGCGCCGCATGGCTTGCTGATCGGCGAAAATGCTCCGGATTTCACATTGAATGATGCAGCAGGTAAATCACATTCACTATCTGACTACCGCGGCAGGTACTTAGTTCTCTATTTCTACCCGAAAGATGACACGCCGGGCTGCACCAAAGAGGCCTGCCACTTCAGGGATGACCTGTCCCAGCTTGAGAAATTAGGCGCAAAAGTGATTGGCGTCAGCGTTGACAGCAGCGAATCCCATGGGAAATTCGCCGAGAAATACAAGCTGCCGTTTACGCTGCTGGCCGACACTGACGGTAAGGTCGCCGATAGCTATCATGCGCTCAGCAATTTTTTTGTAGTCAAAATCGCCAAGCGCTATACGTTCTTGATTGATGCTGACGGAAAAATCAAAAAGACCTATACCAACGTCAATGTTTCCAGCCACTCTCAGCAGATCATTGATGATTTAAAAGCCATTCAAAACAAGCAATAAACAGGCTTTATTGCCCGTTTTTGTGCTTAGCCGCAAATGGGTGTACAGATTCCTTATAGACCTTCAGCAGATCAGCCGCTTTAGGTTCGCGCGCAATCGCATTTTTAATGGCTTGCTTGGTAGCGCGATGATTCCATTCCTGGATCCGCTCATCCATATCGGCACGGTGGCTGATAAAAACCCCTACGCAGATAAACACATCATCCGCTTCTTCAACCGGAATAATGCCTTCTGCCACACAGTCCATTACCGCCATCGCCACCCCGCGCTGTGCAGGGCCAAACATCTGGGTCGCCTGCTTGCCGTTCTTAATGGTCACTTTATTAAACATGACGGTATTGGGTTTCACCATCATATTCGGGGCGACAATGGCGAGTAAGCCATTCACCCCCATTTTTTGATCGGTCAGGGTTCGGCAGAACGCATCTTCTGCCGCACTGCCTCTCGGCCCCATGATCAGGTCAATATGCGCCACATTTAAAAGATCCAAACCATGCCCATCAGGACGGTTTTCAATCACCAATGCTTCTCCTACCAACACTCGATCAATCACAGCCATTTTAGTCTCCTAAAATATCTTTGAATTCAGGATCTACGTTCACCTGACAGTAAATCCTGAGCGTTTCCGGTTCAATTTATTGCCTGAACCAGACATTCATAATAATGCCACAGACTAGGCAATATGGCTGTACGTACGCGCACTTATGGCTGGCTTAATCCATACATGCTGCCGCCAATGGACTTGAGTGCCATAAAAAAAGCCAGCTTACGCTGGCTTTCTATCAACTACTGATTACTCTTTAGCGGCACGTTTACGCTCGTGCTCTAAAAGGTGACGTTTACGGATACGGATGTTTTTAGGTGTAATTTCAACCAGCTCATCATCATCAATAAACTCAACTGCAGATTCCAGTGACAATGCCACCGGCGGAATCAGGCGTACCGCTTCGTCAGTACCTGAAGCACGCACGTTAGTCAGCTGTTTACCTTTAATCGGGTTCACAATCAAATCGTTATCACGGCTGTGAATACCGATTACCATACCTTCATATAACATATCGCCAGGCACTGAGAACATACGGCCGCGATCTTGCAGCTTCCACAGCGCATAAGCAACCGCTTCGCCCTGCTCTGCTGAAATCAGCACACCGTTGCGGCGGCCAGGCATGTCGGCTTTAACCGGAGCGTATTCATCAAAAATATGCGCCATTAAACCAGTACCACGTGTCAATGTTAAGAACTCACCCTGGAAGCCGATCAAGCCACGCGCTGGGATTTTGTACTCTAAACGGGTACGGCCGTTGCCGTCTGATTCCATGTTCTGCATTTCACCGCGGCGGCGGCCCAGTTCTTCCATCACTGCACCCTGGTTGTCATCTTCCAGATCCACAGTCAGGATTTCGTATGGCTCACATTTTTCACCGTCGATTTCACGGTAAACCACACGTGGCTTACCTACTGCCATTTCAAAACCTTCACGGCGCATGTTTTCGAGCAGAATCGTCAAGTGCAGTTCACCACGGCCTGACACACGGAACACGTCTGCATCCTGCGTATCTTCAACACGCAAAGCAACGTTAACCAGCAACTCTTTAGTCAAGCGGTCACGGATCTGGCGGCTGGTCACGAACTTACCTTCTTTACCGGCCAATGGTGAAGTATTCACCATAAAGTCCATGGTCAAGGTTGGCTCATCCACACCCAGATGTTTCAAACCTACAGGATTATCACGGTCACAGATCGTGAAACCGATACCGATATCATCCAGACCGGAAATAATCACGATGTCGCCAGCTTCAGCTTCTTCAACCGGCACACGCTCCAGGCCTTTGAAACCCAATACCTGGTTAATACGGCCTTGTGCGATCTGCTTGTCTTCATTCATCACGACAACGACCTGGCCAGGTTTGATTCTGCCGTTGGTAATACGGCCAACGCCTAAACGGCCCGTGTAAGTAGAGTAATCCAGCGCAGAGATCTGCATTTGCAGCGGCGCGCTGCTGTCACCTTGTGGTGGCTCTACGTGTTTCAGGATCGTTTCGAACAATGGGCGCATATTGTCGCTTGTCACGTTCATATCCAGCGTTGCAAAGCCGTTCAGAGCTGATGCATAAACCACCGGAAAATCCAACTGTTCATCTGTTGCACCTAAGTTGGCAAACAAATCAAACGTATGGTTAATCACCCAGTCAGGGCGTGCACCCGGACGGTCAACCTTGTTAATTACAACGATAGGTTTCAAACCTAGCGCCAACGCTTTTTTAGTCACAAAACGTGTTTGCGGCATCGGGCCTTCTACGGCGTCAACCAGCAGCACCACGCCATCCACCATGCCCAATACGCGCTCTACTTCACCACCGAAGTCGGCGTGACCCGGGGTATCCACAACGTTAATGTGCGTACCTTCGTAGTTAAGCGCAGTGTTTTTAGCAAGGATAGTAATGCCACGTTCTTTTTCAATATCGCCAGAGTCCATCACGCGCTCGGTGACTTGCTGGTGGGAAGAAAAAGTACCTGCCTGCTGCAGCAGTTTATCAACCATGGTTGTTTTACCATGGTCAACGTGGGCGATAATTGCGATATTTCTTAAATTACGAGACATGTATTGCTACCGGTTCATTTGAAAGGGGGCGATTTTAACACATTACACTCAAAAACTTTTAGTTAAATTACATTAAACCTTTGACAAAATAAGATTTATGCCTATAATGCGCACAACTTAAAACTTTACTCACATATTAAAAGTTTTAGATTCATCGCCCTGACCCTCGGTCGCTCGTGAAATTTTGAAGCGACTATCTTTAGATTTAATGTTAAATCTATCTTTACTGGTTAGCGGCTATGCC
>Ga0208758_100417_pt1 | contig 14491 bp, 15 predicted proteins | sample LakWasM116_HOW13_2_FD_183930 | JGI IMG/M metagenome (GOLD analysis project Ga0208758, IMG submission 183930) | Freshwater sediment methanotrophic microbial communities from Lake Washington under simulated oxygen tension - Sediment Metagenome... | ecosystem: Environmental > Aquatic > Freshwater >...
CCCGCAATCCAACGGCGGCTACATGGAATTGCCCGAGACTGCCTTTGAGAATGAAGTCGCAAGAGACCGTTATTTTAAGCAACAAGCCGTCGATTTCATCGCACATAATCCGCTCAGCTATTTACAGCTGATGGTGAAACGGGCGATCACTACGTATAAATCTGAGACAATCGGCATTGTTTGGAACGGCGATTTATATAAGCATCTGAATAGCACCAGCCTGCTCGTACTCAAGCTGCTATCTACCTTATATTGGTGGCTGATGATAAGCTGCGCGCTCTTGGGCTTCTATTACCTATGCAAGCGCAAACCATTGCCTTGGCACCATGTGTTATTCGCGGTCAGCGCTTTTTTCTTTGTTCTCCCCATATTCACCGTGGCACAGGATCGATACCATTTGCCACTTGACCCGTTTATTGCCATTTTTGCAGCCTATGCCATTGAGCAAATCCTTCAACGCAGACATTCCCCACCTCTATTGAATACCCCAACTTTATGAGAAAGCTTTCCGACATGAGCACCACCCTGATCCTTCTTATTCTATGCAGTGTTCTGCTTTCGTCTATCGCACAAATTGTGCTCAAAACAGGCATGAGCAGCCCCAACGTACTGGCCACCATTCAGTTGGGAGATAGCCTCGCCATGTTTAAGTCTATTTGTAGCAACCTGTATGTGATTGGCGGATTGACGCTGTATTTTGCCAGCGCTGCGGTTTGGCTATTGGTACTGGCTAGAGTTGATGTGAGTTTTGCCTACCCATTTGTGGGCTTGGGCTTTGTGGTCACCATGCTACTGGCATTTTTTATTAATGGTGAAGTGCTCAGCACCGCTAAGGTCATTGGCACTTTATGTATTGCGCTTGGCGTCGCCATCATGGCACAAGGATAAACATGAATAACAATAAGCACCCTTTATGCGTTGATTGCGACGGTACGCTGATCGCAACGGATCTACTGTATGAAGCGTTTTTTCTTATGCTCAAACAATATCCTATCGGTTTGCTATTTCTGCCTTTTTGGTTACTCAAAGGCAAGGCCTATTTAAAAAACCGCATTGCCGAAAAAGTAGAATTTAACTGGGCCACACTGCCTTACCGAGACGAAGTGGTGCAATTGGCAGTGGATGCGCGAGCTGCGTGCAGAACAACGGTGCTGGCGACTGCCTCGCCACAAGTATGGGCAGATGGCATTGCCGACCATTTAGGCTGTTTCGATCAAGTGATCGGCACCTCACAAACAGTCAATCTCTCCGGTCATCGCAAAGCGGATCACTTGGTTAAATTGTTTGGCGAAAAAGGCTTTGAATACGCAGGAGATACGCAGGTAGACATGCAAGTGTGGGCTCACACCTCCGGTGCCATCGTAGTTTCCGCACAGCAACATTTGGTGCAGCAATTAGCCAAACAGACTATACCCGTTGTTGCGCATATTCAACCCAAATCTGCCGGCCTACTAGTCTATGTGCGCGCTTTACGCGTACACCAATGGCTTAAAAACCTGCTCATTGTCGTCCCATTATTAGCGGCCCATCAACTGAGCGTTATCCAAGGCTTAGCGCAAGTTGGCCTTGCGTTTGTGGCATTTAGCCTATGTGCCTCTGCCGTCTATGTGCTCAACGATTTACTTGATCTAGAATCAGATCGACAGCATATCCGTAAGCGCAAACGTCCGTTTGCCGCCTGCACTATTCCACTCTGGCAAGGTATATTGATGGTACCGGCTTTGCTGGCTCTGGCTTTTGCGATTGCTTACTTATTGCCCATGCAGTTTATGTTAGTGCTGTTGGCCTATTTTGTGATGACACTGGCTTACTCTATCCGCTTAAAACGGCAAGTCATTGTGGATGTGATGATGCTGGCCGGGCTATATACCATGCGCATTATTGCCGGCGCTGCCGCCACCAACATTACGCCTTCATTTTGGTTGCTGGCATTCTCAATGTTTATCTTCTTAAGCTTGGCGATGGTCAAACGCTACTCGGAGCTACTGATTACGCTACAAGCCAATAAAAAGGAACCAGCCGGCCGCGGCTACTCGGTTGAAGACTTACCTGTGCTGATGGCAATTGGAGTAAGTGCTGGCTTAGGTTCTGTACTTATTTTGGCACTGTATATCAATAGCCCAGAAACCAGCCAAATGTACCCCAACACCATGTGGCTATGGCTGATTCCGGCCATTATTCTTTACTGGACCAGCCGTATGTGGATGAAAGCGCACCGTGGTCAGGTAGATGATGACCCAGTGGTGTTTGCCGCCAAAGACTGGCAAAGCCTCACGGTGATTGCACTCTCCGCCATTATTTTTGCCGCCGCATTATTCGCCTAATACTAGGTTATCTGACGCTAGCAATTAGACTGCTCTAACTTTGCAATAAATAAGGCTACCTCAGGGCAGCCTTATTCATTCTCACTTTCCCTATTTGAATCTGAGCATTCTCCTGCTAAAATGCAATTATGTTGCATAAGCTAATCCTTCATGTCGTACTCGTTGTCCTATTTGCATTCACGCAAATAGGCGCAGCTACGCATGAAATCAGCCATTTCAGCAATACTACACAACAGACACAACCCGATCAGCACACAAGCCCGGATCAATGTAGCCAGTGTTTAGCCTATGCACAATCCGCAGCTGGCACATTGGTACACACATTTACTATTCCGTTGTTGCAGGCAACGTTTCAGCTTGCTGTCGCATTTGTCCAACCGTATCTATCCACTGCACCTGCCACTTATCGCGCCCGCGCACCCCCTGTTTACCTCAATTAAATCTTAATGCTCCCAACCAAAATTGGTTGGCTTTCTGCTATTTATTTGAGGATGTTTCAATGTTGCCAAACTCACCCTATACGCGTGCCAATGCCACACCCACTGCTTTAAAATTAAAATCCATACCACTGATTCTGGGTTGCCTGGTTAGCCATGCCGCACTCGCCGATGACGCTAATGCCATTCATTTGGAGAGTATTCCTGTGACAGGCAATCCACTTGGCGTGGCTTCAGATGAGCTAGTGGTGCCAGTCTCTGTACTCAATGGCCGTGAGCTGAGCCTACGCCGTGAGGGTACCCTAGGTGAAACGCTCAACGGCATTCCCGGTGTGACCGCTACGCAGTTTGGGCCCAATGCCTCACGGCCAGTGATCCGCGGTTTGGATGCCGAGCGCGTACGCATCATGCAAAATGGTATTGGTGTATTGGATGCATCTAGCCTTAGTTTTGATCATGCGGTAGGAATAGACCCGCTGATTATCGAACAAATTGATGTAGTGCGTGGGCCAGCTGCTTTGCTCTACGGTGGTAGCGCGGTGGGTGGCGTAGTCAATGCGATTGATCATCGCATTCCCAAGGAGCAGCTAGACGGTGTGACCGGACGTGCCGAAGCAAGATTCGGCGGGGCTGACAGCACACGCAATGCAGCCGCAGTCGTGGATGCTGGTAACGGTCAATTTGCCATTCATGCCGATGTATACAATCGCAAGACCGATGATTTAGATATTCCCGGCTTTGCTGTATCCCGCCGCAAAAGTGAGGCCGATGGCACGCCTCGTGAAAACAAGGGCAAGCTTGTGAATAGTAGTGCCGATGGCGATGGCGCAGCGTTGGGTGCAGCACTGACCTTTGACAATGGCTATATCGGCGCCTCCGTCTCTACACTCAATAATAACTACGGCGTGGTGGCGGAAGAAGCGGTGCGCATTGATATGCAAAGCCAACGTTGGGACATCGCCAGCGAGTTTACCGACCTAGGCCCTGTCATTCACCGCGTGAAGTTCCGCTTGGCACATACCGATTATGAGCATAGCGAACTGGAAGATGGTGAGATTGGCACCACTTTCAAAAATCGCGGCATTGAGGGAAGTTTTGAAGCGGGACATGCTTCGATTGCTGGATTAAACGGCGTGATTGGCTACCAATTTAGCAACACTAATTTTGAGGCGCTTGGCGAAGAAGCGTTTGTGCCCAGCGTGAACACGCAAAACAAAGCACTTTATGTGTATGAAGAACTACCACTAGGCACTGCAGAAGCCAAACATAAAATCACGTTTGGTGGTCGTCTGGGTCATACCACGGTAGATTCTAAAACCAATGCCAACTTTGGCGCTGGGCAGGAGAACAGCTTTAACCCGCACAGCTTTGCTTTGGGCGGGTTATATAGCTTGAATGAACAATGGTCTGTGACCAGCAATCTTTCGCACAATGAGCGTGCACCCAGTTATTTCGAGCTATACGCCAACGGCGCGCACGTAGCGACCGGTCAATTTGAGGTAGGCAATACCAATTTTGATGTCGAACGCTCCAACGGCGTGGATGCGCAATTACGCTGGAAAAATAGTTTGCATAGCTTTAGCATTGGCGCTTACTACACACGCTTCAGCAATTTCATCGGCCTATTCAGCACGGGGAACGATATCGAAGTCGAACCGGGTGAGTTCTTACCAGAAGCCCAGTTCCGTGCAGTGCCCGCCGTGTTTAAAGGTTTAGAGGCGGAAGGAAAATTTACACTGACCGATCACCTGCAATGGCTAGTGCGTGGTGACTATGTGCACGCCAAAGAAACGCATACTAATGACTACCTGCCACGCATTGCACCATTACGTTTAGGCACTGGCCTGCAATATGCATTTAGCAGCTTCAGCGCACGTATTGATGTCTTGCACGCATTTAAACAAAACAACACGGCAGACAATGAGTTAGCCACGGATGGCTACACCAATGTGTCTGCCTTGTTGACCTATAAGCTACCGGTAAAAACGCATGTGGAATTATTTGCCAAGGCCAACAATTTACTCAACCAAGAGATTCGCGAACACGCCTCGTTCTTGAAAGACATTTCACCTGCAGGTGAGCGCTCACTACTGATGGGCGTACGGGCAGACTTCTAATCTCATCGCATTGCAGAGGGCATCACGCCCTCTGCGCTTTAAAACGCACTCTTAATTACACCACCATCTACCCTAAGCGCAGCCCCCGTAGTGGCTGACGCGAGTGGACTAGCAATATAAGTCACCATCGCAGCGACCTCTTCCGGCGTGGCAAAACGCTTAATGAGCGAAGTTGGGCGCACCTTGTCAAAAAACTCTTGCTCAAACGCTTCGAACGACTTGCCTGCCGCCAACGCATCTACAAAATCTTCCACGCCGCGTGATTTGGTCGGGCCCGGCAATACACTATTCACGGTAATACCGGTACCGGCTACCGCTTCGGCCAACCCTCTGGCCACTGCGATTTGTGCAGACTTGGTCATGCCGTAATGAATCATCTCTGCCGGAATTTGCACGCCACTCTCGCTGGAGATAAAAATAACACGCCCCCAGTTTGCCTGCTTCATCCCCGCCAAATACTGACGCGCCAAACGCACGCCACTCAACACGTTCACGTCAAAGAAACGTGTCCAGTCTTCATCCGGAATCTCTTCAAACGCTTTGGGTTCAAAAATGCCTAGATTGTTGACCAAAATATCCACTTGGGGATAAGCCACCAATAATGCATTGGCCACGCTCGCCTGCGTTAGGTCGCCAGCATAGCCTTGTACAGTTTGTCCTGTGGTTTGGCGAATACTCTCGATCGTTTTATCGACAGCTGCCTGTGTACGACCATTGACGATGACGTGTGCACCTTCTTTTGCCAGTGCCACGGCGATGGCATAACCAATGCCTGCTGTAGAACCGCTGACTAATGCGCGCTTTCCTTTAAGTTGTAAGTCCATACGTATTTTCCTTATTTAAATTAAAAATCTTCTAATACAATCTTGCCAATCACTTGCTGGCTTTCTAGCAAGGCGTGCGCTTGTTTCAGATGCGCCGCATTGATACGCCCTAAGTGTTGATTAAGTGTCGTCTTGATGAGACCTTGATCGACATATTGCGCAACCTGATTCAATATCTCTTGCTGTCTGATCAAATCGTGCGTATTAAACAACGCGCGCGTGAACATCAACTCCCAATGTAAGGACACACTTTTACGTTTGAGTTTTCTCACATCAAACAATTCTGGGTCATCAATTAAGGCAAACTTGCCTTGCGGTTGAATGATTTCCACGATTTGCGCAAAGTGCTGATCCGTTTTATTCAGGCTAATCACATAATCCACGGCGGTGATGTCAAGTGCCGCCAGCTGGCTTTGCATATTCTGATGATGATTGATGACATGATGCGCACCAATGCTTTGCAACCATGCAGTGCTCTCCGGCCTTGAAGCGGTGGCAATAATCGTCAGCGATGTGAGCTGCTTAGCCAACTGTACCAATACTGAGCCGACCCCGCCGGATGCACCAATTACCAGCAACGATGCTGGTCTCTGCGCGCGTTGCACTTCTAATCGATCAAACAAAAGCTCCCAAGCGGTTAAGCTGGTCAATGGCAAAGCGGCCGCCTCTGCAAAACTCAGTGACTTAGGCATATGGCCCACAATGCGTTCATCCACCAATTGGTACTCACTATTGCTACCAGCTCTGGCAAGTGACCCTGCGTACCAGACGCGATCACCCACTTTAAACTGTGTGACCTCACTGCCTACGGAGCTCACCACGCCAGCAGCATCCCAGCCCAATATTTTCGCGGCTCCAATCTCTGGCGCCATGCCTTTTCTGACTTTGGTATCCACCGGATTGACTGAGATAGCTTTCACTGCCACCAATACGTCATGCCCCTCCGCATGTGGCATTGGCAGTTCCAAATCCACCAGCGCATCCGCTTCTGTGATTGCTCGGTTTTGATAATAGCCAACCGCTTTCATACCGCATCCTTTCCTATATGTTTAGTGCATTCTACGGCTTAAATTATTAACAATAAACATGGTATTATCGAATTTACTTTCAATATTTTTTTGATAATCACATCGTATGGTAAGACTAGATGACATTCAAATCTTTGTACGTGTTGCCGAACACGGGGGATTTTCAGCAGCCAGCAAATCGCTGGAAATTAGTCCTGCTGTAGCGAGCATAGCGATTAAACGCTTGGAACAAAGCTTAAACACGACACTATTTGTACGCACTACCAGAAGTTTAAGCATGACGCAGGCCGGTCAACTATATTTAGAACATGCCAAGGCAGCGCTGCAAGCAATCAAACAAGGTGAGTCTGCGATTGCGCTGAAACAAGGGGAAATCAGTGGCCGATTATCCATTTCCATGCCTTCAGACTTAGGGCGCGGCATGTTGCGGAGTGCCATGAATGCATTTCAGCGCTTACACCCCAAGTTGGAAATCAAGATGATGCCGAGTGACCGCATCTTCGATTTATACAAAATGCCGGTGGATGTGGCGATACGCTACGGCACGCCTAGTGACTCCGGCTTATATGCCATCCCTCTTGTCGCGGATAACCACCGTGTGGTGTGTGCTTCACCAGAGTATTTTAACCAGCATGGAAAGCCTTTGCAGCCAGAGGATCTCTCACAGCACACTTGCTTATGTTTTATGCTGAATAATGTAGTGCACAACAAATGGCAGTTTGCACAAGCCAATGATAAATATGTTGCCACGGTCAGTGGCAATAAGGTATCGGACGATGGAGATATGGTGCGTCAATGGGCGGTAGACGGCGAAGGTATTGCCTATAAATCCAAGCTCGATGTCTTGGACGATGTGCGCGCTGGCAAACTAATCCTCGCACTAGAAGATTATGCCGCGGAGCCTGTGCCACTGCACTTTATCACCGCACAACGTGTGAGCACGATGCCGGCAGCGCATGCCTTATTAGATTATTTAAACAATGCGTTTAAAGCGTATTTGGCCAACGACTAATCACCTAGCCTAGTAACACCAAACCCCAAACCACCACAGTATTGAGCAGTGCGATGAACACCGCAGCGCTGCCAATATCCTTGGCACGTTTAGCCAGTTCATGGCGCTCAATGGAAACTCTATCCACTACCGCTTCAACCGCAGAGTTGAGCAACTCGACGATTAACACTAAAAAAACACTGCCGATCATCAAAGCGCGATGTAATGGCTCGTGGCTCAAATACAAAGCCAGTGGGATCAGCACACACGCTAAAAATACTTCTTGCCTGAATGCATCCTCATGCTTAAAAGCTGCCTTAAAGCCATCGAGTGAGTAACCAAAGGCATTCAACAAGCGGCGCAAACCAGTTTTACCTTTAAAAGGACTTTCTTGGTGGCTGGTAGAGTTAGAATTTGAGTCGTTCATGGCATCATATGGTCAAAAAGTTATCCTGCTATTTTAACATGCGTTATCATATTGTTTTGTGATGAATCGTAATCAGTTAGGGCACAACATGGCACGCACAGTACATTGTATTAAGTTAGGTAAAGATTTGGATGGAATGGACTTCCCTCCCTACCCGGGTGAGCTTGGAAAACGTATTTACCTGCAAGTTTCCAAAGAAGCATGGGCCGCCTGGCTCAAGCAACAAACCATGCTGGTGAACGAGAACCGCTTGAGTTTAGCAGACCCTTCCGCACGTAAGTATTTATCCGAGCAAACAGAAAAATACTTTTTTGGGGATGGCGCCGATACTGCTAGCGGCTATGTCCCAGAAAAACCCTAGACTTTAAATACCTAGATTTTTAAATACCTAAGTTTTGAAACACCTTGTTTAAAAGTATTCATTTAAAAATCTCCGCGGTACGTATATAAAAAAAGCACCTCCATGAGGTGCTTTTTTTATATAGCTAAGCAATCAAGAAAGCGTTTCGCGTTCGATATCTTGCAAGCTGGTATGACGAATATCTTTGCCTTTGACCATGTACACCACGTACTCGGAAATATTCTTGGCGTGGTCACCGATACGCTCTACCGCTTTGGCCACAAACAATACTTCGAGTGACATCGAAATCGTGCGTGGGTCTTCCAGCATAAACGTAATCAGTTGACGCATGGCAGCGCGGAATTGCTCATCCACCTGCTCATCCTGCTTGGCCACTTCTAGGGTTTGACTCACATCCAAACGGGCAAATGAATCTAAAGAAGTGCGTAGCATTTCACGCACAATTTTCACCATGGTTTTGATTTCAGTAAACCGCGGTTTAAACATGCGGTCTTCTTCATAAATACGCTGCGCCGTACGTGCAATCTTGGTCGCTTCGTCACCGATGCGCTCAAGATCAGTAATGGTTTTCACCATCATCATAATCATGCGCAAGTCGCCGGCAGCTGGCTGACGACGCGCAATGATATGGCTACAGTCCTCATCTACCTGCACTTCTAATGCGTTGACGCGTGCATCACTTTGCATCACATCTCTAGCCAACTTTAAATCAGCACGTAATAAAGCTTCGAGTGCGTTTACAATTTGCTGTTCCACCAAGCCACCCATTTCAAGTACTTTGGCGCGTACCGCTTCTAGTTCGGCATCGTATTGTTTTGAGGTGTGTTCAAATTGCATATGTGTATCCTAATTTATTATCTTGCAAACTTATCAAAGAGTTGTGACAACAATATGATAGTTTTTGTTATTTTTTACCTAATTACTTTTTGTAGGTTTTCACACCTTCAGACGTTGCAAGTAACAATACGTTCGCAGGTCTTGCTGCAAACAAGCCATTGGTCACTACGCCCACGATTTGATTAATCTTGGCTTCCATCGCTACTGGATCAGAAATCGTCAACCCATACACATCTAAAATCACATTTCCGTTGTCTGTCGTGAAATCACGCAGCTTTGGCTGACCGCCTAGCTTTACCAGCTCACGCGCCACTTGGCTACGCGCCATTGGCAACACTTCTACTGGTAACGGAAATTTACCTAACACCGGCACATATTTGGTTTCATCACAGATACAGATAAATGTTTTAGCCACTGCCGCCACAATTTTCTCACGTGTCAGTGCGCCGCCGCCGCCTTTTAACATGTGCATGTGCTCAGTAATTTCATCCGCGCCATCCACATAGATATCCATACCGTCGATATTGTTCAAATCGAACACTTGAATCCCGTGACCACGTAAACGCTGCGCAGTGGCTTCTGAGCTTGCTACGGCACCTTCAATTTTGTGTTTTACTTTTGCCAGCTCTTCAATAAAGAAATTGGCAGTAGACCCTGTGCCCACCCCAATAATGCCTTCTTTGACATATTCCACTGCTGCTTTTGCTACTTGTTGCTTTAATTCGTCTTGCGTATAAGCCATTTTCAGTAAATCCTTAACTATTTCTTTTATAATACAAATAATTTCATATCATACACCGCAAAAGCCGCTTATAAAAATATGACGGTTTAAATTTCGCATGCAGACACCCGCTACCCTTTACCGTGAAAAAATAGAGCATTCCAAAGTGTATGCCGTTGCCAAAGAAACGCCTTTAGAGTTTCAGTCAAATTTATCCGCCCGCATCCATAACCGCGTACTCCTAAAACGTGAGGATATGCAGCCGGTATTTTCTTTTAAACTGCGTGGTGCTTATAACAAAATGGCCAATCTGTCGCCAGATGCGTTACAACGCGGGGTGATTTGCGCCAGCGCAGGTAATCATGCACAAGGCGTTGCATTGAGCGCACAAAAATTGGGGTGCAGAGCGGTGATTGTCATGCCGACCACCACGCCACAAATCAAAATTAGCGCGGTAAAAGCACGTGGCGCAGAAGTCGTGCTATTTGGTGACAGTTACTCCGATGCGTATGTGCATGCGCTGGAACTGGAGAAATCCCAAGGCCTAACGTTTGTGCATCCTTACGATGACCCCGATGTGATTGCCGGTCAGGGCACCATTGCGCTGGAAATTCTGAAAGATCACCCCGAGCCCATCGAAGCCATTTTTTGCTGCGTAGGCGGCGGTGGTTTGTTAGCGGGGATTGCCGCTTACATCAAAGCTGTGCGCCCAGAAATCAAAGTCATCGGCGTAGAAGCCAAAGATGCGGAAGCCATGACCGAGTCACTTAAATCGGGCAAGCGCGTCATGCTAGAGCAAGTGGGCTTGTTTGCAGACGGCGCTGCGGTCAAACAAGTAGGTGAACACACGTTTGCACTGTGTCAGCAATACGTAGATGAAATGATCGTCGTCGATAACGACGCGATTTGTGCCGCGATTAAAGATGTGTTTGAAGACACGCGCAGTATTTTAGAACCCGCAGGTGCACTCGCCACTGCCGGTTTAAAAGAGTATGCAAAACGCCACAGCCTAACTGGCAAAACACTGATTGGGGTTGCTTCTGGCGCCAATATGAATTTTGACCGTTTACGCTTTATTGCAGAGCGCGCCGAGTTAGGTGAGCAGCGCGAAGCCGTGCTGGCAGTGACGATTCCGGAAAAACCGGGTGCGTTTAAAACATTCTGCCGCTTACTGGGCAATCGCAATATTACCGAGTTTAACTACCGCTACTCAGATCCGGTGAATGCGCATATTTTTGTGGGCGTGGCAATTCAGAGCACCACAGAGTCAGATCAATTGGTCGCAGCGTTACAAAAAGAAGGCTTACCCGCGCTAGACCTTACTCACAATGAAGTGGCCAAACTGCATTTACGCCATTTGGTGGGCGGCCATGCACCACAAGCCACTAACGAAGTAGTGTACCGTTTTGAGTTTCCGGAAAAACCAGGCGCACTAATGAATTTTTTAGAGTCCATGGGGCATAACTGGAATATTAGCTTGTTCCATTACCGTAACCATGGTGCAGACTTTGGTCGCGTACTGGTTGGCATGCAAGTGCCGCCAGAGGAAAAAATTGCATTCGAGACATTCCTTAAGCAATTGGGCTACCCGTATTGGGATGAATCGCAGAATCCAGCATATCGATTATTTTTAGGTTAATGATTGACGGTTGAACCAACACCAGTGGCTCAAATCAACCATATTTAGGCTGATTTGAGCCACTTCAACCAGCCCATATTTTAACCACATGATTTAATTCATTATTTTACGTATATCAAGCCAGTATGTTTTTTGCTTGAATAGTAAACTAAATCAAAAATAAGCAATCCTTAACTATAAGGATGCATAACAACAACTTTGGAGAATATGAATGAAATTATCTTCTGCGCGATTGCCAACAGGCACGCACGTATTAATGATGGCATTGTTAATCGGATTAAGCGCCTGTGACAAGCAAGAGAACATCCCGGAAACCATTCCAGCTGAAACTGCAAAGCCTATCGTCCCTGACGCCACCACCATTAGCAGCACTAACTTGGCCTATGTAACCAGCCAAGATGCTGGCGTCAGCGTGATTGATTTAACCGCAATGTCCGTAGTAAAACAATTCGATGTGAAAGCAGAAGGCCCACGTGGGCTAGGCGTAACAGATGATGGCAAAAAGCTGATTGTTGCAACCCGTGGCAATGCGAGTATCTCGGTCATCGACACAGTCACAGGTGAAGTGTTAAAACAAATTCCAGTGGGTAAAAATCCTGAGTTCGTACGGATAAAAGGTGATTTTGCTTATGTTTCTTCTGAGCCAAGTGCAAAAGGCGGACCACCACCAGCACCCGGTGCAAAAAAAGCAGAGGAAGAAGATGATGACGATGACGAAGAAAAAATCCCAGCCAAAATTGCGGTAGTGGATTTAATCAAAGGTGAGAAAGTACGTGAAATCACCGGCGGCCCGGAAACCGAAGGCATCGAATTCTCCGCTGATGGTAAACAATTGGTCATTACCAATGAAGCAGACAACACCATTACTGTCCACAATATTGAAGATGGTAAATTGGTAAAAACTATTCACACGCACGAGTATGGCGACCGTCCACGCGGCATCAAAGTTTCGCCCGATGGCAATACCTATGTGGCCACATTGGAGTTCGGCAATAAGTTCTTAGTACTGGATAAAGACTACAACGTGTTGCGTACGGTTGATACTGGTCAAACGCCTTACGGCATTGCATTCAACCATGCTGGCGACCGCATTTTTGTGGCCACCAATAAAGAAAAAGCCCTACAAGTATTTGATGCTAAAACCTTTGAAAAAATCAAAGACATTCCAACCGGCAATCGTTGCTGGCACTTTAGCTTTACGCCGGATGACAAACAAATTCTGTTAGCGTGCGGTAAGTCAGATGCCCTATTTGTCATTGATGCAGAGAAGCTTGAAGTCACCAAGCAAATAGAAGTGAAAAATATGCCTTGGGGTTTGGTCACTTATCCGAAAGCCATGGGTAGCTTAGATACTAAAAAGTAATTTCGTTTAGCTAAACAAAAAAGGCGCTTCATGCGCCTTTTTTTTATTACGTGCTTTCAAGTTAGCCCTTACCTTGCTGCACCAACTCACCGTACTGCTCCGGCGAGATTAAGCCTTGTTGCGCCGCTTTGGCTTGGGTATCTGCATCCAATACCGGTTGCAACGGTTCAATGCGCTTCCACTGCGCGATGGGCGTTTCACAGTGGGTTTGCGGCACGTATTGACTGGCTTGCTGACGAGTATAGCGGTGAATATAACGCGGACAATTGATAAACATCTCTTCTATTGTCACTCGCACAATCAACTGTGCTTCGTGGTATTCCGCCAGCAGTGGATCCTGCTTATGCACGCTGGCAGTACCATGCACGCGCACGCGATGCGGCGTTTCAAAATCGATAAATAGCATGCCGACTTTATGGTTTTGTGTCATGTTGCCCATGGATAAAAACATGCCATTGCCATCATAACTGGGGAAAGCCAAGGTCTTACTGTCCACCACTTTTACAATTCCCGGATTGCCGCCTTTATAAGAGCAAGTTGGGAAACCACGATGATCAATGGTGGTCAGAAAGAACATATCACGGCTTTCAATAAACGCCTGATGTTCCGGCAATACCTCTGGCACGACAATAATGCTATTGACTGCATCGGCCAAAGCCGTGGTATCGAAATCCGCCTGCAATGCCCGATGTTGCGGTCCGTATAAATCTGACATGCGCTACCCCTGTAATGTTGTAACTTAGTTTAAATAATGCATCGTGCCCTACTTTAATAACTCCAGAATATACGCCCAATCTTTGGGATCTACTGGCGTGATGGACAACCGATTACCGCGCTGCAAAATGCGTAGACTCTCTAATGCAGGCGTTTCCCGCATCTCCTTCAGGCTGAGCAAGCGTGTTTTACGTACTAGTTTTACATCGACATTAAACCAGCGCGGTGTTTCCTGCGTGGCTTTCGGGTCAAAGTACTTATGACCTTGCACAAATTGTAGGCGATCCGGGTACGCCAATGAACTGACCTCACAGATACCAGCCACGCCGGGCTCCTCGCAATTAGAATGATAGAACAACACCCCATCACCCACTCGCATCTGATCGCGCATAAAATTACGTGCCTGATAATTGCGCACACCATACCAATCTACCGTTTGATTCGGTCTGGCCGCCAAATCATCAATCGAAACATCCCCCGGCTCAGACTTCATTAACCAATAACGCATCTCTATATCTCGTCTAATCATTTTCTCGTATCATACGATGGACTTAGTTTTAAATGGAATAGCAATGGCAAAAAATGTACTTGGCACACCACTACAAACGTGTAGCACCAGCCCGATGACCGGATTTACACGTACAGGTTGTTGTGAAACCGGCCCGGAAGACAATGGCAGCCACACGGTATGCGCACAGATGACAGATG
>Ga0208758_100422_pt1 | contig 14388 bp, 21 predicted proteins | sample LakWasM116_HOW13_2_FD_183930 | JGI IMG/M metagenome (GOLD analysis project Ga0208758, IMG submission 183930) | Freshwater sediment methanotrophic microbial communities from Lake Washington under simulated oxygen tension - Sediment Metagenome... | ecosystem: Environmental > Aquatic > Freshwater >...
AATTCGCCTGGGCATCTGCTGCTTCAGCATAAGTATTTAGCGATACCGCACTAAATGCTGTTCCCAGCATGAATGCAAGTAGGTTTAATTGCACTTTCATATTTACTCCTCGTTATCGAAACTAGACCAAGGCTAGTTTACTGAGGCAATGAGATTTTTAGAATACATAAAACTCCTTATTTATTGCCTAAAACTATATATAAATATGAATTTATAGTTGATATAATATATCTTTGTAACCTAAATATATAATTTTTATGACTAAGATGAACTACTGGCAGGAGTCCGATCAAAGCGACATATGCGACCTCCTTAAGCGTTTGGCGCCGACTGAAGGCTTTACTCTCACCCCTTTAGAAGGTGTGAAGCTCATGCGCTGGAACCGCTCTTTGCCGCGCAGTCCGGTTTTATATGAACCAAGCATCGTGGTGATTTGCTCAGGTCGTAAAATTGGCTATTTAGGTCAAGAGGTTTTTCATTACAACCCGCAGCATTTTTTGGTGCTGTCGGTTCCATTGCCATTTGAAAGTGAGACCATCGCCAGTGAAGAAGAACCTTTAATGGGTATTTCGATTCGCATTAATATACCCATTCTCTCCGAGCTGATCTTGATGCTTGACCAAGGGTCTTCCCATTCTGAGCTTGGAACTCATGAGATGGTATCCACCCCATTGGATGCCAAGCTTTCTAATACAGTACTAAGACTGTTGCAAGCATTAACTTCCGCTAACGATACGGATATTCTTGGCCATTCAATCTTGCGGGAAATTCATTATCGGGTTTTAACCAGCAATCAAGGTGAAGCTATTCGCGCATTACTAAGCCAGCAAAATCACTTGGGTAAAATCAGTAAGGCCTTGCGAAGGATACACTCCGATTTTGCAGATGATCTTAACGTCGCGAAACTGGCTGATGAAACCGGGATGAGTTTGGCTGCCTTTCACGCCAGTTTTAAAGCCGTGACTGCAACATCCCCAATACAATATCTGAAAACAACGCGGTTACACAAAGCCAGATTACTCATGTTTCAAGACGGTACTTCAGCAGCGCATGCTTCCGCTAAAGTTGGCTATGAGAGTCCTTCACAATTTAGCCGTGAATTTAAACGACTGTTTGGTAAAACCCCAATGGAAGATATGGCCGCTATGCGAGAATCACTCATCACATTACCCTTCGACCCAGCTTCTAAATATGTAACCGTTCAGCCGTAAAGAGGAGCTTTGTCCCGTATTCTGCTTAATCCGCTTAGTGTCTTTTTATAAATTAGGAATAATTCGTTGAATTGTTGCCAACTAAAATAATGCAATTGATAATGGCGTCTGAGTAATCACTTAACTTTTTGCGGTAGCTTTTAACACCGCGTTTAAAACCCCTGGATACTTCTGCTCAATTTCCTCAAGTCTCAAAGAGTTCATGTGTTCTGTCCCTTCTATCAACGTTTCAACAAGCCCTGCGCTTCGAAGGATTTTGAAATGATGCGACATACTAGATTTTGGACGATTCAGGTCAATTTCCCCGCAAGTCATCTTTCTACCCGCTTTCGCAAGTAAAGTAACAATCTCTAGGCGAGTCGGATCTGCCAGCGCATACATGATGTCCGTCAATTCGACTTGGTCTATGGTGGGATGTTTGATTTGCCTCATATGATCAATTTACCACATCTCTTGATAATATTCTATAGTTCTATTATATTCGAACAATGATACAATGGCATTTATAGTTTCCACTTAATCATCTCTGAATATCAATAAAGGATCACCATGACAGATTTATTTTCATCCTATCAATTGAAGGATGTCACATTAAAAAATAGAATCGCTATCCCACCCATGTGCCAATACATGGCAGAAGATGGCTTAGTGAATGACTGGCATAATGTACATTATACGAGCCTAGCGCGTGGCGGTAGTGGACTGGTCATTGTGGAAGCAACTGCGGTGGCGCCAGAAGGACGTATCACACCAAACTGTTTAGGAATTTGGAATGATGATCAAGCGGATCAGCTGCGCGAAATTGCATCAGCAATCAAAGCCGCAGGTGCCATTCCAGGGATTCAGATTGCACATGCCGGTCGTAAGGCTAGTGCCAATATTCCATGGGAAGGCGATGACCATATACCGGCAACAGATGCACGTGCATGGCAAACTATCGCGCCGTCTGCAATAGCGTTTGGTGGTGATCTGCCACGTGTGCCTACTGAGATGACAATTGCTGATATCAAACGGGTACAAAATGATTTTGTTGTAGCAGCTCAGCGTGCGCTTGACGCAGGATTTGAATGGCTTGAACTCCATCTTGCACATGGATATCTGGGTCAGAGTTTTTTCTCACCTCATTCAAATCATAGAACGGATGAATATGGTGGAAACTATGAAAACAGAGCTAGATTCAGTCGAGAAACGCTTTCGGCTGTGAGGAAAGTTTGGCCAGATAATTTGCCGTTAACCGCTCGATTTGGTGTTCTGGAGTTTGATGGCAAAGATGAAGAGACATTGAGCGAGTCGATTCAATTGGTTAATGACTGGCAGCAACTTGGGCTGGATATGCTAAGTGTAAGCGTTGGATTCACTATTCCAGAAACCAATATTCCATGGGGACCAGCATTCATGGCCCCTATTGCCGAACGTGTCCGCAATGAAGCTAAGATACCTGTTTCATCTGCATGGGGCTTTGGTACACCTAAGCTTGCCGATCAAGCTGTGCGTAAAGAACAGTTAGATTTGGTGATGATAGGACGGGCTCACTTGGAGAACCCTAATTGGTCATATCAAGCAGCAAAAGAATTAGGCAAGGAAAGTCCGGCTTGGATTCTTCCGCCACCATATGCTCATTGGTTATCCAGATATAAAATCCCAACAGCGGACTAAGCGAATAAACTTAATTGGGTTGGGTGCAGTAAAGTATCATATTGCACTCAAGAGTCCGCTTTGGGCCGATTGCTGAAATCAGAAAAACTAAACTGAACGGCAGCTTTGTCCCGCAAAGGTGACAGTAGATATTTAACTGATACGCGTTCGCAGCTGACGTAGAAATTGTTGACGTCTATGAGTGCGATACTTCGTGATGACTTGGGATTCTGCATTTTGATTATTGTAACAATAATCATTGTGAATTACTTAACTCTAATTTCTGCTTAAAATGTTCCCGATTGCGACTTCCTTATAGATTCCAGTAGCTTAACGCTAGTATCCCCACACATCCCACAATGTTATCCACAGATATTGTGGAATGAGTCAGGTCCCAGAATGCACAAAGGGCGGTGGACTAGCCTTTAATAACGCTTCAGTAGATTTTACTTCGAAAGCATCCACCATCTTTCTGAGATCGTCCCGAATAGATTCTACTGTGACGTTGGTGTTAATCAGTGACTCAAAGCCTTCGTCGGTAATCGAGATTGTCCATTCAAGCAGTCTGTAACGAATATGCTCGTACGCAACATGTGGGCGATATGTTTTAATGGTTTTAACCAGGTCGTCAATTTCATAGCCAAGATTGTTCAACATCCACCATAGGTCGAATAAATCTCTCGACTTAACGCGCTCTGTTAACACAATTGCTTTGGTCTTGAATAGGCTGTCTACACTTAATATCTTCACCTTACCATCCACAACAAAATCATCTTTATCGAGTATTTTGCGTTGGTTATCATCCGTGCCGTAAGTAAAGAACGTTAGCTTTACGCCGTCAACAGTGTAATTCTGCTGGTTGTCATACAGGTCTAAGCCTTCGTTAATGGCGTCATGAATGTCGCCGATTGCGTTAGCTGAAGTAACCGTAAATTTTTCTGATAGCTTGGCCAGAATGGCTCTGACCGCGTCTCGATCTAACTGGCGGCTTGTCGTTGCAAAGTCTAAGTCCTCAGAAAGCCGATGTTTACAATGAATGGATAGTGCTGTGCCGCCAATCAACATGAATTGGTCAATGCCATTGATTTTTTTGATCTCGTCAAAAACAATTCTAGTGGCGTCCAGCACGTTGAATTCCTTTGGCAATATTATCCAACATAGACTTCTCAATAGAATACTGCATTGGTTTCATTTCATTGCGGATGTTCTTGAGTGTTTTTTGCACCTTCGCTACGCCATTAATCATGCATAAGTCAAAAAGATCTAAAAAATTGGCATTAAGCAACCTAGCCGGCAATAGGCTTGGGTCGTTCTTTTTGGAGGGATTAGACCAAACAGAGGCCGAATGCGTGAAAAGACTTTCAACTCGGCTTTTCTTCGTTATCTCGAAGCCTATTGCATCAACTAGCTTGGTTTGGTGTGCTGCATCCGGTTCGTTTCTGCCTCGCTCCCAATGACCAACTGTGACGCGAGAAACGTTGCAAGCATCAGCAAGCTGCTGCTGAGTCAGTCCTCGTGATTTCCTTTTGGATTTAATTTGAGCGCTAAGTTTCATGTTGTCATTTTAGTTATTTGATAACATAAATCAAGTGCCCTGTCGTTTTTACCGACCTGAAATCATACTTATTCCCAGAAAGCACAAAGGGCGCATACGCGCCCTTTGTTAGATAGAGGAGTTTTTGGCTCCAAGTAGCTTGGTGTTTTTGGGCACCGAATAGAGAAACATTTTGTCCAAACCCACGTAAGCTTACCTGAACCTTCTAAATGAGCCAATCACCACTCCCCAGACCTCAAAACTTATCCCCTCTTTGATCTCAATAGGCGAATAGGCGGACAGAAAGTCCTTGATTACCGACGCCTGACTTTCGGGGATCCGGAGTACGGAGGTTGGTTCGCGGAATTTCCCGGTACCGGCTTTGCGACCTGCGCCTTCGCGTGAGCCGCCACGTTTACTGTGATCTATTTTATTCATTTGAATATTGTAACAATTATCAAATTAATTTGATATCAGATTCTAGGCGCTGCTTCGCTCACCAAAAATCCACTTGGCGCCAGGTCAAGCATCACCCTAGCTTGCTCATTATCTGCATGTATCTAACTTTAATTCTGAAAATTGACGTTTCATAACGCATCAAAGTGATGCAATCTGCATCAGATAGCATCAGAACGCTTCTTTATGAGGCGAACTGAATTTTGTTAATTTAGTAGGGATATGGTTATTTTTATACATTGAATCACGTAAAAATCATCATATGCAATTGTGTTATGTTTACTTTCCGACTTGCGTTATGTTTACTTAATGTCTCACGTTATGTTTTTTAAATTTTTCCCCATTAACGTACAGAGAGGAGTACTTTCGGAAAGCGAGTAATAGATAATTTTGTAACCAAAAAATATAAATGCGACGTATGGCCGCAACGAATAAATGAGAGCAACATACGTCCCTGAAAACCTCACCCTGCTTCCGTAATAAGTTTACTCTTGCCAGTGTGAATTAGATAAGTCGCTGCCAAAGTGCTGTTTTACCCAATCGGCATGATGGCTTCTAATTGGCCGCAAGTTGCTGCACATCTAAAACGGAATATCCAACTCGTCTATCTCATCAATTACTATAGGTTTGGTCACTTTAAATGCACCAACTCTAGCAATTAAATTTTTAAGTGCATTTCGCTCATAATCTGACAATGAAGATTGTTCAACAACCACTTTTAATTGAGGGTCAGTCACTATAGATAATGAATCAAGTTTTTGAATCAAATCTAATTTGACTTTGGATTGGAGTGATGAGAAAGCTTTACTCATACTTTCAAGAAGTTTATTTCGAAATTGAGGCTTTTTGAGGATCGTACTTACAATTTCATATGCAACTGTATTTGGATATTTCCCTTTGATTTTAATACCTTGATATTTACCAAAGAAACCAAATGGATCAAGTCCGGCACACAATGGAATAATATCTACTTTTCTCCCAAGCGCATACCCACGCGATGCCTTCGCGTGACCCTCGCGAGGGATGCCATTTTTAGATACCACATAAACATTGGCTTTCAGGCATATTGTCTTTGGGCTATAAGTGTAGGACCGCCAACTATTCCTGTAAACTCGATTGTAATTTTTTACTAAGCCCTTGAGCTCAATTTATGGTATTCCTGTAAGACCGATAGCTATTCCAGTAAACACGATAGACAATATTTGCGATTTAGCCTGGAAAAAAGCAGGAATTACTGCAGCAAATATCAGTAATCGGATAGCAGAAACCCTGTTTTGCTTGCTTAATTGAATTTTTGAGCTAAATTATGTGCTTGGGTATTCCTGTAAGACCGATAGTTGGTCGTTACAGGATTCCAGCAAACACGATAGTTTGGGACTCAAAATATGAGATCAGATTTAAATAGCTTTGAGCGCCAACACCTTGCTGGTGGCGGTCGCTTGCTTGTGGTAGAGGTTAGTGACGATTACGGATGGCAGATCAAAATACTGAATAGCTCACGTGAGTTAGTATGTGCTCACTCCATTCCATCTTGTGAGCGGGCGAATGAAATTGTTGAAGAATACTCTTTGGTTACAGATGGCGAGGTAATTGCTCGGCTGGCAAAAGGTGACAATTTGCACTAAGCTAGGGTTCTTATTTTGTAAGCGATTGATTACAAAGGAATCCCTAGTAGGGATTTATTGTTAGAATCTATTTCTCGTTTTTGATTAAATTGTAACTTATTGATTGCAATCGAATTCCAAGTTGGAATTATTGTCCTAAATTCGGTTTACTGATTGATTTACCTGTTAACACTTCGTCAATCTCTGACTGCACTCGGCGGCTCAGCGACATAAAAAGGTTATGTTGTTCGTCGCTCGATTGTGATGACCTCAAATGAGCAGCGCTTAGCAATAGATCTAATGATTCCCGAAGCGGGACATCCAAGCCAGCAAGATTCACTGCATATTCCTAATCGTTCCAGCTTGTGAACTTAATTGTATTTTTTTGAGTTTCCATGGTTTTTCCTTAATTCAAGCCAGCACTTTACTCAGAAGAACTATCAGCAGCAGTGACCACACCGTTAACTTACGATAACTTAACCCAGGAAACCACTTCAGCGTTACTGGGTGTGTAAACATCCCCCTTTTAGTGGCATGCTGAATTAGAGTTCTCCGTCAGTTTTGCTTTTTCCAGATACTCCCACGGAGTCAGGTCATTTAATGAATCATGGGGGCGTTCTTCGTTGTATTCTCTCATCCAGTTTTCAGTAATCTCCCTTACTTCATTGAGCGTCTTGAATGCATACATATCCAGCACTTCAGTACGATAGGTTCTATTGAATCTTTCAACATATGAGTTCTGTGTCGGTTTGCCGGGTTTAATAAATTCCAACTGGATCTGGAGTTCCTCTGCCCAGTCTGCCAAAGACACCGAGATAAACTCCGGTCCGTTATCCATCCTGAGTTTTGCAGGCAATCCGCGCCAAGCGACGATCCGTTCCAGTACTCTGATCACACGCTGCGCAGGCAGGCTTAAATCTACTTCAATCGCCAATACCTCACGATTAAAATCATCCACCACATTAAAAGTCCTAAACCGACGACCACACATCAGTGCATCACTCATGAAGTCAATCGACCAGCACCGGTTGATTGCGCCTGGTGCGCTTAAGGGGTCAGGTGTCCGTGATGGCAACCGCTTCTTGCCTTTGCGCCGCTTATTGAGCTTTAACTCACAATACACACGATGTACGCGCTTGTGGTTCCAGGTATGTCCTTTCCGACGCAGCACCTTGAGCAGTTTGCTGAATCCGTAAGCAGGATAGCGCTCCGCGCTTTCCTGCAATGCCGAAATGAGTGTTTCATTACGGTTGGCATCCGGCGCATAGCGGTAAACTGAATCGCTGATGCCGACTACCCTGCATGCGCGTCTTAAACTCACTTTGTGCTCATGAACAGCATAATCAACCAGTTCTCGACGGATAGCCGGCGCTACAGCTTTTTTTCTACAATATCCTTCAGGATTTTATGATCTAGGCTAAGCTCTGCATACATCTGTTTAAGGCGTCGGTTTTCATCTTCCAGATCCTTCAGGCGCTTGATGTCGGATGCTTCCATCCCGCCATATTTAGATTTTCAGTTGTAATAGGTGGCGTCAGCTATCCCATACTCCCGGCATACCTCTTTAACAAGCCGTCCCGCTTCAACCTCCTTGAGGATCTTGATGATTTGGGTTTCTGTGTAACGTGATTTCTTCATTTGGTTCTCCAATGTCGTAGTTTACGACGGAGAACTCTAATTATGAATGCACCGATTTTAAGGGATGGTTAGAACACAACTTAAGTTATTGCTTAACCACAAATTCAAATTTGAGTTATCCAAGCCAGCCTGTTAATCTTTGGAATTATGAATTTATAACCGAGTTTAATATGTGCTATATCTCTACCATAGGAATGGAAATATTTAATGATTGATTGGGATGACCATTACCTGATTGGAGTTAAAAGAATTGATTTTGAGCATCATATATTTTTGGATCTTATCAACAATTTTAACGATGCCAGATTGAAAGATGAGAATATTGAGACCTTATCAAACATTCTTGATGAAATCGTTCTTTATGCAAAATTTCACTTCAAAAGTGAAGAAAACATGATGCGAAGGTTTAACTATCCTGAATTGGCTGAGCATAAAAATCTTCACTATCAGCTAATAGACGAACTTGGCATGAAAGTATTCGGGATTCAAACTAAATTATATTCACCGAAAGAAGTAGAAGAGTTTCTGGTTACTTGGTTTATTAATCATGTTACTCATGAAGATGCAAAAATTGGTACCTATATCACTGCAATTGCACAGACAGAGTAAACCTATTTGTTAGGAAGTTATTATAAATTTTAAAATCTGCGTGTCGGAAGTTCGATTCTGCCCCCGGCCACCATCTAAATCAAGCTCACCTTATGTGGGCTTTTTTAATGTCTTCAGATTACACAAAAACGTCGCCTGCCCTTCTTGCTCATGCTTTTTTTAAAACTTGACTCTGGTCAAGCACTTGAACGAAATAATTTACTATCATTCAGTTGCAGCATTAATCAATGCAAGTTTTGTTTACTGGTAAATATTTAAAATATCTGTGTGGGCATTAAGGTCAATGAATACCAAAATAAAAACTCAAGATTATCGAAAGTTACCATTGGTGTATTCTTGCTCAGGATGTTCTAGTGCGGCACAAGCTGCGAATTACATTGCCCTCAAGCTTGACCGCGAAGGTGATGCAGAAATGTCTTGCATTGCAGGTGTAGGCGGCAACGTGCCACATTTAGTGAACATTGCCCGGTCAGGGCGATCCATTATCGCTATTGACGGCTGCCCGTTGGCTTGTGCGCTACATTGCCTCTCTGAGCGAGGCCTTAGCGCTGACTTACATTTATTACTACATGAACATGGCGTTAAAAAACAGTACCATGCCGAGTTTGATCACGCACACGCTGACTTAATCACCGATGATATTGCAGTTAAGGCTCGTCAGTTAACCTAGATCATTCTATGACCCGCCGCTTTCAGTGATTGGCATAGCTATTAGAAAATTTGTGAAACAGCACACTTAACTTTACGAAAGATAAATATGTTAAATAATCATCTACCTTTAATGCCTGAGCAGATTTATCCATTCGATGCCCGTGGCGTAGCCAAACGTTTTCGTCATGCGGCAATTTTTGGGGCGCTTGATGCGCTGACTAGCGGTGAGACGATGCGTTTCATTAATGATCATGACCCATTACCACTGTTAAATCAGTTGGAACAACGATACGGAGCTGCAGTTACCTTTCGATATAGGCAACGTGAGCCTGGTCAGATTGTGATTGATTTTACTAAGACTTAGTCTAAGCGGATTAAAAAAGTTAATAACTAGCTTGTCTGCCAGTTCGATTTTGCCGCCCACATCTTCTAAATCAAACTTATTTTAATATGGGCTTAATTTAGATCTTCAATTCTACTCACCATCAAAAATCCCCCTCAAATTTAAATATAAACCTGTTTAGCTCAGCCTTAGCTTTACTGTTCCTGTTTAAATTGTTGCTTATTTTCCAGCGTTGTCGTTTAGAGTATAAAAACTATTTACTTTTAGACTAGTCAGAAAAGCCATGCACATAGTTAAGCTGATTATTATCTTGTTAATGGCAATAGGAATTGCCAGTTGCAGTTTGATTAAAACGGCCTACAACAATGCGCCTGAAGGTATGCACTGGTGGCTGGATGACTATTTTGATTTTACAGAATCACAAAACAAAAAATTAAAACCAGCCTTGCATGCGTTGCTTGATTGGCATCGCCAGACACAGTTACCTCTTTACATTGAAATGCTGCAAAAGATTCAAAGCGATTTGAGTGAAGAAGTAATTGAACCCGGCACCGTATGTGAAACCCTGAATACGATGCAAGATGCCATGCAGAGCCTACAAGTTGAATCTAGTTCTACCATTGTCGAGATTGCGCCGTTGTTATCGGATAAACAATTAAGCTATTTTCAGAAAATGCTACAAAAACGTACCTCAAAGTGGAAAACAGAATGGTTGCAAGAAACACGGGAAGAACAAATTGAAGCTCGCTTCGAAAGAGTCATTGGTTACGTTGAAAAAATTTATGGAAATTTGAACAAATCTCAGAAAAATATGCTGAAACAAAAGTTACTGGCATCAAACTATAAAGCTGAAATTACCTATACTGAAGTACTCAGACGCAATGCGGATGCATTACAAATTGTGACATCGTTAAAGCAGGACAGTTTGGATCAGCAGCAAAAACAAACCATTGTTAAACAAGGGTTTGAACGTTTAAGAAATAGTCCAGATCCAATCTATCAAAACTATGCAAATCAAATTAAACAAAGCAGTTGTGAAATGATTGCAGACTTGCATGCTACGACTGATGCAAAACAAAAGCAGCATGCCAAAGCATGGCTAGAGAACTTTATAACAACGTTTAAGAGCCTCGCGCTTCACAACCCATGAGCTTTAGTAGCTCAGATCTTTTTAATGGTGCTCTTTGAAGCTTCAATGCCAATAATTTCTGAGTAATCAGCACAAATTGAAAAAATTTGTTATACGGCGCTATGTACAATCAACTGATCCAGACGCCCTAACAATAAAGGAGAGAGTGGTTCAGGGCTTTTACATATCCCAATTGCCATGGTGTAATGATCACGAGAGGTTTCTTTAACCTTATCAAGAATCTCAGTTGCACTATGACCTAACAAATCCAAATCCATAACTATGGTTTCAGGCTGATGTTTTTTTAACCATGCCATTGCATCCCGCTGGCGCGCAACATGCCAAATTACGTATTCACCACCCATTTTTTGGATGATACTGTCACTTGATACGATATCTTCACAGATTAGCAATAATGTACTCATGATAATGCCACTGTTTCCAGAAAAACTTCAGACATCAGCTGTTCCATGGTGTAAGACCGTGATGACTTTCCATAAAGATTTTTAATTGTATGAAGAGCGTCTTGTCCAGCTTTATCTGGTCTAAACATGTCAATCTTAATTGTATGATTCATGCATTTCCTAAATTGAATCCATAGGAGAGTAGTAAGCCTGCCTTGGAACTGAGCTTGTTTCCAAGCGGATGATTTCTGAAATTGCCTGTGTTGCTCTTAATGGTTGCATAGCAGATTGAAATGTCCTTTTTGCATATTTAGCCCATGCATCAAAAATCCGGTCATATTCACCTCTAAATATTAGATAAAGCGGCGCATGAATTGAATACTCTCTTACAATTGTGCTCAGCTGTGCTATTAAGCTGCCATATTGGTTAAATCCATTATCAACAACCAGAATACTGCAAGATTTGTCATGCATGAGTTCACTGCCTCGCCCCATCATGCTAATCATGGTGACATTTTGTGAAGCCCAGCCCACACCTTTAAAACTTGAACTAATCTGATTTGTTAAAACAAAATCTTCTGAAATTAGCAATAAATTAGACATGCTGACCCTATGCTTAAGTTGAACGGATGAGGTAGCATTTTTGCTCTAGGTATCCATATACCTGCATAAATACTATTGTACAAATATAAATATATTATTATTGTACAAATATATTTATATTTGTACAATAATTAATCAACCGACACTACTTTAATATATCCTTACAAGATGCCGTCTATACAAGAAATACTGCTGGCTATACGCTCCGCTAAACTTGCAGATTTCGACGCTTGGCGCGGAAGATTGATTGTATGGTCTGCTGCTGCAGCTGCTGGTTTTATTGTTGTATTGTTTGCAAAGCTGACCGAGCATGCGAACACCTTTTTCTTTTCATTACAAAAGTCTGAGTGGTGGTTGCCGCTGATCATTACCCCACTCGCGGGTATGGTAATTGTGTGGATAACTAGACGCTGGTTTGCGGGAGCAAGCGGTAGCGGAATACCTCAAACCATTGCTGCGTTAAATAGCGCTGAAGAACCTTCCTCAAAACTAGTATCGTTAAAAATTGCAATTGGCAAAATCGTACTGGGTACAGGGGCGCTGGCTGCAGGATTCTCTGCAGGAAGAGAGGGGCCGTCTGTTCAGGTTGGCGCAAGTGTGATGCATGCTTTTAGCCGCTTTTTGCCAGCTGGATTTTCAGTAAACCCAAGACATTTAATTTTGGCTGGTGGCGCAGCCGGAATCTCTGCCGCATTTAATACACCGCTGGCAGGTATCGTATTCGCCATTGAAGAGCTTGGTCGCAGGTTTGAACAAAAGACTAACGGCGTAGTCATTACTGCAATCGTACTATCAGGCTTGGTTTCTATATCATTACAAGGCAATTACACCTATTTTGGCAATCTGTCCGTTGGTGTGATCGACAGAAAAATCATCATCCCTGTGATCATATGTGGTCTAGTTTGCGGCGTGCTCGGTGGTATTTTCAGTAGAACGCTGCTTGAAGGTTCAGGGAGAATGAATGGCCGTCTCGGACTATTTCGTCATTTGCATCCGCTTTGGTGGGCTGGATTCTGCGGCCTGATGGTTGCATTATTAGGCGCCATCAGCGGTGGTGCGGCACATGGTTCCGGCTATATTTCTACCCAGGAAATGCTCAATGGAAACATTGCAGAGACTTGGCTGTATGCACCTGTTAAATACCTGGCAACGATATTTACTTATTTAAGTGGCGTGCCAGGTGGAATATTCGCGCCATCACTCTCCATTGGTGCCGGCATTGGTAATGATCTATTGCCTTTAATAGGTCAGCAACATGCCGCAGCCGTTTATGCACTTTGTATGGCAGGGTTTTTAGCTGCCGCCACCCAAGCACCGTTGACCTCATTCATTATCGTAATGGAGATGATAGATGGACATGAGATGATCATCAGCCTAATGGCGGTTGCGATGATTGCGTCTATTGTTTCAAGAATATTCAGTAAACCCCTGTATTCGACGCTTGCAGAAGCTCATAGCGCCAATAAAGTGAGTGTCAATTAGGATTAAAGGCACTCAAAGCTTCAAAGCATTTGAGAAATGGGTCTTGAATAAGAAACGGCCACTCCAAGAGCGGGCCGCAGGAAGGAATGACACATTCCCAAGTTATAAAATAACTTAGTGACAAATGTAATTGTAAAAACTAGCTAAGTCAATAAATTAAATAACTATTTATTTTCAAGCGCAAGAGTAGCAAAAAGTTTGCTCTAAACGTAAGCTATGAATCTATTTAAGATCCTTGCTGTAAAATCAAACTGATGTTTAACCTAAGAAAAATACGAAAACAATTCAATCATGGATACCCCTGAACATAACCTCAATTCTAAAATCCAAGCGCTTGAAACACTTAAATTGTTCCGCATTATTTTCAAGTCAGCTAATCGCCATTTTCATGAAATTGAGAAATTAGCCGGTATAGGCGGCGCCTCGCTTTGGGCACTTGCCGAAATTGTAGAAACTGATAAGTTAACAGTGACTGAGTTAGCGACTCACATGTCAATCCATCAATCTACTGCCAGCAATCTTCTAGATAAGCTTGAATCAGAGGGATACATTACTAAAGTCAAAAGCACTAGCGACCGAAGAGTCGTTTATCTGATAGCTACTGATCAGGGGCAAGAAGTACTCAAAAAAGCACCACTCCCGCATCGAGGCATACTTCCAGATGCACTGATGCGCTTGAATCCAGAAGTGCTTACTGAGCTTCACAATCACCTGACAGAATTAGTAAACGGTATGGACAAAATACAAATTAATGCTGCATTTGAGCCTCTAGGCAAGCGCTGATATGTTACTTAACATTCAAACACATCTAGCACTAAACGAGTGATCTATAGATGAATACCATTGAACTATGGCTTTCATTTTTTCTATGTTTTGCAATCATAACTTTTGCGGGTTATGCACTATCAAGGTATGGTGACATATTCGCTGAAAAAACCGGCATCTCATCCTCATGGATTGGCCTCACACTTCTTGCCACTGCAACATCGTTGCCTGAGCTGGCAACAGGCATTTCTGCCGTTACAGTCGTGAACGTACCTGATATCGCGGTTGGTGATGTGCTGGGTAGTACCGTTTTTAATCTTCTGA
>Ga0208758_100425_pt1 | contig 14284 bp, 12 predicted proteins | sample LakWasM116_HOW13_2_FD_183930 | JGI IMG/M metagenome (GOLD analysis project Ga0208758, IMG submission 183930) | Freshwater sediment methanotrophic microbial communities from Lake Washington under simulated oxygen tension - Sediment Metagenome... | ecosystem: Environmental > Aquatic > Freshwater >...
GCGATGTGCGCCACCTTGTCTTCGGGCACGGCAAACACCACATCGCGCGGGCCGTCCTGTGCAATGCGCACCACGGGCGTGCCCGCTGCCACCACCTGGCCCGGCTCGGCCTCGATGCCCGTGACCACGCCCGACACATCGGCCACCAGCGTGGTGTACCCGGTCTGATTGCCTTGCGAAGACAGCTGCGCGCGCGCCTGGTCCAGCGTGGCCTGCGCGGCCTTGAGGGTGGCCTCGCGGCGCTCCAGCTCGGCGCCGCTGATGAAGTTCTGTTCCTTCAAGGCCTGGTAGCGCCTGAAGTCGGCCGCCGCCAGATCACGCTGCGTGGTCGCCGCTGCCAGTTGTGCACGCGCGGCATCTGCCGCCAACTGGTAATCGCGCGGATCGAGTTGCGCCAGCACCTGCCCGGCTTTCACCCGCTGGCCCAGTTCGGCCTGGCGCTGCACGATCTTGCCCGCCACCCGAAAGCCCAGGCGCGATTCCACGCGCGCGCGCACTTCGCCCGCATATTCCAGGCTGGACTGCAGCGCCCCCACGCCCACCGTGAGCAGCTTCACCGCGCGCACGGGCTCCTCGGGCGGTGCCGGCCGGGAACAGGCCGCCAGCGAGGCGGCAGAGACAACAAGAAACAGATACCGCAGCGAAGGCCGCCGGGTGAAGGGTGTGCGCATGGGACATCCGGGGTAAGAACGGCAGGTGCCCCGCACCCATGTGACGACGATCAAAGCGCCGCCCCATGTGCTCCCATGTTTTCAGCGGGACAAGGCAACCAAACCGCGAAATTTTACTGACTGACCGGTTAGTAATCTAGAGGGACGCCCTGGCAATGTCAAGCGACAATCCCGCCTGTGAATCAACGCCCGCACTCTCCTGACCCTGATGCTGCCGCAGCACCACAGCCGACCGCGCCGGTGGTGGCCGCACCCGTCACACACTACGAGAACTTCCCGGTGGCCTCGTTGCTGTGCCCGCCCCACCTGCGCCAGCCCATTGCCGCCATCTACGCCTTCGCCCGCACGGCAGACGACCTGGCCGACGAAGGCGACGCCACGCCCACCCAGCGCCTGGCCGACCTGGCCGCCTACCGTGCCGAACTGGCCCGCGTGGCCGCAGGCCAGCCCCCCGCGGCGCCCTGGACCGCCGTGTTTGGCCCGCTGCAGGCCGTACTGCGCCAGCACCAGCTGCCGGTGCCGCTGCTTGACGACCTGCTCAGCGCCTTCATCCAGGACGTGGAAAAAACCCGCGACGCCCAGGGCTACACCGACCGCGCCGAGCTACTCGACTATTGCCGCCGTTCCGCCAACCCCGTCGGCCGCCTGCTGCTGCACCTGTATGGCGTGACCGGCGCACAGGCGCTGCAAGAAAGCGACGCCATCTGCACCGCCCTGCAGCTCATCAACTTCTGGCAAGACCTGAGCGTGGACATCCCCCGCGGCCGCCACTACCTGCCCCACGCCGACTGCGCCCGCCACAGCGCCGACCCGGCCGACCTGCAGGCGCTGCGCAGCACCCCCGACAACGCGCGCCTGATTGCCGACTGCGCCCGCTGGGCCCGCACCAGCATGCAAAGCGGCGCCCCCCTGGTCCACCGCCTGCCCGGCCGCGCGGGCTGGGAGCTGCGCCTGGTGGTGCAAGGCGGCCTGCGCATCCTCGACAAGGTCGATGCCCTGCAAGGCGGCAGCCTGCACACGCGCCCCAAGCTCCACGCCTGGGACTGGGGCCTGATGCTGGGCCGCGCGCTGGCAATGTAAGAAAGATTCATGGGCGGCAAGGCGATCTGACACGGGGTGGGCCTCGGTCAAAAGGATTGAAGCAAAAACAGCCGCAATGGCTTATCCAACAAGCGCTAGTAGCTATGAAATATGCAGCAATCAACCTGCCAGCCACCATGGTTGCAGCACAGGCGGTGCGTGGTGGGCAGGGATTGCGCGCATGCTGCAGCCCTGCCGTCCGATTAGCCTCGCCACCATGACCACCTCTCCCCTCTCCGTCAGCGTTTTCGACCTCTTCAAGATCGGCATCGGCCCCTCCAGCTCGCACACCGTGGGGCCCATGATTGCCGCCCGGCAGTTCGCCTGCCACTTGCAGGCCAGCGTGGGCCTGGCGGCGGTGCATGGCGTTACGGTGGAACTGTTCGGCTCGCTCTCGGCCACCGGCGTGGGCCACGGCACCGACCGCGCCGTGCTGCTGGGCCTGGCCGGGCACGAGCCCGACCACATCGATCCCGAGCTGATCGCGCCCGCCATTGCGCAGATCCGCAGCAGCGGCACGCTGGCGCTGCTGGGCACGCACACCGTGCCCTTCATCGAAAAAGAGCACCTGCTGTTTCGCCGCAAAAGCCTGCCGCTGCACCCCAACGGCATGTGCTTTCACGCCTTCAACGCGCAGGGCGAAGAGATCGCGGTGCGCGAGTACTACTCGGTGGGTGGCGGCTTCGTGATCGATGCCACCGGCGAGCGCGTGCTCAACCTTGCCGCCGGCGCCGATGCCGACACAGCCGGCCACGGCCGTGGCCTGCCCTACCCGTTCCGCACCGGTGCCGAGCTTCTGGCCCAGTGCCAGGCCACCGGCCTCACCCCCGCCCAGCTCATGGCCGCCAACGAAGAGCACTGGCGCAGTGCCGCCGCAGTGCGCCGCCAGCTCCTGGCCATCTGGCAGACCATGGCCAGCGCCGTGCAGCGCGGCTGCGGCAGCACCGGCAACCTGCCCGGCCCCCTGCATGTGCGCCGCCGCGCCGCCGAACTGCACAAAAGCCTGAGCAGCCACCCCGAGGCCGCCCTGCGCGACCCGCTCGCCATGCTCGACTGGGTCAACCTGTACGCCATGGCCGTCAACGAGGAAAACGCCGCCGGCGGCCGCGTGGTCACCGCCCCCACCAACGGCGCGGCCGGCGTCATCCCCGCCGTGCTGCACTACTACGTCAACTTTCTGCTGGGCGCCGGCAAGGCCAACGAAGACGGCATCGCCAACTTTTTGCTCACCGCCGGCGCCATCGGCATCATCTACAAAGAGAACGCCTCGCTCTCGGGCGCCGAAGTCGGCTGCCAGGGCGAGGTGGGCGTGGCCTGCTCCATGGCCGCCGGCGCGCTGGCAGCCGTGATGGGCGGTAGCCCTGAGCAGATCGAGAACGCCGCCGAGATCGGCATGGAGCACAACCTGGGCATGACCTGCGACCCCGTGGGCGGCCTGGTGCAGATCCCCTGCATCGAACGCAACGCCATGGGCGCCATCAAGGCCATCAACGCCGCCCGCATGGCCCTGCGCGGGGACGGCCAGCATGTGGTTTCGCTCGACAAGGTCATCAAAACCATGATGCAGACCGGCGCCGACATGAAGGTCAAATACAAGGAAACCTCGCGCGGCGGGCTGGCGGTGAACGTGGTGGAGTGCTGAAGCGCTACCAAACCAGTCACTCTCAAATCAATAGCTGCCAGCGCTTATTCAGCAATCGCCAGCGGCCAAAAATACTTCAAACCTCACCACCCCGGCAGACGCTGTTCGGCATGGGACAATCCGGCCCCATGACACCGCAGCAGTACGTTCAGCAAAAGGCCGTGGCCTCGGGCAGCAGCTTTTATTACGCCTTTCTCTTCCTGCCCGCGCCGCGCCGCGCGGCCATCACGGCGTTTTATGCGTTTTGCCGCGAGGTGGACGATGTGGTCGATGAAGTGACCGACCCCGGCGTGGCCCGCACCAAGCTGGCCTGGTGGCAGGCCGAGGTGGCCAAGGCTTTTGCCGGCCAGCCCACCCACCCGGTGATGCAGGCGCTGATGCCGCACACGTTGGACTACGGCATCGAGCAGCGCCACCTGCAGGCGGTGATCGACGGCTGCCAGATGGACCTGGAGCAGACGCGCTACCTCGACTTTGCCGGCCTTTCGGGCTATTGCCACCTGGTGGCGGGCGTGGTGGGCGAGGTGGCGGCGCGCATCTTTGGCCAGACCGACCCGCGCACCACCGAATACGCCCACCGGCTGGGCCTGGCGTTTCAGCTCACCAACATCATCCGCGACGTGGGCGAGGACGCCATGCTGGGCCGTATCTACCTGCCGGTAAGCGAACTGCAGCAGTTTGACGTGAAGGCGCACGAGATCTTGAAGCGCCAGTATTCCGACCGCTTCACCGCCCTGATGCGCTTTCAGGCCGAGCGCGCGCACCGCCTGTACGAAGAGGCCTTTGCCCTGCTGCCCGACGCCGACCGCCGCGCCCAGAAGCCCGGCCTGATGATGGCCAGCATCTACCGCACGCTGCTGCGCGAGATCGAACACGAGAACTTTCAGGTGCTGCACCAGCGCATCCGTCTGACGCCGCTGCGCAAGTTCTGGCTGGCGTGGAAGGTGCAGGCGCTCGGGCGCATGTCCTGATGGCGGCACGGGTTGCCGTGATCGGTGCCGGCTGGGCCGGCATGGCCGCCGCCATTGCGCACACGCAGGCGGGCCGGCAGGTCACCGTTTTTGAAGCGGCGCGCACCGTGGGCGGCCGTGCGCGCGCCGTGCCCGCCAGCTTGCCCGATGGCACCGCGGCCACGCTGGACAACGGCCAGCATATCCTGATCGGCGCCTATGCGACCAGCCTGCGCCTGATGCGGCTGGTGGGGGTGGACCCCGACGCTGCGCTGCTGCGCCTGCCGCTCACGCTGCAGTTCCCCGATGGCCAGGGACTGCAGTTGCCCGATCTGCCGCCGCCGCTGGATGCCCTGGCGGGCATCGCCACTGCCCGGGGCTGGGGCTGGCGCGACAAGCTGGCGCTGCTGCGCACGGCCTCGGACTGGCAGCGGCGCGGCTTTTGCTGCGCGCCCGAGGTTTCGGTAGCCCAGCTGTGCGCCGGGCTCACGCCGCGCCTGATGGCCGAGTTCATCGATCCGCTGTGCGTGTCGGCCCTCAACACCCTGTCGCACGAAGCCAGCGGCCAGGTGTTTTTGCGCGTGCTGCAGGACAGCCTGTTCAGCGGCCGGGGCGGCTCCAACCTGCTGCTGCCGCGCACCGACCTGGGCGCCCTGTTTCCTGAAGCGGCCGGGCGTTGGCTGCAGGCCCAGGGTGGCGCGCTGCACACCGGCCACCGGGTGCAGCGCCTGGCACGCAGCCCTGCGGGTGGCCCCCACGGCGCCGCAGGCTGGCGGGTGGACGGCCTGCCGTTTGAAGCCGTGGTGCTGGCCATCACCAGCACCGAGGCGGCCCGCCTGGCGCTGACGGCACAAAGCACGTTGCCAGGCCCCGAGGCAGCCGCCCTGCACGCCTGGGCCGACAGCGCACAGGCGCTGCGCTTCACGGCCATCTCCACCGTCTACGCCCAGGCGCCGGCGCCATCGCATGGCCACTTGCTCAGCCGGCCCATGCTGGCGCTGCGCCCTGGCGCGGGCCGGCCCGCGCAGTTCGTGTTCGACCGGGGCCAGCTGGGCGGCCCGGCGGGTTTGCTGGCCTTTGTGGTCAGTGCCAGCGCGGGCGACCGCGCCACCCTGGAGCGCGCGGTGCTGCAGCAGACGCGCGAACAGCTGGGGCTGCAGGGCCTGGGCATCGTCCAGACGGTGATTGAAAAACGCGCCACCTTTGCCTGCACGCCCGGCCTGCAGCGGCCCGCGCCGGCACTGGCGGACGGCCTGTGCGCCTGCGGCGACTACATCGAAGGCCCCTACCCGGCCACGCTGGAAGGCGCGGTGCTGAGTGGCACGGCAGCGGCAGCCCTGGCCTGAGGAAACGCAAATGCCTCTGCGACCGCCCCCGGGAAACTCCCTAGCCCACCGACCGCAGTTTGACAGCCGTTCGACAGCGTGGCGGTGCACCATGGCCGCAGCCCATTTTTGACTGTAATTCCTGCCAAGGAGACTGCACCATGCCGCCCCACCCCTCTTCCGCCTTGTGCCCCACCCGCCGCCAGCTGCTGACCGCCAGCAGCGCGATGGCCCTGGGTGGTCTGCTGCCCGCGACTTCGTGGAGCCAGACCCCCTGGCCGAGCAAATCAGTGCGCTTCGTCGTGCCCTTTGCACCAGGCGGCAGCTCGGAAATCGTGGCCCGCTCCACCGCCGCCGAGCTCTCCAAGACGCTGGGCCAGAGCGTGTTCGTGGACAACAAGCCGGGCGCAGCGGGCAACATCGCCATGCAGGAAGTGGCGCGCGCCGAAGACCAGCACACGCTGATCCTGGGCCACATCGGCACGCTGGCGGTGAACCCCTTCATCTTCGACAAGCTGCCCTACGACGCCAACAAGGACTTCAAGCCCGTGAGCCTGCTGGCCAAGGTGCCCAGCCTGTACGTGGTGCACCCCGATGTGCCGGCGAAGAACCTCAAGGAATTCATCGCCTATGCCAAGAAGAACCCGGCCAAGCTCAGCTACGGCTCGGCGGGCAACGGCAGCGCGGGGCACCTGGCGTTTGAATACCTCAAGATGACAGCCGACATGTTCATGCTGCATGTGCCCTACCGTGGCACCGGCCCCATGATGACCGACCTGCTATCGGGCCGGCTGGACGCCGCCGCCGTGGGCGCAGCTGCCATGCTGCCGTTCATCAAGTCGGGCAAGGTGCGCTGCATCGCCACCGGCTCGGCCCAGCGCCTGCCCCAGCTGCCCGATGTGCCCACCGTGGCCGAACAAGGCTTTCCCGGTTTCGAGATGACGCAGTGGTACGGCATGCTGGCCCCTGCCAGCCTCCCGCAGGAGCACATCGACAAGCTCGCCGCCGAAACCATGAAGGCCGTCAAGGCACCGGAATCGCTCAGGCGCCTCAATGCCGATGCGGCCGAAGCCATTGGCGGCACGCCTGCGCAGTTTGCCCAGTTCATCGCAGCCGAGCAGGGGCGCTGGAAGAAGGTGCTGCTGCGCGCCAAGGTCAAGCCCGACTGATACGGCTTTGCCTTCAAACGTATAACGTCGTTAGTTCGCCTTGCCGTGCTACAGCACTGTCTGCGGCTTCCCGCCCAGTTATCCGATTGAATTCAAAACCGTATGATGGGCGCACCAGGTCCCGCAGCGGGGGCCCGGGCCTGGGCCTGCTGCGGGAGTCGCGTTAATGATCGCCCCGGGCCACTGGCCGGCCGGGGGGTCGCGTTATTTCTCCAGCCACCACTGGATGACCACCTTGGCCAGGAACCCCAGGAAGCCCACGCCCAGCCCCAGGAACAGCACAAAGGTGCCAAACCGGCCGGCCTTGGAAGCCCAGGCCAGTTGCCCGATGATGAAAATCATGTACAGGATGAAAGCCCCTACCCCGTAGGTGAGGAAGAAGCTCGAAATCTGCGCTTCGGTAAATCCAAAAATCACGAGCGCCCCCCCTGGGCAGGACCCTTGTACGAATCGCGCGGCGGCAGGCTGGAGGCATCCACCAGGTCGCGGTAGGCATGCCAGCTGGCATGGCCCAGCATGGGCATGACGGCAACCATCCCCAGCAGCAACGAACCCAGCCCCAGCAGCGTGAAACCCAGAATCAGCGCAGCCCACAGCGCCATCGGCACCGGGTTGGCCAGCACCGCCTGCCAGCTCGTCAGGATGGCCTGGCGAAGGCTGGCGCGCCGGTCCAGCAGCAAGGGCATGGCCACCACGCTGGACAAAAAGATGGGCGCGGCCATCAGGCTGCCCAGCGCCAGCCACAGCTCGAACAGCCAGCCCTCGCGGGCCAGCACCACATGCAGCAGAAAGTCTCGCGGCGTCTCGATGGGCACGGGCGCCAGCAGGGTGATCAGGGCCGCCGAGGTCACCACCCAGCCGGTGGCGGCCAGCGCCAGCAGCACGCCGAACTGCACCATGCACCAATAATCATTGCCCCACTTGTTGACATGGCTGTTCTGCCAGTTGAGCCAGGTTTTCAGCACCACGGCGGTGTTGGCGCTCTCGCGCTGCTCCAGCGCACGGCTCAGGGCATACAGGCTGGTGGCCAGCACCGGCGCCACCACCAGAAAGCCCGACAGCGCGCCCGCCAGCAGCCAGAAACGGTTGTAGGCCACGGCCATGATGGCGGCGCCCAGCAGCGTGATGGCCAGGCCGTGGGCAAAGCTGATCCAGCCGGCACGCGCCATGTCGCGCCAGCCCAGGGCCAGCCAGGCCAGCGGTTGCATCAGCCCGATGGTACGGACGACGGGCAAGGGGGGCGGGGTAAAGCGCATCGGTTCTTCCGGCAAAAGCGGTTTAACGGGGTGTCGCCGGGTCGTCCAGCAGACGGCACAGCTCGGTGAGGCTGGCCACGGTGGCATGGGGTGGTGTGTCGTGGGGCCAGTCCTTGCGCACCGGGTTCAGCCATACGGCCTGCATGCCGGCGGTGATGGCCGCCAGCGCATCGAGCGTGGCATCGTCCCCCACATGCAGCACCTCGTGGGGTTCGACTCCCAGGGTGCTGGCGGCGGCGTGAAAGATGCGCGGGTCGGGCTTGGGCACACCAAATTCGTGTGCGCTGATGCTGGCTTGGAAGTAATGCCCGATGCCCACGCGGTGCACATCCGCGTTGCCATTGGACACGGCCACCACCGGGTAGCGTCCGGCAAGAAACGCCAGCGTGGTGTGTGCATCGTCAAACAGCTCCACCCGCTGGCGCTCGGCAAAGAACACCTCGAACGCGGGCTCGGCCAGTGCCGCTTCATCCCCGGCCTGGGTGAGGGCCAGGCGGATGGATTCGCGGCGCAAGGCACCCAGGTCGTGCCGCAGGTCGGGGCGCAGGCTCCCCATCTGGTTGCGGATGGCCCGCAGCGCCGCGGTGTCGGAATACAACGCCGCGGTGGCGGGGGCATGCACGGTCAGCCATTGCAGCAAGACCGCTTCGGCCCGGGTGATGGTGGGCCAGATGGGCCACAGGGTGTCGTCCAGGTCGAGGGTAACGGCACGGATGCGGGAGATGTCAAGGGAGCAAGCGGGCACAGTCGATGCAGGGAAAGCGGGGGTTACGGGCATTGCCCTGGAAATTCCGGCCAGAGAATACCCCACGCAGCCACCGAGAGTGGACCGGCGAGGGTGCAAGAGATTTTTTGCCCTGGCGCTCTGCCCATAATAGAAGCAGGCGCCGCTGCCAGCACCTGAACGCACAGATCAACCCCAACGGAGAAAACCATGAACACAACACTGACCGCCGCCCAACGCGAAGAACTCAAGGCCCTGCTGCTGGCGGCGCGCCGCAGCCTTGAGTCCCAGATGCAGCAAAACCGCGAGAACCTCGCGCCGCCCGCCGCCGACCAGGATGGCATCGAGCAAGGCAATGTGGTGCGAGAGGTGGACCAGGCGCTCACCAACATCGACGCCGCTGACGTCAAGCGCATCGACCACGCCCTGGAGGCCATGGAAGACGGCAGCTATGGACTGTGCGCCGAATGCGGCTGCGCCATCCCGTTCGAGCGCCTCAAGATCGAGCCTCAGACGCAACACTGCGTGGCCTGCAAGTCGCGCTGGGAACAGGGCAAGGGCCACGCCAAGACGCACGCCTGAACCTGCAGCGCCGGGGCCGCAACCGGGCCTGCGGCCAAAGCCCATGCCGGCGCACCGGCCCTGCCTTGCGTGAAAATGCCGCATGCCTTTTCAAACCGAACCACCCTTTCACCACGGCCAGGCCGAACGCACCGCCGTGCTGCTGTGCAACCTGGGAACCCCCGACGAGCCTACGGCCCCTGCCGTGCGGCGCTATCTGGCCGATTTCCTGGGTGACCAGCGCGTGGTCGAAATCCCCAAGCTGGCCTGGTGGCCCATCCTGCACGGCATCATCCTGCGCACGCGCCCGGCCAAGTCTGCCGCCAAATATGCCAGCATCTGGACCCCCGAGGGCTCGCCCCTGGCGGTATGGACCGCCAAGCAGGCCACGCTGTTGCGCGGCTGGCTGGGCCAGGCCGGGCACAGCGTGCTGGTGCGCCATGCCATGCGCTACGGCAGCCCCTCCATCGCCAGCCAGCTCGATGCCCTCAAGGCCGAGGGCGCCACCCGCATCCTGATCCTGCCGCTGTACCCGCAATACTCGGGTACCACCACCGCCAGCGTGTTCGACGCCGTGTACAGCTGGGCCGCCCGCACGCGCAGCGTGCCCGAGCTGCGCTTTGTGAACCGCTACCACGACCACCCCGGCTACATCGACGCCCTGGCCCGCACCATCGAAACCCACTGGAAACACCACGGCCAGCCCGACCAGCTGGTGATGAGCTTTCATGGCGTGCCCGAGCGCACGCTGCACCTGGGCGACCCCTACCACTGCGAAAGCCTCAAGACCGGCCGCCTGCTGGCCGAACGCCTGGGCCTGCGCAAGGACCACTACCAGATCACCTTCCAGTCGCGCTTTGGCAAGGCCAAGTGGCTCACGCCCTACACCCAGCCCACCGTCGAGGCGCTGGGCAAGGCGGGCACCCGGCGCGTGGATGTGGTGTGCCCCGGCTTCACCAGCGACTGCCTGGAAACACTGGAAGAAATCAACATGGAAGTGCGCGAGGCCTTTTTGCACCACGGCGGCCAGGAGTTTCACTACATCCCCTGCCTGAACGACAGCACCCACTGGATCACCGCGCTGAGCCAGGTGGCCCAGCAGCACCTGGCCGGCTGGCCCACCAGCGTGCCCGATGCCGCTGCGCTGGCCGATGCGCGCGCCAAGGCGCTGGCAGGCGGTGCACCTGCGGGGGTTTGCCCTGTGGCGCACTGACTATTATTTTCATAGCTACCAGCACCTATCCATCAAGCGCCAGAGACTATTGGAGTCCAATATCCACGGCGCCACCGCCATCTCCCATGCCCGCCATTGCCCTTGAACCCCATCAGCTGCGGCTGACCATCGCACCCGAATCGCTGGGCTTTGCCAGCACCGCCGAGCTGCAGGACCTGCCCCTGCCCTGGATCGGGCAGGAGCGCGCCCAGGCCGCCACCCAGTTTGGCTTGGGCCTGCAGCAGCCCGACTATCACCTGTTCGTGCTGGGTGAGGCGGGCAGCGGGCGCACTTCGCTGCTGCGCCAGGCCACGCAGGCCGCGGCAGCCCGGCGTGCCGTGCCACCCGACCTGTGCTACCTGCACAATTTCGACGCGCCCGAGCGCCCCCGCGCCCTGCGCCTGCCCGCTGGCCAGGGGCGCCAGTTGCGCGTGGCCCTGCTGGAGATGGCCAGGATGCTGCAGACCGACATCCCCAAGCGCCTGGCCAGCCCCGATTGCAAGGCCGAGGCCGAAACCATCCACAAAGTCTGGCAAAAGCAAGAAGCCAGCGCCTTTGCCACGCTTGACGCTTTCGCCGAGGCCCGCCACTTCCGGCTGTCGCGCGAAGGGGGCCAGCTGGTCTTCACCCTCACGGGCGACAAGGGCCACCCGCTGACCGAAAACGAGGCCCTGGCCCTGCCACGCGAGCGCCGCGCCGAAATCGATGCCGCCGAACAGGCCTTGCGCGCCGAGATTGCCCGCTTCCTGGACACCATGCGCCCGCTGGAACGCGCCCGCGACGAGGCCCTGGCCACCTTGCGCCGCCAGGCCATCGAGCCGTTGCTCGAACATGCGGTGCAGGACATCCGCCAGGGCCTCAAAAAACAGATCAAGGACACCGCCAAGCTGGGCCAGTGGCTCGACCAGGTGACACGCGAAGTGCTGGCGCGGCTGGCACTGTTCGAAGCCGGCGATGCCGACGACGATGCCGAGGACGAGCGCAAGGCACATCTGGCCGAGCTGCTGGCCCGCTGCCAGGTGAACCTGGCGGTCGATAACGACGGCCGCGACGGCGCACCCGTGATCGTGGAGGACAACCCCCAGATGCGCAGCCTGTTTGGCGCCATCGACCTGCAGACCGACACCGACCCGCCGCACGCCGATTTTTCGAGCATTCGCGCTGGCAGCTTGCTCAAGGCCCATGGCGGCTTCATCGTGCTGCACCTGCGCGACCTGGTGGAAGACGAAGGCCTGTGGCCGCGGCTGCGCCGGTTTCTGCGCTGCAGCCGCCTGCAGATCGACGAGGGCAGCGCCGCAGCGCACGGCCCCACGGCGCCGATTGCGCTGCAGCCCGAAGCGGTGGACGTGGATGTGAAGATCGTGCTGATCGGCTCGGTCGAGGAGTACTACGCCCTGCAGGAGGCCGACCCCGACACTGCGCGCCGGTTTCGCGTGAAGGTGGACTTTGCCGAGCGCTTTGCCGCCAGCCCCGCCACGCGCCACGCCACGGCCATCTTTGTGGCCCACAGCTGCCAAAAGCGCGGCCTGCCCCACTTTGCCCCCGATGCCGTGGCGCGCCTGCTGGAACAGACCCACCGCGAGGCCGACGACCAGAGCCGCCAGAGCGCGCTGTTTGCCAACACCGAAGCGCTGGTGATCGAGAGTGCCGCGCTGTGCCGCTCGCGCGGCGGCACGCTGGTGCAGGCGCCCGATGTGGACGCCGCGCTGCAGGCCCACGCCCTGCGCCACAACTACCCCGAAGAGCAGCTGCACGAGTCCATCGCCGAGGGCGAGCGCCTGATCACGCTGCACGGCACCGTGGTGGGCCAGGTCAACGCCATGACGCAGGTCGATCTGGGCGACTACCGCTTTGGATTCCCCGTGCGCATCACGGCACGCACTTTTGCCGGGCACGAGGGCCTGCTCAACATCGAACGCGAAGTCGATATGTCGGGCCCCATCCACGACAAGGGCGTGCTGATCCTGCACAGCTACCTGACCGCCCTGTTCAGCCATGTGGCGCCGCTGGCGCTCAACGCGTCCATCGTTTTCGAGCAGGAATACAGCGGCGTAGAGGGCGACTCGGCCTCGTGCGCCGAGCTGTATGCGCTGCTGTCCAGCCTGTCGGGCCTGCCGCTGCGCCAGGGCATTGCCGTGACCGGCGCCCTCAACCAGCACGGCGAAGTGCTGCCCGTGGGCGGCATCAACGAAAAGATCGAGGGCTGGTTCCACGCCTGCGCAGCGGCCGGGCTCGATGGCACCCAGGGCGTGCTGATCCCCGCCCGCAACCTGCGCCACCTGATGCTGAGCCGCGCCATTGTGGAGGCGGTGGAGCGCGGCCTGTTCCATGTCCATACCGTGGGCCATGTGAGCGAAGGGATTGCGCTGCTGACAGGCGAGGCTTCGGGCATGGTGCCGGGCGTATTGCCAGAACGGGCCGCCGATGTCGAGGGCACGGTGCTCAGCCGGGCCGAGCAAACCCTGCGCGCCTTCCGGCGTGCCTGCCAGAGCGCAGGGCATACCAGGCGGGGTCGGGTCATGCGCGGCGCCATGCCCGGGCAGGGCCACTGAGCCACCGCTGCGCTGGCACAAGAGCGGGCCAGGGCCTGCCTGTCAAAACCGCCCACCCGCCGGAGCCTGCCGGCAGCACAGACCCTGAGGTTCGTGAATTCAGGCGCCCGACAAGAACCCGTCCACCAGGGCGAAGTGCGCCGGCACGTTCAGCGCCGGCGCATGCCCGCAGCCGGGCACCTCCACCACGCGCACCAGGCCCCTGGCCCCCGGGCCACGCGTGAGCATCTCGGCGGTGGTCTCGGGAAGCACCAGGTCCGAATCGGCACCACGCAGGCACAACACCGGAATGTCGAGCGCATCGTAGTGCTCCCAGATCAGGTAGTCGTTGGCGTGGTGCGTGAACTGCTGCACCATGGCCGGGTCGTAGTGCGGCGTCACGCGGCCATCGGGCAGGCGGCGCGTGCTGCTTTCGGTCAGCCGCCGCCATTGCGCATCGCTGAGCCAGCCATAGGGTTGGTACACCTGCCGGAAAAATGACTCCAGCTCCATCACGGTGTCAAACGCGGGCGGCTGGCCTGCGTAGGCCTTGATGCGCTCCAGCGCCGCATCGGCCAGGCGCGGTGCGTTGTCGTTGAGCAGCAGGCGGGTGATGCGGCCCTTGAGCTGCGGCTCGAACAGGCCCGACGCGCACACCGTGCCAATGGCGCCGCCCATGGAGGTGCCGATCCAGTGCGCCTGGCGGATGCCCAGCTGGTCGAACAGGTCTGCGGCGATGCGGGCATAGAACGACAGGCGGTATTCGTCCTGCGGCGCGCGCGCCCACTGGCTCAGACCCCGGCCGATGGTGTCGGGGCAGATCACCCGGTAGCGCGGCGCTAGGTGCCGCGCCAGTTCATCCATGTCACGCCCCGTGCGCGCCAGGCCATGCCATGCGATCACGGCGGGTGCATCGGGGGCTCCCCATTCGGTGGCGTGGATTTCGTAACCGGCACAACGCAGGTAGCGCGAAGAGAACAGCATGGTGGTCAGCCTGGAGAAAAACAGCGGGGCCCCGCGCCTACAGCATCAGACAGCCGTGGATGCCGATCACCGTGGCCTCGACATGGTGCGAACCCACCCGGTTGGCGGGCGAATGGCGGATGCCCAGGTCCAGCGCATTCTTCTGGCCGGCCAGCTGGACCAGCTCGGTGGGAGCCAC
>Ga0208758_100428_pt1 | contig 14182 bp, 11 predicted proteins | sample LakWasM116_HOW13_2_FD_183930 | JGI IMG/M metagenome (GOLD analysis project Ga0208758, IMG submission 183930) | Freshwater sediment methanotrophic microbial communities from Lake Washington under simulated oxygen tension - Sediment Metagenome... | ecosystem: Environmental > Aquatic > Freshwater >...
CTTAACTTTTGGCAACACTTTCTGCTATGGTAAAAATGTTGCCAAAAAATAATTTAAAGATAAAAAAATGGGCTTACATCGTTGAAAGCTGCATAGATTGGTGGGAAAGAGGGACTTGAAAGTTCGGTGTTTTCTTTAAATTCAAGCATTTAGTGGCTCCTTGTGACCATTCTGTGACCAAATCATCTTGATTTTACTTCCTGCGTTAGTATCTACTTCAGGTATCCAGCGACCATAAACGCGACGAATCATTGCTCAGTCTTTATGCCCCATTTGATTTGCAACCCACATTGGTGGCTCGCCAGCAGAGAGTAGGGTGCTGGCATATGTATGTCTTGTTTGGTAGGGCGTGCGATATTCAACACCTGCTTTCTGTAATGCTGGAATCCAGAGAGTTCTTCTAATTTGTGCATCTGTTTCCCAAGGTTTATTTGTATTGGGATTATTAAAAACTTTAGAGCTTGAAGAAAACGTAAATTGCTTTTGATCTAATAAAGCATCTAATGATGGTTTAAATAACATAACATCACGTTCACCAGATTTTGTTTTAGGTTGCTTAGTGTTTTTATTCACTATGGCCCTACGAACTCGAACAAGTCCAGCCTTGAAATCTACATCGCCCCATTCAAGTGCAATAAGCTCTGAAGTCCTAAGCCCAGACCAAAGTGCAAATTGAATTAAGTTTTTACCCTGCTGGGGTAGCTCTTTTAAAATTGCTTCACTTTCTGCTGGTGTAAGAGGGTGTGGCTCCTCAACTCTCACTGGCAAATTTTTAACTCTTAACATTGGATTCTTATCAATTAGCTCTTCAGCGTATGCTTCTGCAAATATTGTTCTTAAAGGAATTAATACATTATTAATTCGTTTCGCTGATATTGATAAGCTATAAACCCAAGCCTTAACATCAGATGCAGTCAGATCTGTTAATTTGATGTGACCAAAATTTGGTTTTAAATAAAACTCAATTGCGCTGTTATAGCCTTTAATAGTGCTCTTCTCTAGCAGTCTTTGAGCTGAACGCATGTATTCATCAAGAGCCATTGATATGGTTTTATTAGATGATCTATTTAAAGAAATAGCTTTTTTACTATTAGGGAAGTGTTTGGCAAAATCAAAAGTGCCAATCGAAATTTCATGTTCGATTGCTGAATATAGTCTTTCAGCATGTAGCCTGTTTGCTTTTGTATCTTCAAGCTTAAGAGAAGGCCGATGACGAATGCCTTGATAGTAAAAGTCTAAATATAGACTGTTACCACGTACTTTAACTACTTGCCTTCTATCCATTTTTGGATCGCCTCAGAGTTGAAGTAGATACGGTTATCGGGAGCTTTTCGCCAGTGAACTCCCTGAAGCCAAATTCCTCTCGAAATTTTAGCTCTAATTGCATCATCGGTTAAACCGATCAGCTCTATAACTTTATTAATTAAAACCCATTTCATAATAATCGCCTAAAGGTATTTAAAGTACCTTTATTTTGCATTACTAAAAAAGGGTATGTTAAGTACCTTTTTAGCTAATGTCTCTTCGATTATCAATTTTTATATCGCCACTTACAACTTTCCAGAAGTTAGTAAGTGTCTTTGCTATCTTGTAACCTATGCTGCGACTTGCTGCTGGCGTTTCTTCAGGAAAAAAAGAGCGAGCATCAATACCTAAAATTTCTTCATATTTTTTGAACGTTCTTTTACTATGAATTATTGCCATTGGCTTCCAGCCGATCTGAATGCCAATCCTTAAAAAACCAAGAGCAGATTCAAGTTCATCTGCGCTACCTTTAAATCTAGCGATTGCATCTAATTCAATTTCTTGAAGTTTTTTTAATTCATCAATTGAGAGAAGCCTTAATTTAGAACGATTATCTTCAATTCTGAGTTCATCTTTAGTCATTTATTATCTCCTACCAATACAGAAACAATACATGAGTAGGGGTAATTCAACAACCCTTAATTATGGATTTATGTTTTATGATTATTAGTGATGTTAGTCTCATATTGAGACAAAAGTGCAGTATCACATATACGCACTTTCAAGAGCGAGGGGCGCTGGCTTCGCGCGCTTCCCCAATTAGTTCGGGCGGGCGCTGACGCGCTCCGTCCGGCCTAATTGGGTTCCCTGTCGCGCCGCGGCTCCGCGTATAGATAAGGATTTATGTATTGATATTTAACGATATAGCTATTCTAGAAGTATTGAATATATTGCCGACTTAATTGCCACATATCAGCATATTCATATAGTTTTTTTGTATTAAAAACTTGTTTTTTCGTCAAAATTGACGGATTATTCCAATTGTGGTTGTTTTTTAGAATCTTAAGGATATCAAATTGTTACTAGAATATGGGTTTAAGAATTTTTTTAGTTTTAAAGAAGGCGTTTCTGTTTCGTTTAAACTTGATTCAAATTGTCCTTTAAGCATTTCTAACGGTAAGAATTACACTACCGTACTGGGCTTAAAAGGAGCAAATGGTTCAGGAAAGACTACAGTTTTAAAAGCTCTGTCGTTCCTAAGTCGTTTTTGTTGTGATTCATTTTCTGAAAAACCTGATGCTCCAATTGCTATCGATTCGTACTATCGAAGTAAAGAACCTAGTGAATTTTATGTGGAGTTTGTTGTAAATGAGGTTACTTATACTTATGAGCTAAAGGCTACTAGAGGAAAAGTATTAGATGAAACGATTTACAGAAAAGTTGGCACAAAAGGAAAAAAAACAAAAATTGTTCAAAGATCTCAAAACACATTAAAGCCAATAAAAGAATTTGACAGATTAAGTGCAATGAAATTAAGAACTAACGCATCAATAATTTCTACAGCGCATCAGTATGATTTTGATGAGTTAGAAGATTTATATATCTTTTTTAAGAAGATTTTATATAACGTCTCTTTTTCTGGATTAAATGAAATTCCTCGTGACATAAGCTTAATAAGTGAATTTTTAAAGGAAGATAATGCAAGGTTAGAATTTGTTAAAGACTTTATATCCAAGTGTGACACTGGTATATCAGATATTGATATTATTGAAATTGAAGATGAGTTAAATGTAAAAAAACTAATGCCTATTTTTGTACATGAGGTAAATAATATTCGAAATCCTGTGACTACATTTACTGAGTCAAGCGGTACAAAAGCTTTATATAGAAATCTTCCCTCATATCATTTAATACTTAATATAGGTGGAGTGATGGTTATGGATGAGTTTGATATGCATCTCCACCCCCATCTGTTGCCAAAATTAATTGAATTGTTTTTAGACCCTAAAATAAATACTAAAGATGCTCAGCTGATTTTTTCAACACATGATGCAGAAGTTCTTAATTTACTTGGTCGTTATAGAACATATCTAATTAATAAAGAGGAAAACGAGAGCTTTGCTTACAGACTTGATGAGATTCCAGGTGATATATTAAGAAATGATCGTCCAATACTGCCAGCATATAACGAAAAGAAAATAGGTGGCGTGCCAAGATTATGAGTAAATTCAAGAATAGCCGATGTGAAAAATTCATTTCCGAGATAACAATTGCCAGTATAGATTTAGAATCAGACCAAATAACAGCAAAGTGCAAATTTAACTTTGCATATTTTGAAAAACAAGAAAAAAGCCAAGATTTTGATGAATGGACGCAAGAGCAGTTAGTTAAGCTTCTACACAAATTAAGAGATTACTCAAGGGAGACCTTGCTGCATTGGATGCAAAAGTCTATTGGGGCGCATGGGAACGTTCTTACAATTTATGGCGAGTTTCCATCTAAAACAGAATTTATAAAACCAAAACATGTTCCTCATCAAGCTAAGTGGGGAAGGTTTCGCCTAGAATCTGCAGATAGACTAGTTGGTTTTATATTGCCTAAGGAATATCATAAAACCTTACATAAAGGAACTAATGAAATGTTTGATTGCAATACATTTTATGTAGTTTACTTAGACGCTAATCACAAATTTTGGTGTACTGAAAAAAAGTAATCATTAAGCTATCACCAACTTGTTAGGTTTAAAGTACAAAGTCGTCCCAATTGCCCATTCTGGAGCTTGTGCAATAGCTTCAGGGCGGAGAACTCGAACAAGTGAAATTATATTGTCAGGTTTTGATGGCTGACGGATAGCAATATCAATACCCATTTTTAAGAATTCAGAGCGGTAGCGATAAAATGAAGCTTTAGGGTAGAGTGCACGTAAATCTTCGCCTTCCTTCCATAGCTTATAGACAGCAATTAAACGCGCTGGGAGCCCATCTAAATCAACTGGTGTGTACTGAACTGCTCAGACATATTAAGGCTTTCTATGTATGTAATCAGCTGTTCTATTGGTGTTGATTCATTCCATTGGTTTGCAATAGAAAGATTCTTTTCTTTAAGCTGAATACTTCTTAGGGTTAATTCACCACGAAGCTTATTATCAGCGTATTCAATAAGGTTGTCACGTAACTCTATGTCATTAGGAAGTTTATGTCCTCTCGCTTCGATTTCATCGCCTTTGCAGTAAAACTTAATGGACCAGCGTCTAGAGTTTTTTCCGAAGTAGAGTGTGCCTCCCGTTGTGACAGGGCGACCATGGCGGCTTTTAGATTGCATTTCAGCAGCTCGTAACCATGCCCTGACATCAGCTCTACGAGGCAAATCCCACATTGCAGTGCAATCGACTCTTTTAAGATCATAAGCGCCAGTTTTCCATGAATGCAAATCTAATTCAGTGGGTGTTAAGTTAAGTATTGGGATTAACTTATGCATTACAGCTTCAACTAAGCCAATCAGGTTGTCAGAACCAAAGATATTATGGCCTTGAAGCCATTTGGCTGGGTTGCCATCAAAAAGAATATGATGGTTATCAAGTGATTTGATATTTAGATTGGATTCATGCGAACCTGGTACTTGTTGTTTCTTTTCTACACGCCATTCAATTTCACCTTCAAGGCTTACAGAAGCAACAGAACCACCATATATTTTTTCATCATGATGACAGGGAATAATTGCCGTTATCCAGTCAATCATTTTTAGCCACCAATTCTTGTGACCAATTTGTGACCAAAATGTGGCTAAATACAGACAAAAAAAGACCACCCCAGACGGAGTGGTCTTTTTCCACGATTGGCTGAAAGCTAGCATTGAAGCTAGTTTTGAGTGGTCTAGAGTAGTCTAGACCAAATCGTTGTTTGGGAAAGAGGGACTTGAACCCTCGACCCCAGGATTATGAATCCCCTGACCAGCATAGTTTTACATTGTGATTGTTTGGTGTTATCTGGTGATAAAAATTACATAACAACATAACGTATTGATATGTATAGTTATTTTTGTAACCCAATTTTCAACATTTAATCAGCTGCTAAAATGTCGATTTGTATGTTTTTAGAAAAGCCATTACAAAAATTAGCAATCTTTGATGGTGATTCTGACACTTGGATTGAATTGTGTCTACCTTATTATTTGATTATTACTAGAGGGTATTAAATCGAGAAACGTGCTTTTCGACACCGGATTTAATACTTTCGATTAAGGCAATTGGAAATCCATCTGGTAGCTCTGCATAGATTGAACCAATCTTTTCTATCACCTTATTCGCTAAAAGTTGCATCTCTTCAAAAGCATTTGGCACCCCGAGTTTTCGGGTAAATTCCTGCCAATGCCTGCGAGTTACATCATCAAAACGATAATGCGCATTTTTCGTACGTACGGCCATTGCTAATTTTGCTTTTTGGTAGGGAATCTGATTGGGTTGATTGCCAATAATCGGCCAGGCAGAGAGCACATCATAGAGTGGTGTTAGCTGAAAATGGCCACCTTCGTTAATGGAGACAGAAAAATTCTTGGCATGCCCATCTGATGCTGCTAATAACCAAAACACAAATTGTGATTTAATAAAGTGGAGACGATCTTCTTCTGCGAATTGGCTCGCAGCCAGATACTGCATAATCTGAGCAACTCCAGGTCCACCATCAGTCTCATATTTTTTGTTATTGGGTAATCCAAATACCTGGCAAAAGTCTTCCTGGGGAATGCGGGCTATCCAGGTATTGTTATCTACCCATTTGCGGTCAAACCTTTTTACGACGAGTGCCTTTACATCTTCAAATGTAGCGATTTCAGTTTGCGCAACATCGAAGTCTAGTTTTTCTAAAATTTTGGCGCATAACCACTCGTTTTCAATGGAAGTTGTCATGTCGAATCTTCGCTCACCGCCGATAAGGCCTAAGGGCAGTTTTAGAATATGTGTGGTAGGTGTTGCACCGTGCGGCAAATGCCACTCGCCATTGATTTTCAACAGCGCAGTTTTTTCTTGAGCGCCGGCAATTGATATCCTGAAATAATCATCATCTAGCTCCTGGCCTAATATTCTGCCACTCGAGTTTGCTCTTAGGAGTTCTGCCACTTGCTTATCATTAATCGGGCTAGATGATATTTGATGAACATCATGCGGAATTTCATCAATAGGCAACATTTGGACCGCGCCTACACAGTCGCGACCGATTGCCTGTAGCAATTCAATAGTGGCAGTTGAAGCCGTCCTGAATTTTGATTGAATTCGATTTCGAATTTCTGCCGAATCTGGCAGCAAATTATCAAAGTAGTGCGCGACCACTTCGCCTTTGACGATAGGGTGGCTAGGAATAATTGGAATGGAGTTGGATAGTGGCCTAGCGTATTCCGAATTGATCCAGGCCGGGTCATATTGAAAGGTATTGCTACCCCGGCTGCCTTGTGACCATTGGCCTACAAGTATTCCATTCATCCAAACATTGAGCGCTTGTGGCATGTCTTTACCATTTCACCTTTGGTTTATCTGTTGAGATGGTGACGTTGCCTGGCGGCGGCTGAATAGTGATTGAGCCTGAGTCATCAGTTTCTAGAATGAGTGATACGCCCAGTATATTAAAGAGGTGGATGAGTTGGTCAAAGCTGACCAGCTCCGGATTTTTTTCAATCTGCACAATTCTTGATTGAGACAGCCCAAGCTTTTCTGCCAGCATTTGCTGCGACCAGCCTTTCGCCTTACGCAATGACCGAAGTTGCGTCTTTAACTGCGAACCAGATGATAGTTTGATTTTCATGCTGAAACTTTATTATATAAATATAATAAATGCAACATATTATTTAAATATAATATTTGCATATTATTATTCCTATGTAATAAAAATACCCGTTTTAAAAATATAACATAGAAAAAGTCCCTTTATGTTTAATCGTACGAAATCCTGGAGTCACTAATCTATAGGTGTTGACTTAAGGAGTTATTGAAATGAAGCAAACAGGAACTTCGGATTTTTCCAGAGAAAATTTTAACAATGTGAGCGAAGGCGATGTTGAGTACAGCAGTTTTTCAGCAGAGCATCAGGATGCAAATTGCATTTTAAATGATGATACCAAGCTTGCTGAAATTCCTGGCGAGGATTTTACAAGGGAGTTGATGGTCAGGTTGCAAAACGTGATGCAAATTTCAAAATCCTCAGTAGGGCTTTTGTTTGCATCTGTTCAAACTTTCAATGATTTGCATAAGCTTCACGGGTTTGGTTTGAATCTTGGAGACTGGAGCATCCACCTGTCACAAGTGATTCAAAACTTAAAACAAAACAGTGATTTTGAAACTGATCGGCTACAAGCTAAAACGATCAAGAATCCAGTTCTAAAAGTTTTACTGCTAAACCCTTCACCTGAATACAACTCAGTTCAAAAGGATTGGGTTTTAGCCATACGAGGACTGGTCCTTATACAAGCTATGGTGGTCAATAAAAAACCAAGTACTCAACTTACCGCGGGCCTGACAAAACTTTTTGCCAAAAATCCAGCATATGAAAATATTGTCGATTTAAACCTGACTGCAATTAAAGAATATGTACCAAATAATAACCAACAAGATCACGAGGCATTTTTATCTACATTGCAGAAACTGTTTTCAAAACCATGGGTTGATCTAGAAAGATTAGTATCACCTAAAGATGATCATGTAATCCAGACCAATAAAAGCCCGAAAGGTGGTCACACTATAAAACAAGAATTGCTTGAAGTTCCAAAAAATATTAAAGAGGACGATGAGCAGCAATTTAAGTTGGATTTAATCAACTACATTACCTATGTGCAGCAATTTATGGGTGAGAAACAAAACGTCGGGCTCATAGAGCGCTATGAATATGTACAAAATTTTGAAATAGAAAAAATCATTCCGGAAGTTGTTGAAGATCTAAAAAATCCCGATCTTAGTAAAATCGCTGTAGCAACTTTACTCACCTTTCATCTGCATTGCCGTCCAGAACGCTTCAGGCTGATAGCTCTCGAGTCAACTCCTGAGACGACTGCGTGGCTGGATATTCGTGGTGGCTGTTTTTGTTGGTCATTAAATGCACTTATCGGAAGAAACTCGAAAGATCCAGAAAATAAGATCAGTGTTTGCATTCCGCTTCCGGAAGAGATTGTCAGTTACTTAATTCGACTTTATCACCGACATCAGGAAACTACCGAGAATTTGGCTGGTTTGTTTGGTTGTGATATGACCGAATTGGATACTGAATGTAAGCAGTATTTGCGGAACAAAGGTCTTACTAGTCATCGCCTAACACTTTCAAGACTGGAGACTAGCTATTCAAGATACGTGCTAGCTCATACCAGCGATGAAGTGTATGCGGCAGCAATAGGGCTAGATTTTTGTATTGGCACCACAAGCAACTTTAATTATTGCGTTTTACGAGGCAGTAGACTGATTCAGGTTCTGCAGAGCGTATATGGAAAATTAGGATTTTCAAAGCAATTATTGGCTGTGCCAAAAGATGTGGGCTCAAAGACAGGTCTGGCCTACGAGCAGGTGTGGAGACTTGTGGGGTCGCTTTCGATTCAAGCCTGTGACGTCATTTCAAATCTTCCCAGAAATCTCACGTTCAAGAATATTGTAGAAACACATAATAATTTGGCGCAAACAGTAGGATCCTTGCTGGTAATTTTTACTGGCCATCGGGCGGCTGAATCCTATACTTTTTCTGCACACACTATAGATCTGGAAAGTGGGTTGTGCCTTATCTGCGACAAGCGTGTGACCGATTATCAGAAAGTACGCTTAGTCCCGATTCCTTCGTTAATTATTCAATGGCTGGATTTATATTTCAGTTGGCTGGAAAGTTTGAAATACCGATTGTCTTCCATTAACAAACAACTGGCTTTACAAGTAGAAGCGGCAATAAATTCAACATCAGCTCAAAGTCATCCGCTATTTTTTACAATTATAAATAGCAAGATTGAGTCCTTTTCCAGCAGAGACTTTTCAAAAGTAACAAAAGATTTAAATTTACAAACAAATTGTGGCCGCCATTTCTTAGATTATGCACTCAGAGATGGTGGATTGGGCAGTGCACACATCATGGCACTTGAGGGTCATGCAAACCTGGGACAGGAGGCCTTTGGTCCGACAAGTCTGATGAGTTTGAATCAAATCGCGGATGAAACGCGGGATGTGATTGATCAGGCGATTGATGTAAGAAAAATAACAGCTCCTCCAGAATTTAATCCTCGAAGCTATGATTGCAAGAATCTTCGTATGCCACGAATCCAATTTAAGAATCTTCTCAAGGACAAATATGAGGTTAAAAATAAGCGCTCAGCACAATGCCCGTTTGATGAAGAATCACTGGAATCATTAAATTCCATAATTAAACACTGCCAGGAATGGATAGAAACGGCCGGCGAAGTAGGTATAGATGATTTAGTCTACTCTTTGACATTGGTTGATGGAGTAGCTTCACAGGATGAATTGCTAGAGACAATCAATCAAATTCTAGATGGCGAAATTTACAAGCTTCAAGATAGATTGTTTGTTGATACCGTGTCTAAAAAATTAGGGATTCGGAGAATTTGGCTAAGTTTTTCTACGGTACTGATTTCGGCGGCGTTGGCTGAGGCTAAGGACATAAATCAATTAAAATTGGATTTTAACAAAGCCCAATTTAAATCTTTATATCAGAGCTTGGTTGATTCAGTTTCAGCACACTATAGTGTTTATGGATCAGGAATGCTGGCTGCTTGGGCGCGTGGAGAAGTATGTTCTCGTACCGCGAGACCTGAAACGCTGGCGCGACATCATTTCAATTCCCCAGAAAAATCTAATTTCGGATTTACGGAATCAAATCGCAGAGAAGTCTTATTGGATGATTCTATAATCAGAAAAGCCATTAATCGCGCTTCTGACACTAACCAAAATCTGGGTACAAACGAAACCAGGCTTAAGCATCTCTCGGCTGAAATTGATCAATTACTTGACTTTCAGATTGATGAAATTTCCACGCTTGTTCTAACAAAATTCACGCAATACCTAATTAGTCTTCAGATGGCGCCATCATCTATCAGCCGCTATTACAACGTTATCCGGCAGTTTTTGGATTATTTTTTGGAAGAAGTTTCTGAGTTGAGCCAGCTTGCTCAAATTAACTGGAGTGAAATTGTTCAGAATTGGCAACAAGCTGAACGTCTTGATGCCGATTCCGGACCAGAGACAGCGGCAGTCAATCACTTCTTAACTTTTGTGGACAGTAACATAAAAATAAAAGGCAGTTTGCATGATCTGAATTCCGCAGTCATGGAGTACGCAGACTTTCCTTCATTGAATGAAATCAGTAAGGCGTTTAACTGTATCGATAATGATCCAGCGTTGGACGAGGCTACCAGATTAAAAGTAAAAGTCATGATTGGGTTGCTTGCTCAATATGCGCTAAGGCCAAGCGAGGTTCGCAATATAAGACTGTGCGATGTACATACCGCTGATCCGGTGCATTTTGTGATTACCTGTGAGGCAATAGGCAAGGTAAAAACCAAGAATGCAAATCGCGTTCTGTTGCTAAAAGATGATCAATTTTCAACAAAACAGAATTTGCTTCAGCTTTGTGATTTTAAAACTGGATTACCTAACAAGGCCTTCCTGTTCGGAGATGATGTTGATGGCAGTACCCTGGATGGCAGCCAATTGCTTTTTAATGTTGTTCGTCATGCATTATCCCAGGTAGCTGGGCACGACGTGAGTATTATGAGTTTCAGGCATTTCAATGTGACAAGTGATGTTAACTGCGCAATTGATACTGCAGGGATGGATGCGTTAAACGATAGAAAAGTACTTTCTGTGATTGCAGCCAATAGTGGACACGGGCATGCCAGAACTTCGCTTCAGAACTATTGTTGTGATTTGGATCGGCAAAGGCATAAATTCTGGGAACAGCATCGTTCTCATGTAAAGTTGAGCAGCCCAATTGCAGAAATTAAGAAAAGAATGGGTTTGGATTTCAAAGGCAATCTACCATTCAACCATTCGTCATTTTTGCTGCTGATGCAAATTATTAGGGATCAGTTTCCCAAAACAAACGTTCGTATTAAAAATTGCCAGGACTTTGTTTTCAAACAGGATCTCGCTGCATCTTCAGTGGTTGAACCGAATAACAAGCATTTAACTGCACCTTATAAATACTGCTTTTTCAAATTTGCCGGAGCAGATTCAGAGCTGGCGATTTTTGGCTCTAGCATTTTAGAGCGTGAAAAACTCATATTTGACGAAGGCACTAGTTATTTGAGCGACACATTAAATAAAGACTGGCACGATGCAGAATTAATCAGGTTTAGGCCAATTATTCAATCTGCTGCATTTTTGAAAATGCTTCAAAAACTTGGAGTGATGGTAATCAATGATAGAGATGCAATTCAGATTGCACAGGCAATCAATCACTTGAATGGGAAATGGGATATAAAAAATCTAAAACTTTTAGATTTATTGGAACGTAATTTACCGATTTTTCTTGCCGCTGGCATTGACGTGGAAATGAGCGTTAACCAAAACCTGCAAGTCAACATCCGCAAATCTTTAAGGCAAAAACCATTTATTCAATTATCAGAAAAGGCTATGGCTAAAGATGTTTTTTGCCAGGTCAGTTTCTGGGATACAGGCATGAAGAGCAGCATGCGTGCAAAACATCATCAGCAAATCATGGTTCAGGTAAATCAAATTTTATTAACAAAAGCTATTTTAGTCTTAGGGGAACAACATGGATAACAAATCAATAACCGAAAAAATCGCAAACGGTGAGTTTGAAATTTTTGTTGAGACAGGCGTTACTAATAAAAAACAAAAGTTTATGACTTTAGAGTCCCTTATTATTCAATTTAAACGGTATAGCCGTAAGCTAGACCAGATAACGCCTTCAAAATTGGGCAAACTATTGCCAATCGTAATGATCGATGGAGAGTTTTCTATTGCTTTAGGCATGGTTTTAGACGATCAAGGCTCTCTTTTGGATACGGCAGACAGCATTGAGGAAAGTGCCAGACAGGAAATTATTGAAAAATTTAAAGAGGCTGAAAAAACTTCGATATCGTCCATAAAAGACGGCAATAAAATAGCCAGAGATATGCTCAAATCTAAAATTTCACGTGAGGAGCTGGAAGAAAGACTAGTAGATGTCGCTGATGAAAGTGTAGCCAGGAGTGCCATTGACTCAGCTCGGGATGCAAAAACCAATCTGGATTTTAAACACAGCAGTCAAACCATTGGCGGGACATTGGATATCCCCAAGGATGTTGCAGGCAGTCAAAAGATCAGTTACCAGAATTGCAGAATTGCTGCATTTGCAGGTAATAACGATTTTGATATCGAGATTGATGTTATCAGTGATATTGGGAATCCGAAAAATTCAATACGTGTCAGTTGTGACAAATCGTCGTCATTAAATGAGTTGATGCATTTGGCTGGAAGCGTTTCTGCAAGATTTGATTGCGAAGTGCGTGCTATCCAGGAAATTAAAAGTAAAAAATTAAAACTGATGGTAATTAATTTACCCGATCCTATGCAAATTGTTTCTGTAGCTGAATTGAATGTGTCTGATCTAAAAAAACGATGTCAAGCCGGGTTTGATTTTAATTAATAGAGCTGATGAAGCAAAGTGTCAGAAGGGAACCTATGCAGGAATTTATGTGCGTGCCAACAGTTCAGCATTTTTATTAACCAGATTTAAGGATGCGCTATAGGAGCTGATGATGCTCATAAATATGACTCCTATTCATAATTGACAGATACGGATACACAAGCCACATTAATTACCAATCAGCCTGAATATAAGGCTGCTAGTCGTAGACAAAAATAATTGGAAATTTTTACGAAGAAAGACCACAAGCTTTACACGGCATTTACCGACTCTGAAGACCGGTTGCGGGACGTAAAACTTATGGCTGAACTTATTATAACCGACTTATTGATAGGTTAGTGTCAAGTAAATAGGCGATGAAATTAGCGTTTACATTTAAAAGTCTTATTTTTTAGAATGAAAATTTGATCAACACATGATTTTTCATATGCGCAATCACGAACGATCTTTGGAAACCCATTCAAGCACATTATTGATTTCAGATATTCCGCCTGAATTCGGGTTGTAAATCCAGTTTTGGTCAAATACATTATCAGCTACACGGTGCATCCCAAAATTCCCAATTGATAATGCAAAGAAGCGATTTTCTTCGTTTCGTTGTTTTTGGCACATAGCAACGATATTTGAAGGAAGGCCATCAAGTACAAAATCTGAAATGACTAGCAGGTCTGCCTTTTTATAATCTGAATCAGACATCATGCGTAATCCTTCATGCAATGCAGGTGCAACATCTGTCCCGCCATGAAAGCTCATTTTTAAAAATGCGACAAGATCACCGACTCCCTTGGGTGGGGTTAAATCAAGCGTATCAATAGATGTGCTGAAGTTAATCAGATAACATTTTCGTTTTTGTGCAACAGCACGAGAAGAAAGCATAAGCGTAATTGCCTTTGCTATATTTTCTGGTGCACCTGACATTGAACCACTAGTATCTACACATATAATAATTGGGCCCATCTTGTCGTCTTCGACAACCGTTACCTCCTCCTGTATATTTTTGTCAAAGACTTCAGTTTTATAGCCTTGCTTTGAAAAGCACATTAGTCGGTTTTCGACATATTTCAGATCGAATAAGACAGCCACATCAGGGTCGCTTAACAAAGCAAGCTCTTGTGGGATGACATTTTCCAGATCACGACCCAATTCAATTCCAACGATCTCCTCGTTAGAGTGAATATCTGGTGTTGTAATGGAATACTGAAAAGTCGAGTTGATGATTTCTTTTCGATGAGATTGGGCTTCTTTCTGAAGCCTGCCCATCAAATCGCAAAGTTGCTGAATACCTTTATCATTCTTCAGATAGTCTGCCCATT
>Ga0208758_100437_pt1 | contig 13970 bp, 6 predicted proteins | sample LakWasM116_HOW13_2_FD_183930 | JGI IMG/M metagenome (GOLD analysis project Ga0208758, IMG submission 183930) | Freshwater sediment methanotrophic microbial communities from Lake Washington under simulated oxygen tension - Sediment Metagenome... | ecosystem: Environmental > Aquatic > Freshwater >...
GATGGCTGATAGGTCCATACCAAATCCGTTGCATTGAGTTCAGAGTCAGCACAACGCACTTGCCAGCCGGTTTCTGTTTTAGTCACTTGTTGCACGGCTTGCGTCACGTAATGAATGTTTTTGTGAGCCAGCACTTCTGCTTTTACTTGGGTCACAATCGCACCCACACTGCTTAATTTTGGATAATGGAATTTGGTAGGTGCCAAGTTCACTGGTTTACCTTGGTAGCTCTCCAACAGGGTTTCGGGATAAAACAAGGGCAACCATGCCACACGATGATAACGTGCCAGCATACGATCTGCCGTTACGCCTTGTGCTTTCAGCAAGTAAGGCGCAATGATTTTTTCATGCATGGTTTTACCATGGTTGGCGATGGAAGCCGTGGCATAATCCAAGGTTTCATAGGCATCGCCATTCGATTTTTGACGCGCATGGATAGAGGCTTCTGGCTGCGCTTGCTGTAATTCGGCAATACAATCTTTTGCAAAAGGAAACTGGCTAAAGCTGTTGTAAGCGTTGCTCAAAATCACGTCGTCGTACACGGCGCCATCCACCATCATTTTGGGCATGCTGAATTGATTGAGCGTGCTGTACTTGAGTGCCCACTCATGCACGATATTTAAAAAGCGGCCCACATCGTTGCGTACCGTAGCATCGTAGGTTGCCAGCTCAGACCATTTGGCTTGGTTCAAATACCCATCCAACTCAAACTTAACCAAACCGGCATCAAACATCACGCCATCAATCTGCAAACCAGCAAAGTAGCCACCCAATGGGCCGCCCGGGTTCACCAGCGTCACTTGTTTGCCCTGCTCTGCCAGCTCTAATGCGGCAATCATGCCGGCCAATGCATTGCCTACAATTACTGTGTGGTTAGTCATCATTAGGATTCCTTACGTTGAAGGTTAATGTAAATTTCGGAGCCGTTTTCCGGAAAATGCTTGGTTAATGCCCATAAGCCATCCAACATGGCTTGGTTGGCAAAACCGGTTTGCGCCAGCGTGTGCATTTGTGCATGGGTAAACGGTTTCATAAAATATGAGCCTTCTGACACCACTGTAAACCCAGTGAGGTCAGCCAATGTCTTGAGGCTTTGTAAATCAAAAATACGGGGTTGTTTAAAGGTTTTTTGCAACTCTGAAGGCGCGTACAGTGTATCGATCAAGCCCATTTCTAAGGCCAATAGGCGGTGCATGGATTTGGCATTCGGCACATTCACGTGCACCAGCGTATGCGCAGAACACAGCGCTTTGGCACTGAGCATCAGCGCTTCTACATCTGGTACTTCGTGCAGTAAGCTACTGAGTAAAATCAAATCGTAATCACCTTGCAACTGCTCGGTAGCCTCTTCCAAAAAGTGCTGTACTATTTTTACCTTATTGTTTTGTTTTACCTTGTTGTTTTGCGCCATGTCTTGTCTGGCTTTTTCGGCAAACTCACTACCAGGCTCCACAATGCATAAATGCTCAAAGCCCTGCCAGCTATTGGCAATGGTATCCCAGCCGCAACCCACTTCTAAGATACGTTTGGGTTGATGTGTCTCTAATAACTCCAACAATAAGCGTTTGCGATACTGCGCTTGTATCACCTCAAAATTGCTGGCGGAATACGCGCTTTGGTATGCCTCGATCTCTTGTTGTTTGGTGGTCAAACTCATGCCAACTCCAATTCTAGCCATTGCAAAATAGTGGTTCTGCCGCCAAACATTTCTTTTTGTGCCGCTAAGCCTTCATTGAAAGATAAGCCGCGGTTACAGGTGGAAATGCCAAAATTAAAATAGGGTTTATGCGCAAATGCGTCTGAAATCAAATGTTCGAGCAACGCATCCAACGCGCCCGTTTCGCGCGCCGCATCGGTTAGGCCGATGTATTGGGTATGCGTTACCTCGGCATAGTCGTACACTACTACGCCTGCTACCGGCTGGTCAGCAAGGTAAGCCAAATACAATTGGATTTGAGGAAAACGTGACGCCAACAGCTGCATTTCTTGCAAGCTGTGCGTAGGTTTTACCGCATGCCGGTCTTCCAGATTCTGTGTGAGCATTTGCCAAAAACTAGCGTAATCCTCACTTTTTTGTACGGTAATGCCCGCTTTTTTGGCTTTGCCTATGGCGTGTTTTCTGCCTTTGGCCAAAGGCAAGCGTGCAGATTGCTGAATGGTGGTCGATACATCCACCCGCGTGGTGTTGGCACCTAAGCGGTGTAATGCATATAAATCTTCTTCGCTAGGCACGCGGTGGTAAATATGCGGGACTGGTTTATAAATCAATTTACGCACACCGGCGGCAATGAGCCAATTTTTCAGTTGCTCGAAGATGGTTTTCACATCCGCCGCGCCAGTTTTATCCGCCAACATAAGTCCGCCAAAGGTCAGCCCACCATGCGATATCACGGTATCGCCATCGCGACTGGCAGGCAGCATAGCGACCAACTGCCCTTCTTTTTCAATCATTAAAGAGGCATCAGTAAAGCGGTCTGCGTGGTAATCCATATAGCCGCGGTCGAACAAAAACGTACCGTTACGGCTGGCTTGGTTGAAACGATTCCAGGTCTCTAAGTCTTCGGGGCGGTAAGGTTTGAATGTAAAGCTCATGCAAATTGCCCTATCTGTTGTGCATGCAGCCAATCTTTGCATGCTAACAATTGTTGCCATAACGGCAAGAAGGTTTGCTCAAATGCTGCACTGTCTGGCGCATGGGTATTAAACAGTTGGATAAAGCCTTGCATGTCTGCAGATTGCTGGAAACGTGCATTGACCGCACCTTGAATCAACTGCACTGACTGTTGCAATTGTTGCGCGCTGATTTTGCCTAGCTTGTAAGCCGCTAACGCCAGCGCCACCCAAGCCACTGTGCCACACTTGAACACGGGTGAATCGTAATTGACGGTATTTTGTTGGGCGTTTTGCCTAAAGCCACCCAAATAATTTTTAATGATGGCGACTTTGGCATATAAAGAAATTTCCAATAACAAGCCCACATCGCCCAAACCGTAATAGGCAATGTCTTCCATGCGGGAGCGTTTGTAAAGCTGCACGGCATCGGCACTAAATACGGTATTCGAGAACTCACCTAACCAGTTATCGCATGTCGGCACCACGGATGCAAACAACTGGTCTGCGCCAATGAAATCCACTTGATTGGCGCTATTCTGCACAAAAGCGGGTACTGCGCTGGCGGCATAAGGCTGCCCTAGCTCATTGGTAAACCAACGATAGCTGACCGATGCGCCAATAGCCTCTTGCGTGTGCGCTTGCACATGCTCTGCATAGAACGTAGGGTACAAAATGTCATCATCAAACAAAATATGTACTAACTGGCTAGATTGTTGCCAGTGCTCTAGCAAATGCACCACGTTAGACATGGTGCCTTGCTTAGGCCCTGGAATAATGGTGATGTCTAATTTTTCTACGATATGCGCAAGTGCCGGGTCTGCAATCACTTGGCTGACTTCGCCATTGGGACTGTCATCCGAAATAATGATTTGGCCAGTGGGGTAGCTTTGCGTGGCTAAACTGACTAGTAGCTGTGGAATAAATGCATGTTTATAAGCCGGGACTAAGGTCGCTAATATCGGTTTTGCTTGCCCGCCAGAAACGACATCATTTTGCGGTGGCTGTGCTTCTAACTGTGCAACAAATTCTGCGGCCAGTTGCTGTGCTGTCTCAGCACTTAATCCAAACTGCTGACCAATCTCTAAAGTCTTGACGGCTTTATCCACATCACCTGCCAGCATCAATGCATCGACGTAGCTCACCCAATATTGCTCATGCGCCGGGTTTGCCGCAATCGCTAATTCAAATCTAGGAATAGCTTCTGCTAAACGTTCAGTATGCGTTTCGATGATCGCCAGGTGGTGATTGGCTTCCGCATGATGCGGTTGTACGTTTAATACTTCTTGATACAGCTGCTCTGCCATCACCAGATCACCAGCGTTTTGTTGCTCTATCGCCAAATCCAATACTTCTTGCAACGCATCGTGTAGCGATTGTGCTAGGTGGACGACATCGGTAAGACCTCTGTATTGCAATGCATCCAGCACGGCTTGCGGGTCTACCGTAAAATTAGAGTGGACAACATCGGCGTCCAATTGCGCCTCTAAGGTTTCACCCAAGATATACGTGAGTGTTTGCCCAATCGGCGAGGCCACATTGCCAAAGTACCAGTAGTTGGCATAGCGTGTGTCGTTCATCATCACCAAGACATGCGTATCGGCCGGTGCCCACAACATATTCAAAATGGCTGCACCGGATGCCGCCACAATATATTTGGCATTACTAAATGTGGTAACTTGCTCTAAAAACCCTAATGCACTAGGGTCAATACCCACAAAACCATTCGCGACCAATAATGCCTCTATTGCTTGTTCGTTCACCAGCAAGCGTGCATTAATAGTATTGCCGCGTGTACGCCGAATGAATATTTTTTGTGGTTGCGTAGTGCGTACTTCATCGCTCACTTTACCCAGCATGGCGTTGCGTAATGCCAATAAAGCAGCCGGATGATAAATCGCGCGGTCTGGTGCTGAAGTTATGTCTTTGCCCACCCCCTGAGACGCTTCGGGACGTTGAAACACCACATTGGCAATCGGGCTCAACCACATCGCTTGTGGAAAGTGATGCAATGAAAATGGCGCCACCATGATAAGTTGTTCAGGGCTGACCCCTAACAAATACAATGACTCCAGCTGGCTTGGATACGATTGTGCATCCACTAAAATATGATATTGAGATATGTCCACACCTGCCTGCTGCAACACCACAATTTGTGGCAAAAACTCAGTCAGCCAGTGCGCATAGTTAATGGCGCCATTGCCAATTAAACTAATCACTTTGCAATCATGGTCTACACGTGTGCTTAGATTTGCATAGCCTACTAAATTGATGTCGCTACGCACTCTGCAATAGCCCAAGCCTTGCTCGGCGGTTTCCCATGTCTCTGGATTAAAGTACTGCGGCTGTATGCATTTATCTTGCACGATGGGGAAAGCTGCACTGCCAATCACTTTAAAGTCTGGCACTTCTGCCATATAAATGGGGGGGTGTTGCAACACGTGGGTAGACTGCACCAACGGGTTGGGGCTAGGTTTACCAAATATGGGGATAATCTGCGTGGTGTATTCCGTCGCTGGGTAAAGCTGCGTTGCCTTGAATGCTTTCACCGTGTCATCCACCGTCGTCAATTCAAACGTATGAATATCCAATGCTGCAGCCACATCATTGTCCGGCAAATCCTGCTCTTGCCATTTTTGTAAGTAGCCTTGGTAATGGCGTTGCCAAGATTCACTGCCAAACGCACCGCCACTTTGATGGGTAAGTTGGATATGCCAAGTGCCTAAGGTCATGCCTGCATTGCGTGCGCTTCTGCAAAAATCTAAATCATAAAAATGGAAATCGAACTGCGTATCGAACGCGACTTGGTGTTTAGCTAACGTTGCTTTTTTGGTGGCAAAAAATACACCATCCATCAACTCGCAAGCCGCAGGTACAGCACCATAGTCAGACACTTCACCATTGGCATGCTGACCATGCCCAACTTTACCGCTTAAGTATTTGCTGTCATCCCATACAAACTGGGTATTGATAAACGGCCATGCCGGTTGTTTGGGTAATCTACGTTTATTACCTGCCACGCCAATGACATCAAAATGATGCAAGCCTGCCAGTACAGCATCCACAAAATCTGGCTGATCTAGCCAGACATCGTCGTGCACAAACACCAATACGGCATCATCGTCCGCTTGTGCAATGCATGTGTTAAAAATCTCTGGCAAGCCACGGCTATTTTCATACGCCACACGTACAGCAATGCGGCTGTCATTGGCCATATGTGTTTTGAGTGATTGCCCAAGCGCTGACGCTTGCCAAAAGGCTTGTTCTGTCATGCGCGTTGCGCTGATCACTTCCACAGTAAGCTGTACATTAGAAGTAAGTGCTTGCTTATTATCTTGTGCAGCTGCGCTAGCCACATGACTAATCTGTGCAAATCTTGCCAACTGCGGCGCTTTGCTCTCCCACATGCCACGCAATACTGTCTCCATATCGTGGGCAAAACGTTGGCCATCCATGAGAGGGGAACGCTGTACCTGCGCTCTCAACCCTGCTCGGAGTTGAGTTAATTTGCTGATATCGTTTGCAAGGTGTAATGCTTGCTGTACATACTGCGCTGGCGTGTTCACCACCCAATCTACCAAGCCTGCCGCGCTCATCATGCTCGCGCCTTGTCTCGCAATTAAAGTACTGCCCGCTAATGTCAGTGTAGGCACACCCATCCACAAAGCCTCACACGTGGTGGTGCCACCGGTGAATGGAAAGCTATCGAGCACCATATCAACATCCGAATAACCGGCCAAATAGTCTTGGCGGCTCACTTTACCCAGCAAAGTCACGCGCGCTGGTGCAATGCCACATTGTTGTAAGCGTTTGTGCATGGCAGCCACAATGTGCGTATCGGCAAATGATTTGGATTGCCAGCGCAATTTGGTCGTAGGCAAGGCTTGCATTATCTCTGCCCACACTTTTAATACGTCGTCGCTCACTTTCGTCATGTTTTGAAAACAACCAAAGGTGATATAGCCATTGTGCAATGCTGGCAATGCTGCCACTTCTGGCGCTTGTTCCGGCGCGGTAAAGCACATGCGCGTATCCGGCAAGTATTGAATCGTTTCCGTAAACTGGGCTTGATGTTCGGTGGGTACACACACTGCGTCCACCAGCACATAATCCATGGCTTGTATGCCTGTGGTGGCCCAATAGCCTAGCCAACTCGCTTGTACTGGCGCGGGTTGCCAAGCAAATAATGGCAATTTATTACCGCCGGTATGGCCAGATAAATCCAATAAAATATGCAATTGATCGGCATGAATCATGGCTGCCGCTGCTTGATCATTGTGACCAGCCAACGATTGCCAATGTGCAAAATGCGGTCTGAGTGTGGCTGTAGTGGCGTCTTCACGCCCATCGGTAGAGTAAGCAAACAACTCGATTTTGTTGGGGTCTACATGGGCTAGCCATGCTTTTAAAAAGTAGGCCACAGGGTGTTGGCGCAAATCGCCCGATACCAATCCCACGCGTAAACGCTGGTCTTGCGCACTGACATTCCACTGTGCATAAGGGGTATGTGCCAGCGATTTAGTTAGCTGACCATACTGATGCGCAATTTCTAGACGCGCTTCTGGCGTAAAGTCATCACTGTACGTCATGGCAAACAACAAGTTGTCATGTCCACTCACATTGTTTGGCGCAATCGCTAATACGCGCTGCGTGCTGGCAATGGCTTCTACAATCATGCCTTGATCGAGATAAATATTGCCTAAATTCAAATAGGCATCGGCATAATGAGGGTCTTTGCTAATGGCTTTTTTCAGACATGCCTCTGCCTGGCTAAGCTTGCCTAACAGCTTAAGCGTCACACTATAATTACTCAGCGTTCTTGCATCATTCGGTTGAAATTTTAAAGCTTGTTCAAAGGCTTGTTCGGCTTCCACATTGACCATTTTGGCTTGTAAAATCAGGCCTAAATTATTCCAAGCATCCCCCAGCTTAGGTGCAATTGCTAATGCTTTACGCACCGCTTCCTCAGCCTCTGCATATCGCCCTTGGTTCATCATCACTACACCCATATTGTTGAGGGTTTCTGCGGTAGGTGGCTCTATACTCAAGGCCTTGATATAGCAATGTTCTGCGGCTTGCACTTGGCCGGTTTCTTTGTACAACATGCCTAAATTCTTATAGGCAGGTAAATAGCTTTCATCGATGGCAATGGCTTGTAAATAGGCTTGTTCCGCCTCGTCATTACGTTCTAATGCTTTGAGCACAATGCCCAAGTTGTTATGCGCACCGACATGGGCTGGATTACAACGGATGGCCGTGCGGTAATGTTGCTCAGCTAGCGCTAGTTCACCCAGCGCCTTGTAGGCAGCGCCTAAATTGAGGTGAATCGACGCATTGTCAGCATCGGCATTCAGTGCTTTTTCATATTGTTTAATGGCTTCTTTGTGCTTGCCCTGCTCTTGCAGCACCACACCAAAATTAAAATGCATGTGTACATGTTGCGGCGCTAAGTGAAACGCTTTGCGGTAATTGGCTTCTGCCAACGCCCATTGTTTGAGTTCTTTTTGCACATCGGCCAAGTTAAACAGTGCCTGTACAAATTGTGGTGCCAGCTTGATGGCCTTTTGATAATAACTTTGTGCGCTTTGCAATTTACGGAGATCGTATAAGCAATTGGCATAGTTGTATTGTGCTTCTGGGTCTTTAGGCAACAATTCCGCTGCATGTTTCAAGGCTTGCTCGGCAGCCTCTAATTGCGACACTTGTTGATATATCACCCCTAATATTTTCCAGGCCATGCCATGCTTGGGATATTCTTGTGTCAGCGCTAACGCCAAGGTTTGCGCTTCTGTCTGCGCGCCTTGATTGAAGTGCTGAATGAGCTGATTCAATACCACAGGAGAAGGTATACCTTTTGATTTGCCTGCAGCAGCCATCGGCTGATTTGTCAGCGTGTGTGGCGTCATCGTATTGGATGTCATGAGTTGCTCTTGTGTGGTAATCATCAACAGCCTTGTTTATGGTTAGTTTTGTGGTTAGCAAATGGCAGGCAAACCTGCGCTTATAGCATTATCAAAAAACTTGAGGGTAAATCATTGATGAATAAGAGGGATAAAACTCGCTTAATTTAACGTTATCTCATGCCACACAAAGCTAGAAAATGATTTGCGCAACAATCACTTAGTGCTATGCTTAAAGCGCAGTAGAAACAATTATTAGCTTGTCAAACAGACTGTTTAGGAGGGTTAATATGGATTTTTTAGGTGCAGGGGGCATTTGGACATTGTTATTAGTGTGCGCGGTGATTGGTGTTTTGCTTATTACCGCAGCAAAGCTTATCAAGTAATGGCAACAAAAAAAGGCGCAATTTGCGCCTTTTTGCTTACCAATAGTTCAGTCTGTTTAATCGCTTGATTCAACAGCCGTGCTGACGACATGGCTTCTTAAAAATGTATACAGCACACGCATATCCAACCATTGAATCAGCACATTGCCTTGATTGGCTTGAATGATCTTTTTAATCAATACTTGCTTACCATCGGCAATAAGCGGTGAAGTAGAGATTTGGCTCATATCAAACGCAGTGACTGAGTTTAAAGCATTTACCAACAAGCCAATCTTCTGACCTTCAAACTTCACCACCACCACTTGGCTGGCCGTGCTAATTTGCGTTGGCACCCCTGTCAGTAAATAGCCCAAATCATAGACCCATACATAACTGCTTTCCGATTGTGTATCTGTGGGCAACAGGCCTACACGCTCTACACTTGCACCCAGTGACACCATCGATATTTCTGACGCGGCGATGGCCTCTAATACATATTCCACTTCTAATGCAAATAAGCTGCCATCTACCGTAAAGATGGCAAATTCCATGGTTTGGTTTTTAGAGGCTGCGCCTTGAATGATGAGCCCGGCATGCTGCTCGTTAAATTCTTTTTCCTCTCCCAGCATATAAATCACCACGGCGATGACATCTTCTTGATAGCCATCCGATACTTTGAACTCTCGGTATCCATTGGAAACGCTACATCCCATGATGGCATAGTGATCGTCATGCACAATGATTTTAGAAGCACTCTCACCATTTTTTAGCGCCAATAGTTCCGGTGCCATCGCCAATTGACTGCCGACGGGGCGCGTTGGATCTGTGCTCGAAATAATTTTTCCAGTGCTATCGACGTAAAAGCCCCTGACTACATCGCTGCTTTTAAAGCCAGAATTTAGCATTGCCAATAGCTCTGGCGTGGAATCAAACACAATGCCAATCCCGCCCACCACCGCAGTATTTTCTGGCGCACGAATGGCTGCGTGATACACATAGGTGGGCGCTTGGTTGTATAAGTCCGATGCTTCAAACGCAGTCACCACATATTGTTGTTCTTGTCGCAGCATCAGCACATTGTCTAATGTGTGCTCGTCTATTGTTGTGCCAACTACCGACTTATGTTCTTTTGCTTTGCCTGTGCTGGCAATAATGGTACCGGTCTTATCGTAGACAAATATTCTGGTGTACACGGTATACAGCTGGTTAATGTATTCCAATATGTCTGTGATTTTTTCTACTTCGGCGGGATTGATCTGCTCAGAAGAAAGTGCAGTTTTTAACTCTGGCGTCAGCGCCCACCAGCGGCAATCATTCGATCGCTCATATAAGTTACGGTCCAGCAGATCCACCAGCAATGTAGACACGAACTCCGACTCTTGTAACTTAGAAGCCAATACCGTTTCATAAAGCTCGTTGATGGATTGCGAGAACAACTCATTGCTTCTCACACCGGTCTCGCTAATTTGATCCAAAATGGTCTTTAATCTGGAAGAATCTTCACCCTGGCCTGCCGTAGTGACTTGACCGTTCCATACCACGCGTTTAATGGCCTCTGCCGCATTGATAATTTCATACAATGGCGGACAAAATGATTTGGCGTGCGATAACAAACCCTCTGCAATAATAGGGTTCAAGCCTGTTAACGCTTCCGTCTCTTGCGAGGTAAATGCGATATCAATAGGTGACATCACCATGCCCCGCCAGCCGGGTGGCCCTTGGTAGCCTTGATATTGCTCTGCATAGAAACAGCACGCTAGGTACTGGCGGCCACAATAGACAACAATAGCCCCTTGCTGATGGTCACAGCTCGTAATCTCACTGCCTTTGGCAATCCACCGATGGTTGCTCGACTCAATCACAGTATTGTGGGCATCCACCAATAGCATCACCGAACGGCCTGTAGGATCGCCATGCGACTGAAAAATACCGGCCATTTCTTGCGTGAAATTAAAGCACAAGCACAGCACACCAATCACTGCACCGGTTTCTGGGTGATGCATGCGCTTGGAGTAAATCAGCGCTTTGTCTTTGTTGGGCCGCAAATCAGTGGCACGGTACGTTTCCACATAGCCCTCTGTTTCAAGTGTCGCTTTAATCAGTGGGTCGGTACTGCCTTCAATCGGCGTTTCATTGTTAATCTGTACAAGCACATTGCCGTCGGTATCCAGCAATATAATCTCGTCATAAACGGTATATTTACTTGCATAAGCGCGTAATCTCAATCGCGTTGCATCTTGATTGCCTTGCAGACCAGCAACAAACGCACATAGCTCATTGTCTGTGGCTAAAAACCCTACATCCGCGGTTCGTTCGTATAAATTCCTCACGAGAATATCAATCACGTAATGGGCTTTGGTACCAATTTCTTCTAGCACCGTCGATACTTTTTCGCTCACCAAACTTAAGACTAACTCACGTTCCAGCCGATTAAATCCCAGCCTAGTTTCTGCCATCGTGGGCAAAATACTTTTGGCCTCTTCACTGCAATTCATTTTTGCGGAAGACTCAATAATGCGCCACATTAAATTGAGTTCATGTAAAGACTGCTCGCATCTCACCACATCGCGCATGTAAGGGAGAAAGTTTTCTGTTTGGTTACTGTTGATTTGCGTCATGAAGTTTCCGTTGAATAAATAGCGGGTAAAATATGTATGGGTGAAGTAACCATCAGCAAAATATACGCCAGCCCAAAATTGCCGTTTATGATTGGTTTCATAGAAAAAATCGCTTTTCCTGAGTCTTTTTGGTGCGAGCTCACGCCCTATTGCACCAGATATGCACAGTGGTTTTCGTCATATTGCCACCTAAAAATCTTAAGCCAACTCTCAACTAACCGCGCTAACACACTGTATTTTCATTACCATTTAATTAGGCATGAAAAGTGCTTACTCAAAATTTGGTTTACGTACTTATGATTTGTACGTTTGGTATTTAAGGATATTGTTATTTCTACTCAACCCAACATTCAAGCGCGCCCAGCAACGCCTTTTGTGCATAACCGTCAGCAAATGCTCAACAACCTTGTCGACAACTTAAAAGGCATGGTCTATTGCAACATTTATGACGAGCATTGGACAATGTTGTACATCAGCAATGGCTGTGAAGGGCTCACTGGCTATTCGCCAGATCAATTGATTCATAATCAAAACATCTCTTATGAAGAAGTGATTGCGCCGGAATACCGTAGCTATGTGCGCGTAGAAATTGCTAAAGCGGTTGAAACAAACACCTCGTTTGAGATTGAATATCCTATTCATCACGCCAATGGTAGTGTGATTTGGGTGAGCGAGCGTGGCTACCCGGTCTACGATGACCATGGCCAGGTACAGGCGCTTGAGGGCTATATACAAGACATTTCCGACCGCAAAAACGTAGAAGCCTCGCTTAAAAAAGCAGAATCGCGTTACCGCTCGATTTTTGAAAACGCCATTGAAGGCATTTTCCAAAGCACCTTAGATGGACAGTACTTGGTGGCGAACCCCGCACTGGCCGCCATTTATGGATACGAGTCCAGCGCAGCGCTGATTAGTGCGCTGAATAACATACAGCACCAACTTTACGTGCTCCCCACACGACGTGATGAGTTCGTCAAAGAAATCACCACCAAAGGCAAAGTCCATAATTTCCAATCGCAAATTTATAGAAAAGATAAAAGCATCATCTGGATCTCGGAAAACGCACGCCTTGTGTACGATAAAGACAATCAGCCGATTTATTACGAAGGTACCGTTGAAGATATTACCGAGCTCAAAAATCACGCGGTGGAAATTGAATATCAAGCCACGCACGATAACTTAACGGGTTTGCCTAACCGCTATATTTTAAACGACCGTTTACAGCAATCTATTAACTTTGCCAGCCGTTACAACACCAAGCTGGCTATTGTGTTTGTCGATCTGGATCAATTCAAATTGATTAATGACAGCATGGGCCACTCCGTGGGCGATCAGCTGTTGGTGTCTGTCTCCAAGCGCATTTCTAATAATGTGCGTGATATTGATACCGTGGTAAGGCTGGGTGGAGATGAGTTTGTGATTTTGATCCCAAACGTACAAACCCGCCAAGACATTGAGTTAAGCCTAGGCAGGCTGCTCAATCATATGTCTGCTCCGCTCAATATCAATGATTTCAATTTCAGCATCACCTGCAGCATGGGCATTAGCGTGTACCCAGATGACGGCAAAGACCCGGATACGCTATTAAAAAATGCGGATTCGGCCATGTTTAAAGCCAAACATACCGGCCGCAATAATTTTCAGTTTTTTACGCCGGAGCTGAACGAAAAGCTCACCGACCGCTTTAATTTGGAATACAAACTTAGGCGCGCCATTGAGCACAAAGAATTTGTATTGCACTACCAACCTAAGTTCAATCTGAGTACCGGTCAAATCAGTGGTGCAGAAGCGTTAATCCGCTGGCAACCCAGTGATTATGAGACGATTTATCCACTGACGTTTATACAAGTTGCCGAAGAAACTGGGCTCATTGTCAAAATCGGGCAATGGGTACTTAACACCGCGTGCAAAAAAGCAAAACAGCTGCAACAGATCACCGGCAAGGCCATCCCGATTGCCATTAATGTATCGCCCAAACAATTCCGCCAACCCAATTTTGTGGAAATTGTGCAGGATGCGCTGATTCTGAGTGATCTCAAACCAGAATTATTAGAGCTGGAAATCACTGAAAACATCATGATTGAAGATACGCCCAAGTTTATTGAGACGCTGCAACAGCTCAAAGCAATTGGCGTGAAATTATCTCTGGATGATTTTGGCACCGGCTATTCCAGCTTGTCCTACCTCAAAGACTTTCCTATCGATCAACTGAAAGTAGACCGTGCTTTTGTACACGCGATTGAAGAAGATGCCAATAATATGGCGATACTCAAAGCGATTATTATTTTAGGACAAAGCTTGGGGCTGCGCGTGGTGGCTGAGGGTGTTGAGACCGAGTTTCAATTCGACTTTGTGAAATCAGTAGGTTGCGATGAAGTGCAAGGCTACTACTTTAGCAAGCCATTACCAGAAGCGCATTTTGATCGTCTGATTGAGGAAAACTTGCTGGTGTCATGACGCTTTCACGCCGCTTAATT